>JYMV01003154.1_pt1 | contig 16793 bp, 12 predicted proteins | sample 338911 | NCBI WGS metagenome assembly JYMV01 (sample SAMN03354496, study PRJNA234377) | hydrothermal vent metagenome | biome: Deep sea; feature: Hydrothermal plumes at the Eastern Lau Spreading Center, Western Pacific Ocean; material: Seawater | place: Tonga | collected 2009 | depth 2000 m m
AAGAACGTGCCAATATTCTTTCTTCTTTAAAATACATCGACTACATCACCCTTTTTGACGAGACCACTCCAGAAAAGCTCATCCGCGAAATCAGGCCCGATATTCTGGTAAAAGGAAACGACTATAAAATCGATGAAGTTGTCGGCCGGGAAATCGTTGAAGGCTATGGGGCAAGAGTTGAACTTATACCCATCGTCGAAGGCCATTCCACCACCCAAACCCTGGAAAAAATCCTGGAAAAACACAAAGCCAGCTGACCCTCCAATTTTTACGAAGCAAGGGTTTAGCCAAGGTGCTTATCGGGAAGCAAGTAGTTTTTAACGTAATCTGAAATTCCTTCCTCTAAAGAAGTGATCGTTTCCTTATATCCCGCCGACCGTATTTTCTCCATTTCAGCACAGGTATGATATTGATATTGATTCCGGATGGATTCTGGCATTTCTATATATTTTATATCCACTTTTTTATTCATCGCCCTAAAAACCGCAAAGCCCAGATCATTCCAGTTTCTCGCCCTGCCTGACCCAACATTATAGATTCCCCCAACATCCTCGTGCTCCAGAAAAAACAGAGTCATTGCCACCGCGTCACGCACATATAAAAAATCCCGTTCCTGCTCGCCCTCGCCATATCCGGACTTGTAGGATTTGAACAGGTTCAGAACACCCGCATCGCGCACCTGCAAAAAACCTTTGCGGACCATACTTTGCATATCTCCTTTATGATATTCATTCGGACCGAACACGTTAAAATATTTCAATCCCACAATGTCCTTTAGCACTCCCGCCTGTTTGGCCCACAGGTCGAACCACTGCTTGCTGGCCCCATAAAGATTGAGAGGGGCCAACGTTTCCAGCCGGGATTCGTCATCAGAATACCCATTCTCTCCCGCTCCATAAGTTGCGGCGCTGGAGGCATAAATAAAACGCACATCCTTCTTCAGGCAGTATTGGGCAAGGGATCGGGTGTACTCAAAATTGTTTTCGCGCAGATAGGCTTCATTGGTCTCCGTTGTTGAAGAACAGGCTCCCATATGTAGAATCGCTGAACACATAGGAAGTTCTGATCCTATGACCTCCTTCAAAAAAATATCCCTGCCAACCCATCTTGAATAGATAAGGGCATCCAGGTTCTTCTGCTTTTCAAGGTGGTCCACTTCATCCACCACCCAGATATCCTCAAAGCCCTTCTGGTTAAGGCTGTGCACCAAGGCACTGCCTATAAACCCTGCTCCTCCTGTAACAACGATCATTTTTTCTTCACCTCAGGTTTTTCAATCCGATAACTCAAAAAATTCCTTAGCGCCCCATGTCCCAAACGCCGGGAAAACTTTACATCTAGCACTGACAAGCGTCCTTCTCCCTGAGAAATAAAAACAGCCGGATTCCAGCGGCGGTTAAAAATATCACTTCCGTAAGGGTGATCCATAATCCATGTATTGGGCTGCCAACTGGGATCAAAAATAATATTACCTTCTTTCATCCGTCCGCCCAACAGGACCGCCGAAAAATTTTTTCACTGCCCACAACTTCCATCAAATTCAGGGTCCAACCCGAAGCCTTGTGAAATCGCGGCTCCTTGTTTTCCATCGCTACCGTAAAGGAATTTTCAAACCGAATCAAGGACCTGATTCCTGAAGGGCTGGAAACCTTTTCCCATCTAAAAGGTTCCGTTCCCAAGGGAGCCGGGTCCATTCCTGCTTTTTCCCATCCTGGCAAGGGCTGTAACCATTCCTGTTTTAATCGATAAAATATAAAAGAACCAAATCGTCCGGCCTCTTCCACAGCCTTTTCAGGGAGAGCTGGGCCCTCTTTCCCAGCATCCCCAGCCAATGCCAGAAAACCCAGGAACCGTTTTACTTTTTTGTCAGATTCCTCAATTTTCGATACGCCTTTTTTCTCATAATCTAGAAAATAGATGTTTTCCAGTTTCCCTTCACGCAGAATATTCTCGATCCGTTTTCGCATCCCACGGGCACCATACAGGTAAAACTCCACATGCATTTTATGAGAAATCAGAAGCAGGTCATTTGGATTTAAATTTTGGACAAAATCATGGACTCTGTGCAAAGGTTCCCGCGACAGGCGCTGAGGATAAATGTGTTGAAAAAATTTCAAACTCGAAATCAGGAGAAGGATACCTGCCAAAACTCCTGTCATGACCAGTAGATCCTTTTCATGAAAGCCTGAATTTCGCTTCATCAATGTTAAAAACAAAGCTCCGGTTTCCCGGATACCCATCACACTCAGCAGAAGAAAAAAAGGTTGCAGATAAAAAAAGTTCGGGAGTGCGGAACACCTGGAAGCATTTCCAGCAAAAAACCTCCGATTCCAATAAAGATGGGGCCCAACCAAACACAGGCCATCAGAAAACCCGTAATCCGGTTTTGCCGGAACAACCGGCCCAGTCCCATCAAGGCAAACAGGAAAAACAGAATACCCGCCGATTCAAAGGGGCTTATCCATTCAACTAGAAGTTCAGAAAAAAACAACGGCAAGGATGTCTTTGCCGCGTTTGAAGTGGCCTCAGCCAGCATTGCTGGACTGATCAACACGTAGTATTGCAAATAAAACACGAGCCCTCCCACCACGGTCGAAAGCAAAGGTGTAACCAGAGACGCATTTTTAAATGGCAGCAGGTGGTTTCCTACCATCAAAATTCCCGCCAAAAATATCGCGATCGAAACCTCAAAGAATAAAAAGGTAGGAATCGTCCAGGTTCCCAAAATCCAGATACCCGCCCAGCCGAAAAAAGCCAGCACTCCGCTAAACCCTTTCGAGAGCTTTTGGAATTTTAATGGGCGCCCTTCAAGTCGATCCAGCACACAAGTCACTGCCATTAGAGCCAACATCATGATCACGAGGTATCCCCGTGCGTTCGTGGAGAAGAAAATATGATTTTCACTGACGGCCATCAAAAATGCCGTGGAGAATCCCAGGCAATGTTTCCGGAAATCATCCTGCCCAACTTGTAGCCCAGAAAAATACTGACTATCCCGCAGGCCAATAAAGGCATCCTTAACAGCCATTCTTTCAGCCCGAATGTTTTGAGCAGAAAACTGAGAACGAAGGTCAGAAAAATATGGTTATTGGGGTATTGATAATTGGAAAAAATTTTCAGGGTGGGCATTTGTGCCCAAAGCGAAACCATGGCCAATTCATCTGAAGCCAGCGGCACTCCCAATCCGGGCAATCTACAATGCAAAAATACAAAGAACAGCGAGAGCCCAGGGCCAATAAATACGCTGGCTATTAGAATGATGAGTTGTGGGGAAATTCAAGGTAAGCATCAATTCCCTGGCTTAATTTCGTTCCAGTCCAGGTTTGGAAAAAGAGGCGTCCAAGTTTTGTTTGCATGAGAGTTCATTTGTTTCTCAAGCCGGGCCAGCCGGTTTTGGCCAGATGGATGGGTAGAAAAATAGGAAGAAAAGTCATTTTCTTTAGAAACCGTTTTCCCCTGCGGAAGTTCCTTCGACTCCTCTTGCATGAGCTTTTCAAAAATTCGAATCATTCCATGCGGGTCAATATTTGCGGAAAGGATCAATTCCATCCCCTTTTGGTCGGCTTCCGCTTCCATTTCACGGCTCAATCCCAGCGTTTCAAGTTGTCCCGCGAGTTGGACAATCCCTTCCAGACGGAATTCATATCCCCCAAGAAAATAGTCACCAACATACTTTCCGCCATGTTCCGGAGAATCCCTCGGGTGGAATGCCTCAGCAGTATATGCTGGATTTCATGGGCGAGCACACCAGCCAATTCCTCCGGAGACTCTGCCTTATATAGCAGGCCTTCAAAGATCACGATGGGTCCCCCTGGCAAAGCCAGCGCGTTGACCTGTTTTACGGGTAATATATAGACCTTCAGGTCATAAGGCGGCGGGGTGCCCTGCAAAGACTGTTTCAGGATATCGACCGTATCCTGCAAAACCTTAATTACTTCCTGATCAGGTTTCTGCACCACCGGAAACATTTTTAATATGGACTGGCCCACCGTCACTTCCCATTCAATGGGAATTTTTTCGACCATCTGGTCAGCTAGAAACGAAGGAACGGTTTTAATAAATACATAAGCGGAAAAAATTAAAACGAGTATCCCCGCAGAATAAAGTTTCCAATTAAAATTGGGTCCCTTTCCGGTAGCAGAAAAACGTGTCGGCGCAATCTTTAAAACACTTTCATAAAAATCGAGGTCCTCCACCACGAGGGTTTCCAGGCGTTCGCCGTTTTTATCATCGACACGATGTTCAATATGGAAAGGACTGGTTTCTGGGGCCCAACGAAGGTGGGAGTAGGCCCAACGGACCGGTTCATGACCGGTCCGTTGGAGAATTATTTCTTGGGGAGTGAGTTCAACATCGACAAGATATTTTTCGGCACTTCTACCATCAAAAAAAGCACCTGCAAATTGCAGTTTTCGGACAGTCATACCCACCTCCTAGCCGCCCTTAGCAGGGCTGGCAACTGGCTTTAACCTTCTCTGGCGAGCAAAACAATTGTCTCGGCACAACGAGCCCTTACTATCAGCCTCCCTCGCTAGGGGTGGAGCAAAAAGCTGTCTCGGCTTGAGAGACCACTGTCCTATTCTCACCGAGAGTTCTGTATAACTCGAGATTTTTAGAGGTGTTCTTAACCGATTTCAATGGGAACATCTATGGCATCCAGTGCCTCTTCTCCAAATGCTCCACTGTCTTTCATTTCCTGGACAATTCGGTGCAATTCAATATTCCCTGCCAAAGTCAGGTTTTCTGTAACAAATTTCTGGTTACGAACCACCACCCAAGGGTAGCCCACTCCAAGAGTAATCAAGAGAATGAAAAAATTGGTCACCTTTAAATTCATATAATCTTTTCCCGTAATCGGAAAATGAAAGGTCGCCCCGCCAACATGGGTATGGGACCATAAATAATTTTTTAAATTGGCGGTAAACCAGAACAAATAAAATCCCAGTGTAAGCGGAGTAAGAATCACGGCAAGAATAAATTTTTTAAAAAAATCTTTTCCCGCACCAGAGAAGCGGAATTGCACATCCCCGAACCAGGAGTTCTCACGCCAGAACCTTTCGCTTTTCATTTTGAAATAAGGCCAGTAAAGACCTAAAGTCAATACTGAAAGTACCCCCCCCATAACATATAGTAGAACCGCATCTATCCTTTTCCCCCGGAAGGAAAAACGGATATTGCGCCAAGCGGTTCGGGAAAGGCGGTATTTCCAGGCACCTACCAGGAGCGCCGGAATCATGACAACAATAATCAGGGAGATTAAATCTAAAAACTGCCCGCCTTCTTCAGGCCCGACATTGAACACAATATAGGCATCTACTGAAACTAGTAGAATTAAAACAGCCCCGAGTCGCATCGCCCCACGCATTAGCTCTTTGCCGGTACCATGATAGGAGAAGCGGTCACCGGCAAACAAGGTTTGCGACCAGATATACTGGCGGACATTGGTTTTGGCCCAGAATCGGTAAACACCCAGAGTGAATACCGTCTTGATCAGGTTGACAAAACTGATATTTAAAAGAGAACGGCCATCACCCTGAAACTTGAACCGGTAGCTGTCTTCCTTTACGGAGACATCGGCCTCTTCTTCTGCCGCAGCCTCTGCCGTTGCAACAGAAACGGGATCGGACAGGGGCTCGATCTCGCCTTCGACAGGCTGAATGTCCACGGCAAACCCAAGGTCCCGAAGATAGGAAGACGCCACATCCACCTGATGATCGGGAACACGCTTGTCAAAACGCCAGGGGAGCCCTTGGCATAAACGATCCACAACGGTCATGGCCTGTTCGTTGCCAAACCGGAAAACTTTGGCAAGCTTCTCGGCCGCTTCCGTTTTATCGGCTCCCGACCAGGTATTCAAAGTAATCTGGTAACTCACGATAGAGGCTCTCCCTCAATTTATTCTTACCAATTCCTATATAAAGATCAGTAAAAATCGTAGGCGGTGTGTTGTTCAGTCCAACCCAAAAATCCGTCTTTAACCGGATCACCGGTATATTTATCCGTCCCGCCAGCCCAGGTTTCCGGCTTATCCCAATTGTCTCTGTAATGATATAGGAACATTTTTGCCCGGACATCCTCGGGCAATGTGATCAACTCCTGATACGAAGCATGGACGCCGCCGAAAAATAATTGCGTATCATGAAACATGACTTCCGCCAACCTGCCAAAACGGATAGGATAGTCCGCATCGAACATAGTATCCCCCGAAATCCAGACTTTTCGGTTGATGAACACTCCCGAGCACCACTGCGACTCATCCACACTGATTGCCGTATCAGGAAAATGCCGCGTTCGCATGATGACGAGCTCAATAGGCCCGTGCTTGTAAGCCCAAAACTTTCTCCCCTCAATTTCAATGTTCTGAGGACGAAGAATGTTGAAAAAATCCGTCAACTGCAGGGGCCGGCCCTGGTTTGCCTCACAATATTCGCAACCCCCTGAAAGGCTCTTGGTCCAGAGAATATCCTGATAGTCCCGCAAAATAATCATATCAGGCGTAAAGATATTGGGAGTGTACCGATTCATCAGGGCAACTTCCTCCAATCCGCCAATATGATCCGCATGACTGTGGGTGGGCAGATAGCAACGGACATCCAAAACACTCAATCCCAGATCGTTGAGGGCTAAAGGCCCCTGGGTACCGCAATCTATTAAAACATGATGGTCGCCTTTTGAATGACCAGCATATTTGACTGGCGCCTGCGTTTGGCAAATGCGGAGCCTGTTCCAATAAATACAATTCTTAGAGCCCCATCAGTGGTAGTGAGGGGTAGAGATTCGCCATTTTTACAAATCTCTTTGACTTCATACATAAGTTCTCCTTCTTCTCCCCGAATAAGGTGGTCCAAAATTCAGTAAGACAAAATTTCCTTAATTTTACGTTGTGAAACAGTATCATAAAAGGCTTTTTACGTCCATAACAGTTTGATTTTAAAAATAAAACTCGACTTTATCCAGGCCTTAAGAACCAAAAAAACAATGCCTGATCCCGCAACCATTTGCCCCACGGTTTTCCCAGGGGATCTCTATTTATTCTGTATTTTTTCTAAGGTAACTCGCATGCCCTTTGTTTCTCAATAAGTTGGGGAAATGGAAAAATTAAGTTATAATTATAGATTCCTGGTTATACTTGGGTTTTCAATCCCTTTATCCCTAAAAAAATGAAATACTTAGTTGTTATCGTGGCGGGTCTGACAGACAGGCCATTCGCGGAAAAAGATAATAAAACTCCTTTGCAATTGGCCGACACCCCTAATCTGGACGCCCTGACGCAAAATGCAACGTTTGGACCCGTTCAGACCATACCGGATGATTTGCATCCAGGAAATGAGATTTCCTGTCTGGGACTACTGGGTCTCGATCCCAAAAAATATTCTTCAGGCCACGCTCAGCTTTCAGCAATAGGATTGGGGGTAAAACCCGCGCCAGATGAGGTCGCGCTCTGTTGCGATCTGGTCACCCTGCAACCCACCCATGATGATATGGTCATGAAAGATTATACCGGCGAGCATCTTTCCCATGATAATTCCGGCCTTCTCATTAACGCCCTTAAAGAGCAAGTGGTCGATGCTCCGGTTACGTTCCATCATGGCGGGGGGTATCACAACCTGATGTTTATAAAAATTCCGCAGATTTTAGAAAGGTTAACTCCACCTAACGAACTCATTGGCGAGGGAATCCGCCAGTTCATGCCCGAGGGAAACGCGGTTCGCGAACTGGTCTTCGTGATGAACCAGGCGCAAATTATTTTGCATAACCATGCCTACAACAAAAAACTTGTTGCCGAAAACAAAGACCCGGTTAATAGTATCTGGTTTTGGGGAAACGGCGAACTCGCCAACCTGCCCTCCTTCCGGCAACGGTATGAAAAAAGCGCGTCCATAATCTCCGCTTCTTTGATGGTTAAGGGAATCGGCAAGCTCACCGGAATGAATGTCGTGGAAGTGGAAGGCGCGACCGGGTTTTCCGATACCAATTATTCCGCAAAAGTTTCTGCGGTACTCAAAGAACTGGAAAGCAAAGATGTCGTTTTCCTGCACATTGCAGCGGGAGAGGAAGTTTCTCTCAAAGGCGATATTGACGATAAGATTTTAATGATCGAAGACTTCGATGCCCAGGTCATTAAACCCCTGGCCCAGGCGATGGAGACGATGGGAAATATAAAAATGCTGGTGGTGGTCAACCATGTCAGTTCCGCACAGTTGATGAAATACGATCGGTCCCCGGTTCCCTATCTGGTTTATCCCACCTCATCGGGAAACACCAGCCAATATGACGAACAACTTTTAGAAACAGGAAAATTATTTCCCAACGCACCCGATTTATTGACGGCTTTTCTGGCAAACCAGTTATGAGTAAATCTTTAATCGTACAAAAATATGGCGGAACCTCTGTGGGAACCCTGGAGCGGATCGAACATGTGGCCGACCGAATTACCAAAACCCGAAAAACCGGCACCGATATCGTAGTCGTGGTTTCCGCCATGGCGGGCGAAACCGATAAACTGTTAAAAATGGCATGTCGTCTGTCAAAAAATCCGGCCCGTAGGGAGATCGACCTGCTCTTGTCATCCGGCGAACGGATTTCGGCCGCCCTGCTGACCATCGCCCTGCAAGCCCGTGGCATTCCCGCTCTTTCCATGACGGGGAGACAGATTGGCCTGCAAACAGACAGCACCCACACCCGGGCTCGCATTAAGAATATTGATACCCAGCGGGCGCGCAAAATGCTGAGGGAAAATCATGTGATCGTGGTCGCCGGATTCCAGGGCATCAATCCGGAGGGCGATGTGACGACTTTGGGGCGGGGCGGGGCGGATACCTCGGCGGTAGCTCTGGCGGTTGCGCTAGGCGCCCGGCAATGCGAAATCTATACCGATGTCGATGGGGTTTATACCTGCGACCCAAGAATCGTGCCGCAAGCTAGAAGGCTTGATGTGGTATCGTATGATGAAATGCTGGAAATGGCCAGTCTGGGAGCCAAAGTCCTGCAAATTCGTTGTGTGGAGTTTGCCCATAAATACCAGATGCCCCTGATCGTAAAATCCGCTTTCAAGGAAGGGGATAAGGGAACTTTGATTTGCGAGGAGGATCCGAATATGGAACAACCGGTGGTTTCCGGAATCATGTGCGACAAGAACCAGGCAAAAATTACCCTGAAGGAAGTTCCCGACCAACCGGGCATCGCCGCCAATATTTTTGCACCTTTGGCACATGCTTCCATCTCCGTGGACATGATCATTCAGAATGTCAGCGAACAGGGGCATACCGACATGTCGTTCACGCTGCAACGAGAAGATTTGAGGGAAGCCATGGTCATCATGGATAAAGTGGCAAAAAAAATCCATGCTACCCATGTCAGCTCCGATGCTAAAATTGCTAAAATCTCCATTGTTGGGGCGGGCATGCGAAGTCACTCAGGGGTGGCAGCGCAAATTTTTAAAACTTTGTCTGCGCATAAAATAAATATATTGATGATCAGTACCTCCGAGATCAAAGTGTCCTGCATCATTGAACAAAAAAATTCCAAACTTGCCGTCAACGCCTTGCACGATGCTTTTAATATGAAGGGAAAACCCGGTAAAATGAATGCCAAAAGGAAAACCGCGAAAAAAGTGAAGGCTGTTTAGATATGAGTTCCGTAAAAATTTATGACACCACACTCAGGGATGGATCCCAGGCCGAAGGCATCTCCTTCACCGTTGAGGATAAAATCCGCATCGCCCATAAACTGGACGAACTGGGGGTACATTATGTAGAAGGCGGCTGGCCCGGCTCGAATCCCAGAGATGTCGATTTTTTTGAGAAGGCCCAACGCGCCCACTTTTCCCAAACACGGATCACCGCCTTCGGCAGTACCCGTTACCCCGATAAAAAAGTGAAAGATGATATTGTTCTGCAAGCCCTGCTGAAAACTGAAACGCAGGTGGTGACCCTCTTCGGAAAAACGTGGGACTTGCATGTGAAAGATGCCTTATCCACCAGCTTGGATGAAAACCTGCGCATGATTTTTGAGAGCATCGCCTACTTGAAAAAACGGCGCGATGAGATCCTGTTTGATGCCGAACATTTCTTCGATGGATATAAAAATAATCCGGAATATGCCATCAAGGCTGTAAAAGAAGCCGAATCGGCAGGAGCCGACTGGATTGTCCTATGCGACACCAATGGCGGGACGCTGCCGCACGAGGTGCGTTCGATCTTTGGAGAGGTAAAAAATTTAATCTCAGTAAAAATGGGCATTCATGCCCACAACGATTCAGAGGTGGCGGTCGCCAACTCGCTCAATGCCATTCAAGCTGGAGCCGAGCAGGTGCAGGGCACCATCAATGGTTATGGAGAGCGCTGCGGTAACGCTAACTTGGTCTCCATCATTCCCAACCTGAAAATAAAAATGGGGATCAACTGTGTCACGGATGAACAACTGCAATCCCTAAAAGATGTTTCCGCGTTTGTGGATGAGCTGGCCAATAAAGCACATTGGAACCAGCAACCGTTTGTGGGAAAAAGTGCGTTTGCCCATAAAGGCGGTGTGCATGTCAGCGCAGTGCGCAAAAATTCTCAAACCTATGAACACATCGAACCTGAAAAAGTGGGCAACCACCAGCGCATTCTGGTTTCCGAACTTTCTGGAAAAAGCAATATACTTCACAAGGCCAAGGAGTATGGATTAGATGTGGACGACAAGGACCCGAAGGTCCAGAAAATTCTTGAATCGCTGAAAGAATCCGAGAACCTGGGCTTTCAGTACGAAGGCGCCGAGGCTTCTTTTGAGCTGATGATGCGTGATGCACTCGGCCAAAAAGAAATCTTTTTCGATTTTATTGGGTTCCGCGTCATCGTTGAAAAACGCAGGGAAGATGAAGAACCTATCTCCGAAGCCACGGTCAAATTAAGAGTCAACGGCATTCAAGAGGTTTCTGCCGCCGAGGGAACCGGCCCAGTCAACGCTCTGGATAAAGCCATCAAAAAAGCTCTGGTCAAATTTTACCCGGAACTTGAAGAAGTTAATCTCTACGACTACAAAGTGCGCATTCTGGAAGAAAAAAAAGGCACCCGCGCCAAAACCCGGGTGTTAGTGGAATCCGGCGACCATCATTCCAAATGGGGAACCGTAGGGGTCTCCGAAAATATCATCGAAGCCAGCTGGCAAGCCTTGATCGATAGCATCGACTATAAACTCAACCAAGGCACCACTAAGCGTGGGGTCGACTAGCAATGGCTTTTGCTGGCCAACAATAGGTTGCCTCAGCCCCACGTCTGGTGGCCCCTTGGCAGGGGAAGCAGATAGCAATGACTCGTTGAGCCGAGAACACAGGTGCTCGCCGATGAAAGCTATTGCTCATTGGCCCCACGCCAAGTGGTTAGTGGGCACGGAGGAGGTTGCCGATGGTTTTGCGATAATGTTTTCGCACTCGTTGGGTATGGAAGTCATAATCGGTGAGCAGGGAGTCTGCCAGGGTTTCAGCATCCTCACCTTCGTATTCGAGTAAACGCGCCAAAGGCGCTAACTCTTTTTTATCTTTTGGAAGGGTGTTGGTGGGAGTCTGGCGAATGATCCGCAAAGCGCATTCCAGGTTTCTCAGAAAAAGGTAGCTGTCATGAAATTCTTCCGCCATACCCTGGTCGACCAATCCAAGAGTCACAAAACTTTGCAAAGCTGAAAGGGTATTGGTTTGCCGAAGGCGCGGAAACTTTTTGCCGTGCATCAACTGGAGAATTTGCACAGCGAATTCAATATCGGCCAAACCGCCGAATCCTAGTTTCACATTCTTGCCTTTTGTGGATTCTTTTGCCAGTTCCTGTTCCATTCTTTCTCGCAGGCGCGATATTTCTATGAGAGACCCATATTCAAATTTGTCCTGATAGACAAACTGGTGGACCGACTCGATGAATTTTTTTCCGACCTCAGCTTTGCCTGCCACAAATCGTGCCCGCACCAGAGCCTGCTGCTCCCAGACTCTGGCGCGGGACTGGAAATATTTTTCGTAGCCCTGAATAGAAAGCACCAGCACCCCCGCATCGCCTTCGGGCCTGAGATCGGTATCAATTTTATAGGCATAACCTGCCGAGGTCATTTCCGAAGTCAGTTTATAGATCATCTGCGAAAGGGCGGAATAGTGACTGGCAAATCCTTCGGGAGGAGGATAGCCCTCCCCTTCATCGTAAACCAGCAGGACATCAAGGTCCGAGCCAAAATTCAATTCACGCCCCCCCAGCTTGCCCATGCCAATGATGCAAAAATCGTTGTGGTTGCCAGAAATTTTTTTGAGTTCCTCACAGGCGATTCGATAAACAGTCTCCAAAAAAACATCAGCAAGATTGGAAAGGTCTTCCAGGGTCCCCGCAAGGTCAGCTTCTTTGATCAAATAGCGCACGCCGATGCGAAGCCCTTCGGCTTGCTTAATACGCCGAAGCGCCAGGGACCTGGACTCAAAATCCGGAGAGGACTTTAAGACGCGGTTTAAATCTTCCTGTATTTTCTCTGCCAGCTTGAATCGGTAAATGGCCTCCATGTCGGTCAGCACATCTACCAGATCAGGCCGCTTAATCAGAATTTCCGAGAGCATTCCGCTGCTTCCAAAAAGTATGAGCAATAACTCAAGAAATTTTTCATTGCTCTGGAATAGTTCGAGAAAAGATTCTCTGGCTCCGGTCGCTTCCACAAACCGGCACAAGTTCTCTATGGCGGAATCTGGTTTGGGGACCTTTCGGCACTGCTGAAATATTTTAGGAATGATGCTGTAAAATTCCTGAATGCTTTGCACGGAAGGATGCGAAAACTGCGCCCCGTCACGAAAAGATTCCAGAAGCCTGTAAGCTCTTTTCGGATCGGGAAGTAGGGGAATTTCCGCCAGCATGCTTTCGGTAAACTGTTCCTCCCCTATCCGGGAACGGTCCCATTCACGGGAAAGAGTTTCTGCCGCTTCCCGTTTTTCTTTTTCGACAAATTGTTCAGCAAATAGCGTTCCCACGAAACGGGTATGGGTTTCGTATTCCTTCATCAGGTTGTCGGCCAAGTTTTTCTGGCTATCGCCAACTATCCTCATTTTTCGAGCCAGCACCGCAAGATCTGTCTCGTTATCCGGCAGGAGGTAGGTTTGCAGGCCAAAAGTGATCTGCACACGGTTTTCCAGGTTGCGCAGAAATATGTAAGCCTCGCGGAGGTGGTTATGATCCTCCTCAGTCAGGATATTTTTTTCGTAAAGGGTTTTCATGGCTCCCAGAGAATCGCGAACGCGCAGGCTTTTATCCCTTCCGCCCAGTAATAATTGGTAGGCCTGGATGGTGAATTCCACTTCCCGGATGCCGCCGAATCCCAGTTTGATATTTCCCTTTGAGTGTTTTCCCTTGAGGCTTTTATTGATCTGATATTTCATGGACTTTATTTCCTCAATGGCCTCAAAGTCCAGGCTTTTCCTGTAAATAAATGGTTCGATCATTTCGAAGAATTCTTTTCCCAGATTTTCACTGCCCGCCGAAACACGGGCCTTGATGAGGGCCTGCCTTTCCCAGGTTCTTCCCCAGGACTGGTAATAAATTTCGCAACTGGCCAGGGAATTTACAATTTCACCACTTTCCCCTTCCGGTCGAAGCTCCAAGTCAACCCGGAACACATTGCCATCTGAGGTTATTTCGTTGAGGGACTTGGTGATTCCCAACGCAAGTTTGGTGAAGTATTCGTGATTGGTGATGCTGGATAAGAATGGATCGCCCTCGCTCAAAGGACGCGTTTCTCCCTGGCTGGAAGAATAAATATAAATCAGGTCAATATCGGAACTGTAATTGAGTTCGCGGCCTCCTAGTTTACCCATACCAAGAATAGAAAATTCCGATTCTATCCAGTTTCCATTGGCATCCTGATAAACGGGGTGTCCATACTTTTTCCGTAATTCCCGGTCGGCATGTTCATAGGCGGCTTGCAGGCAAACATCGGCAAGATTGGAAATATCCTCAACCGTTTCTGTGAAGCCAACCTTACCCAACAGGTCGCGTAATCCGATTCGTATGTATTCCCTCTTTTTAAATTTTCGAAGAACCGAAAGAATACTTTTGCTTTGAAATTCTTTCCCGGCCATTTCATAGAAGTCACGCATCAGCAAATCTTTCGATTTAGAATTGGCCAAGGTCTCCGATCGACTCAACCAATCAACATATGACGGTTCATTGAGCAAGACATCGGTAAGTACCTGACTGCCGGAAAACAAAAAAAACAGAGCTACAAATAAGGAAGGCGATTCGGTCAGTTGCGTGTATAAATGATCTTTGTCCAAAATTTTCTCGGAAAAGCGCTCGAAATTGTGCAATGCCATATCCGCGTTATGCGAACTTGAAATCAGTTCCAACAAAACCCGGAAGAAATCGGGATATAGTTTTTCAAATTGGGCATGACCCGCCAAGGCAACGAGGTTTTTCCATGCAGTTTCAGGTTCACGAAAGCCAAAAGCCTGCAAAGGCAGCGTTTCGTCCCAGGGTTGGCACTGGTGAATTCGAGTGATCAGTTTTTTGTTGAGGGTCATGAAATAATTATTACCACTGGCCGTGGGGGCGGATAGCAATAATCCGTTGTACCCCTTTGGGGAATGAAGGTAAATAAAGAGATATCACGCAGGCAGAAAAAGCAAATCCCCCCAACCCCCTTCGTGGAAGCGGGAGCTTCAATGGACCCCTCTTTTTCAAAGAGGGAGTTATATTCTTCCTCAGCCTTCATGCCCCAGTTATATCCTCTTCCTTAAACTTCATGCCCCGAATGGGGTAGAATGGGGTTGGGGTGATTTAAAACTTCTAATGCAATATCCAGCTTAGCACCTGCCTAATTTATCACAAAAAAAAACCCCCTAGGCAGACCCAGGGGGTTTTTAAATTCAAGTTTTTCTCTGGAATCAGCAATCGTAATACATTTCGAATTCCAGGGGATGCGGCCGCAGTCGCAAGGGGTCTATTTCATTTTCACGTTTATATTCAATCCAGGTATCGACCAAATCCTGGGTGAACACATCGCCTTTAAGGAGAAACTCATGATCATCCTCCAGAGCCTGAAGGGACTGGTCCAAAGAGTGAGGCAAGGTGGGAATGTTCGCCAACTCTTCCGGCCCTAGGGAGTAAATATTTTTATCCAGGGGTTCACCTGGGTCAATTTTATTTTCAATGCCATCCAGGCCAGCCATAAGCATTACTGAGAAAGTCAGATAACCATTACAAGAAGGATCTGGGTAACGAATTTCCAATCGCTTTGCTTTGGGACTGGGCGAGTACATGGGGATCCGGATGGCCGCGCTCCGGTTGCGGCTGGAATAGGCCAGGTTGACTGGCGCTTCGAAGCCAGGTACCAACCGTTTGTAGGAGTTAGTGGTCGGTGCAGCAAAAGCACAAATCGCGCGGGAATGTTTCAAAATACCGCCGATGTAGTGCATACCCATTTCACTGAAACCCGCATAACTGTTTCCGGCCATCAGGGGCTTGCCATCTTTCCAGATGCTCTGATGGACATGCATCCCGGTTCCGTTATCGCCAAACATGGGTTTGGGCATGAAGGTGGCGGTCTTGTTATGCGCCCGGGCAACATTCTTAACAATGTATTTGTACCACATCAGGCTGTCGGCACATTTAACCAGTGGAGCAAAACGCATATCGATTTCACATTGTCCCCCCGTTGCTACTTCGTGATGGTGACATTCCATGGTGATACCAACCTGCTCCATGAGCAACATCATTTCAGAGCGAATATCCTGAAGCGTATCGTTGGGAGCTACCGGGAAATAACCTTCTTTATGTCTTGGTTTGTGACCCAGGTTTGGGTCTTCATCCCGGCCGGTGTTCCATTTTGCTTCAACAGAATCGATCGAATAAAACGATTCATTCGCGTTGGAATCGTATTGAACATTGTCAAAAACGAAAAATTCCGCTTCCGGTCCAAAGTAGGCAGTGTCTCCAATTCCAGTAGATTTAAGATAAGCTTCCGCTTTCTGAGCGATATTGCGAGGATCGCGGCTGTATTTTTCCCTGGTGATCGGGTCGACGATATTACAAATCATGCTAACCGTTGCGTCTTTCATAAACGGGTCCATGACCGTGGTGGCCGGATCGGGAATGACCAGCATGTCGCTGTTATTGATAGCCTGCCATCCCCGGATGCTGGAGCCATCGAACCCCAGTCCTTCTTCAAACAGATGTTCTTCCAACTCACACATAGGCACAGAAAAATGCTGCCAGGATCCAAGTAGATCCATGAACTTCATATCTACGATTCGAGCATTATTTTTTTTTGCGAAATCTACTGCCTCTTTGGGGGTCATTAAAAGTTCTCCTGCAAAAAATAGTTAGAGAATGTAATTATAAAAAAAGACGCAAAAAACTGGTGCCGTCATTACGGCCCCAGCTTTATATATGAAATCCAGCCATCCCGGATTGGGAAAATTGCGATTATTCTTTAGACAGGAAACAGTTTGCCGTTCACAGAACTCTTGGATCAAATAGCATCTTCTCCGCGCTCTCCGGTACGAATCCGCACAGTATCCTGAAGATCTATTACAAATATTTTTCCATCGCCGATCCTGCCGGTTTGTGCGGCCTGCATTATGGTATTGATCACATCCTCCACTTGGTTGTCGCTGACGATGATCTCCATTTTAATTTTGGGAAGAAAGTCCACCACGTATTCTGCACCACGATACAGCTCAGTATGGCCCTTTTGCCTGCCAAACCCCTTCACCTCGCTGACGGTTATTCCCTTTACCCCGATCTCGTTCAACTTATCTTTCACTTCATCCAGCTTGAACGGTTTGATGATCGCCT
>JYMV01012042.1_pt1 | contig 16787 bp, 24 predicted proteins | sample 338911 | NCBI WGS metagenome assembly JYMV01 (sample SAMN03354496, study PRJNA234377) | hydrothermal vent metagenome | biome: Deep sea; feature: Hydrothermal plumes at the Eastern Lau Spreading Center, Western Pacific Ocean; material: Seawater | place: Tonga | collected 2009 | depth 2000 m m
ATATTGATGACCAAGGGCGGAGGGTCCCCGGAAACGAAACGGCGGTTGGACACAATGGTGAGCACCAACGACGGGTTCGTCATTGCTCGAAAGGCCCGGTAGGCACGGTAGGCACGGTGATAAAATGGCATGGCCTCGGCTTCCTGTCCAGCATGATCTAACACGCGAGCAATGTTCAGCAGGTCGTGCGCGATGGCGTCACGGTCTTCAATCTGCTTGTCGAGGGTGAGGGCCTGTGTGTAGGCATGTCGCGCGTCAGCGACCTGTCCTTGTGCCTCAAAAATGGATCCAAGATTCGTGAGGTTACTAGCTTGACCGCGCCGCTCATTCAAACTGACATTGAGTTCACGATACAAACCCAAGGCCTCGTCGTAATATGATTGCGCCGCCTCCTGATCGGCGTTCAAGTGAGCGACGTATCCCAACCCGGTAAGACTGTCGGCTTGAAGATGTCGATCCCCCTCGCTCAACGCAATGGAATAAGCAGCACGGTAGTAATCCCCAGCATGCGATACATCCTGCGTCGCGTGTAACAGAAGCGTGGCTTCTCCGAGATCATGCATGACGAGCGCCAATCCACGCCGGTCATCCAGGCTCTCAGCAAGCTCGCGAGACACTTCCAGAATGCGCAACGCACGCGCGGCCTCGCCTTGTGCTAACGCCCGATGGCCCTGTTCCCTGATTTCCCCCTGACTTGGAGTGTGAGCGGAGGATATTCCGGTACCGTCGTGCCACCAACACACCCTCCGATGATGATGGCAAGCCCCACATAACTCGCGTGTCGAAACATCGTGCGCATACGTTCAAATGAAGCCCATCGTCAAGGAATATAGCGATATGGTATAAAAACCGTCTACTTTCGACATGATCACAATATAGAGCATGACACCAAAATAGAAAGGCGGCATTCACATGCACGGTCCGGCGAAAGCGTTCCTCCTCCTAGGCTGCATCAACGCACTCATTGGGGTGATCCTCGGCGCGTTTGGGGCGCACGGTCTCAAATTATGGATGCCACCTGATCTTTTTACGGTGTACCAGACGGCCGTCCAGTATCAGTTTTACCACGCGTTGGGATTACTCGGCGTGGGCCTGCTCGCACATCAATTTCCCACGCAGACCCTCATCAAATGGGCGGGGTGGTTTATGTTCGCGGGGATCGTCATATTCTCTGGCAGCTTGTATACCCTCAGCTTGACGTCGACACGCTGGTTGGGAGCGATCACGCCAATCGGGGGCGCCTCATTTATCGTCTCGTGGATCCTTCTGATCGTTTCAATCGTACGACAACGATAACTCTTCAGATGGTTCAGTTGGCTCGACGTATCTATTCAACTGGTCAAATCGTAAACTCCGAGCCCCATTCCTGACCGGCATCGGCTGACCACGTTTCACCATCGTGCTAATCGGAAAAGTTTGCTTTGCCCCTCGGATGATGACTTCTACATCATCGAGTGTGCGTTTGGCAGAACGAGCAATATACGGGATATCGTGCTCAAGCCCACTCAATCCCTTGGTTACAACGCGGATGTCATCCATATCTGTCACAATATTGTTCGCTGCCATCACAATCTTTGGCATTTCCTCCACCGTCTGGTGCGCCAACGATGTCACCTTCTTCATGTCATCTAATAAAGCCGGCAACTTCGCAGTGGCTTCTTCAAGATGCGTCAGCGTGTTTCTCAAACTTCCAAGCGTCGTGTTGATTTCATTCACATCCTCGCTCATTTTCTGAACTCGTACGAGCGTCTGCGTCGCCTGTTCGACGAGCGGTTTAATCCCCGCAAGAAACTCTTTTGGATCCGCTGGTTCGATCGCCACAATAAACCCATCCGGTGGAACTTCGGGAGCCATGGTCGTGCCGCCCTCAATTGCAATTGACGTCTCACCAAACACGACAGCACTTTTCGATACGACCGCTAATGAATCTTCGCGTACTTTCCCGCGAAATTTTTCCAGCATCTGCAACCGAACCTCGACCCTTCCCTGGTCATTGAACAACAATTGCTTCACTTTACCTATTTGGAGGCCATGGACGAATACCTCCGTTCCTGGCTGAATGCCATAGGCTTGGCTGAGATTCATCCTAATCTCATATTTCATCGCAAACAAACTTTCTCCACGCGCGATAACAAGCAGGATGATGCCGAGTACCACCACAGGGAGGAGAACGAAGACTCCAACCATCTGCTCAATCCGGGTTAACGAGAGTTCATGCGAATAGTGCATCCTGGCCATCGTGTCACCTCATCTCCCATGTCACGTATGCTTTCATCCTCTCTTCATCGACATTGTCGTATACTTCCGTCAGAATTCCCATTTCCACAATTTGTCCGTCCCAGACCAACGCCACTCGATCTGCCATCGGGAGGAGACGAGAAGGAGTACTCATCATGACGACAATGGTGATTCTGCCTTCGGCCTGGTAGTGTTCGAAAATTGATGTCAGCCTTTTCACCCCCTCCTCATCCAACCCCGCGAGGGGATCATCGATGAGAATAAGCTCCTGGTCAAGCACCCGTGCACGTGCAAGTGATACAAATTTGGATTCACCCGACGTCAGCTCTGCGGGAAAGCGGTCACGATGATGACTGATGCCAAACTCAGATAACCGCGCCATAACGTTCTCATAGACCACGCTTTCATCGAACGTGGTGTGGTAACGTAGCAATAAGGCCACATTGTCGAACACCGTCATGGTGTTTAGCAGTGCCGGTTTCTGAAACACAATGCCGACCCGTTGCCGCAGCAGATCCTGTTCGGCCTGACTTGCCGCCGCCCAGTCAACTCCTAGTGTCTTCACAACGCCTTGAGAAGGAGAAATCGCTCCAGCGCATAACTCAAGCAACAGACTTTTTCGTGCTCCACTGGGGCCCACGAACACCACGAACTCTCCACGGCCAAGACCAAACGTCAGGCCGGCCACCCTCTCTTCACCCCCGATGGACACGCCAACCTGAGTAAATTCGATTGAGAACTCTCGTTTCATATAAAGGACACACCGACGATGACAATTAAAAGCAGGTCGAGCAACACACACACGGTAACTGAACCCAATATCGCTCGCATGGTAGCCTGCGGAACCTCGGCTGCCGCATGCTGGACCGACAAGCCATGATGGCAACATATCGCAGCAACGACCAATCCAAATAGCCCTCCTTTCAATCCGGTGATGAGCACGTCAGTCAAACCAAGCGACCGCTCGAGCGTATCGAAAAATAGTGAAAACGGCGCTCCCAGCGTAAACTTGGCGACCGCAATTCCTCCCACCACCGCAATCAGGTCGAAATAAATCGTCAGGCATATCATGGCCAACACGACAGCCATCATCCGCGGGAGCACGACAAAAGCCACAATCCGTATCCCCATCGCGTGCAACGTCTTGATCTGCATACCAACCCGTAAGTCACCTAACTCCGTACATATGGCCGCACCAGAGCGACCAATCACAACGAACGCAGTGAGAAGCGGACCAAGCTCCCGTATCAATACCACAACCATCATCGTGCCCAGGAGATCTTCGGCACCGACAGTGTGAAGACTCACTCCCGCTTGGATGATCATGACGGATCCCAGCAACAGCGCCACGATGCCGATCATGGGCAACGCGTCAACACCGGTAAAGACAAGCTGCTGCGACATCACACGAAACATGGTTCGCCGCCGCGACGCAGGTGTAATGAACAGCTCTCGAAACGAAAAATAGGATATGGCCATAATATCACGAGCGTAGGTTCCGCCAGCGATCACTTGGCGACCCACCCAGGCAAGACACTGACCCATCATCGTTTTTCCAAAACCACAGCTACTCCCAGATTAACTTACACCGACAAGATCAAGTTTTCCCTTCCAGCGGCGATGCAGTACTGCCCTCAGCCCGGCATGGTCGGGATGCGCAAGTTCCGGGTCCTCATCAAGAAGCCGAAAGGCCTCTGTCCTAGCCTGCTCAAGTAAGCCAACATCCCGGATAAGATTTGCCACGCGAAGTTCAGGAAGACCCCATTGCCGAGTCCCAAAAAAATCACCTGGACCTCGCATCATCAGGTCTTCTTCAGCAATGACGAACCCGTCGTTGGTGCTCACCATTGTGTCCAACCGCCGTTTCGTTTCCGGGGACCCTCCGCCCTTGGTCATCAATATACACGTCGAAGATTCTGGTCCTCGACCAATGCGTCCGCGTAGCTGATGCAATTGTGCTAACCCATATCGCTCCGCATGTTCGATCAGCATAATGGTCGCATTGGGAATATCGATTCCGACCTCAATCACGCTTGTCGCAACCAGAAGACGAATTTCACCCCCAGTGAACGCATGCATCACGGCTTCCTTCTCTGACACTTTCATGCGCCCATGAATCAGGCCGATGGATTGATCAGGAAAGATACCTTTCAGTTGCTCCCACCCACTCACCGCAGCCTGAAGATCCATTTTTTCTGATTCTTCAACCAGCGGATAGACGACAAACCCCTGTCGACCCTCCCGCAATTCATGCAAAATCAGTCGATATGCCTTGGCCCGTTGAGATTCGAGAACCCGTATGGTGTGAATGGGTTTTCGACCTGGTGGACTGGTGTCAATGACCGACACATCGAGATCCCCATAGACTGTCAGTGCCAACGTACGGGGAATCGGCGTCGCGGTCATGACGAGGATGTCTGGACACGCACCCTTGGCTTTGAGCAGCGCACGTTGAAGTACTCCAAATTTATGCTGTTCATCCACCACTGCCATCCCTAACCGGTTGAAGCCGATGGCATCGTGAAGCAATGCGTGGGTCCCGATCGTAACGGCAATACTTCCATCTCCGATGCCTTCCAACAACACATTCCGCTCTGCTTTCGACTGCCCACCTACGACGAGCGCGCATCGCAACCCCAAGGGTTCGAGCAGGCGACGCAGACTCCAAAAATGTTGTTCTGCAAGAATTTCAGTAGGAGCCAAAACCGCAGATTGATAACCTGATTCTGCCGCACACACTATCGCGAAGGCGGCAACCACTGTTTTTCCACATCCAACATCGCCCTGGAGGAGTCGATTCATCGGATAGGGCGATGCCATGTCAGCCATCATTTCACGAATCACACGTTCTTGAGCATCCATAAGCGTAAAGGGCAAGTGTTGACGAAGACGTTCGGTGAGCGGACCGCCAACCTGAAAGACAATACCTGTGGCTCGTTGTTTCATCCCTACCTTTTTCATCCCCAAACCCAATTCGACAAGAAACAACTCATCAAAGGCGAGCCGTTGATGGGCGTTTGATCGCCTACGATTGAGGCTGTCAAGCGCGGAACCTCCATCCACGCGAGGCGCTGGACCTTTGGGAAAATGGATTTGCATCATCGCAGTCTTGAATTGTATCAGTCCCAAACGCTCACGAATATCCTGAGGCACCACATCACAAAGGTGATCTACATGCTGGTCAAGCACTCGCTTGACCAGCGACCGGATCAGACGAGAACTCACTCCCTTCGTTCCGTGATAGATCGGAACAATACGCCCTACATGTATTGGTTCCCGATCAGTGTCCTCATCCACAATCTCAAAAATCGGGCTTTGCATCTCAGGCGGTGCGCCACCACGACGCCCTTGCTGCACCGTGCCGCTCAACATAACCAATTGACCATGTTCAAAGAGATCAGCCAGATACGGTTGATTGAACCATCTGACCTTGAGCATGCCTGTCGAATCGCTAAAACTCGCCTCGAAAATGGTGAAGGCAGGGCGCCTCGTCCTAATCAAACGATAATCCGCAACCTGCCCTACCACCGTACACTCCTCGCCCGGACGACACTCGCTCATTTTTCGAAGAGTAGAACGATCTTCATACCGCCGAGGTACATGCCACAGCAGATCCTCTGCCGTCTCAACTCCTAACCGTGCAAACAACGCCGCTTTTTTAGGCCCAACGCCTCTGATAAACTGAATCGGAATCTCAGAAAGGCTGGTTATGTGATTCTCAGATGTCTTGCCCAGCATAGCGAGGCTGTGATAGCATACCCCCACTTAAGAGGCAAGAAGGAGAGTCATGAGATGGCCCGAGCATGTGATGTATGCGGAAAAAAGCGAATGGTTGGCAATAACGTAAGCCATGCCAATAACAAAACGAAGCGGATTTTTGCCGTTAATCTTCAAACTGTTCGAGCACAAATCAATGGCGCAGGCCAACGCATCCGGGTATGTACCCGGTGCATACGAAGTGGCGCTGTCATGAAAAAGGCGAGTTAGCGACGTCTGCGGCTAACACGAGAGCGGGGATTAGTTAGAAGCGTATATCGCGAGAAACGAATCAGACGAAGTTTATTCAACCGTTCCTAACACTTCATCTTCCTTCACCATCACCAGGTCCTCTCCATCCAGTTCTACTTTCTGTCCCGCCCACTGATCATAGATAATCACCTGACCCGGTTTCAGGATGGTCTTCACGAATGTCTTGGCCGGCTTTTCACCATACTTAAGTTTTCGATCCTTCTCGTCTTTTTCTTCCTGGTCCCGCCCCTTGCCAATGGCAAGAATGGTGCCCTGTTTGGGTTTTTCCTGAGCAGACTCAGGAATAAAAATCCCGCCTGCGGACTGGTCCAGTTCACTATCAGGCTTGACAATGATCCAATCATGGAGTGGTCGTAACCCCATCGGTTCTCCTCCTCTTAACTCGCGGTTTTCTGATCGGCGGTCGACGTCGGCTCGGCTTGTTCCACTAACTCAATTGCCACCATCTCCGCTCCATCTCCAACCCGTCTACGGGTCTTAATAATCCGAGTGTATCCGCCTGACCGACTCGAAAACCGCGGGGCAATGTCCTTAAATAATTTCGCCACGACGTCCTTTCGCCACACACACGCTAAGGCTCTTCGCCGTGCGGCAAGCGTCCCCGATTTTCCAAACGTGATCATCCGATCGGCGAGCCCCTTCAACTCTTTGGCCTTTGCCGAAGTTGTCTCGATACGCTCATGATCAAACAATGCCGTAAGCAAGCTTCGAAACAGGGCTTTTCTATGCGCTGTATTCCGACCAAGTTGCCGTCCGTCTTTGCGGTGACGCATGTGTCTTCTACAATCCTACTTGTCTTTCGTCGATTTCTGTGATGTCTGGTCGGGTTTCATTCCGAGACCCAACCCCATGTCAACCAACATCTCTTTGATCTCGTTGAGCGACTTCTTTCCAAAGTTTTTCGTCCGTAACATCTCTGCTTCCGTTTTTTGTACGAGATCCCCGATGGTTTTAATTTTGGCATTCTTAAGACAGTTGGCGGCCCGTACCGAGAGTTCAAGCTCATTGACACTTCGCGCGAGATACATGTTCAATTCGATGGATTCGTCTTCCGTCGTGACAACGCTGGGCCCTTTGTCCAATTCATCTTTAGGGATAAAGATATCAAGATGCCCTTTGAGAATTTTGGCCGCGGTCGACACGGCCTCTTCAGGATGGACGCTCCCATCAGTCCAGATCTCCAAAATCAACTTATCGTAATCCGTTATCTGGCCAACACGTGCATTCTCAACATGAAAATTCACCCGTTTGGTCGGCGTAAAGATGGCATCAACGGGAATGACGCCAATGGGCAATCCATCTGTCTGATGCCGCTCGGAGGGAACGTAGCCTCGCCCTCGCTGGATCACCATCTCAATATCAATCACGGCGTCCTTGTCGAGCGTAGCAATGTGGAGATCCGGAGTGAGAATCTCGACATCACCATCGTGGGTAATATCTGACCCTTTGGCTTCGCCTGGGCCCTTTTTCTTGAGCGTAATCGTCTTCGATGTCTCGGTATGCAGTTTCAGTCGCAAGTTCTTGATATTGAGAATAATCTCGGTCACATCTTCCGTCACACCACGGATCGTTGAGAACTCATGAAGCACACCCTCAATCTTTACCGATGTCACGGCCGCTCCATATAACGAGGAGAGAATCACACGACGAAGGGTGTTGCCCAACGTCGTCCCAAATCCCCGCTCCAATGGTTCCGCGACAATCTTACCGTACTGTGGTGTCAGGGTATCTCGTTCAATCTCAATTTTCCCAGGGACGTTGAAACCCTTTAACTCTTTCAGCATGAGCCAGTTTCCCCCTGCAGATTAGAATACGGTTTGAGGACTACGGTCATCGGGAATACAGGACCACCACAAGCTGCTCATCGACAGGAAGAGCCGCGTCATCCTTGCTTGGCAATGCTCGCACCCCCCCTTTCAAGTGCGCATGATCCCATTCAAGCCATGGCGGAATTCCTCGGCTCTCCACGGTTTCAACTGCCGCTTTGATCGCCACGTTTTCTTTGCTTCGCGGCCGTACTTCAATGACGTCGCCCTGATGCACAAGAAATGAGGGGATGTCCACCTTCCTGCCGTTCACCATAATGTGCCCATGATTTACCAACTGGCGGCCCGCCTTCCTGGAAGTCGCAAGTCCCAAACGGTAGGTAACATTATCAAGGCGTCGCTCGAGCAGGCTGACTAAATTGTCTCCCGTCATTCCCTTGAGCCGCTCAGCCTTCTCAAAGGTGAACACGAACTGTCGCTCAAGAAGGCCATAGATGCGCTTCAGCTTCTGCTTCTCCCGCAGCTGTCGACTGTACTCTGAGGCACGGCGTCTGCTTTTGTTTTGTCCGTGTTGTCCAGGAACATAACTGCGGCGCTCAACAGCACATTTGTCCGTCAAACACCGCGTTCCTTTGAGGAACAACTTTATCGACTCTCGCCGGCAATACCGGCAAATGGGTCCAACATACCTAGCCATAGTTCCTCACACTCTCCGTCGCTTTGACGGCCGACAGCCATTGTGCGGGATCGGGGTCACATCTCGAATCATATTAATTCGCAAGCCTGAGGCCTGTAACGATCGAATCGCAGATTCTCGCCCGGACCCCGGACCATTGACATAGACGTCAACCTGCCGCATTCCATGCTCCTGTGCTTTCCGTGCCGCAGAGTCGGCAGCGCGCTGTGCAGCGAACGGCGTACTCTTTCGAGACCCCTTAAATCCTTCGGTCCCAGCGCTTGCCCACACGATCACATTCCCACTGAGATCAGTGATGGTCACCAGGGTATTGTTAAAAGAGGCCTGGATGTGAGCAATCCCGCTCTGAATATTCTTACGTTCTTTCCGTTTACCTTTACGAGCACCCATCGACTGCCTCTACCCCCTACCTACCAACCGGTTTTTTCATGCGCCCAATGGCCTTTCGTGGGCCTTTGCGCGTTCGTGCGTTGGTCTTCGTCCGCTGCCCCCTCAACGGAAGCCCCTTTCGATGACGAAGGCCTCGATAACACCCAATATCGACAAGTCTCTTAATATTTCCGGCAATCAGCCTCCGTAAATCCCCTTCCACTTGATAGTCTTTGTCGATCACATCACGAATCTTGAGTACCTGAGCCTCCTCAAGATCCTTCACACGAATCCCCGTCGGCACACCGGTTTTAGTAAGAATATGGAGCGCCGCCGAACGACCAATTCCATAGATCGCTGTCAGACCAACGTGAACCGGTCTCTCTCGTGGTAGATCTACCCCCGCAATCCTCGCCATACGTCAGTCACCACTCCTACATTGATTCACAAACCATATTCCCACACTGCACGTACGTGTCATCATCCCTGCCGTTGCTTATGCCGGGGATTCACACAGATGACGCGAACCACACCCTGCCGACGAATCACTTTGCACTTCGAGCAGATCGGTCCCACCGAGGATCGCACCTTCACTGGTCACCTCTCATGCGATATGTAATACGGCCTCGTGTAAGATCATAGGGAGAGAGTTCAACTTGAACTCGATCGCCGGGTAAAATTCGAATAAACCGCATCCGCATTTTTCCCGAGACATGCGCGAGGATAAGATGTCCTTTCTCTAACTCGACACGAAACATCGCGTTCGGAAGCGTCTCCTGCACCGTCCCCGTTACCTCTATCACCCCTTCTTTCGCCATACGTCCCTAGCTAGGTTGCGTCAAGATGGTTGGCGTCCCATTCATCACCGCAAGGGTATGTTCAAAATGGGCAGAGAAACTTCCATCCTGTGTCACCGCCGTCCACTGATCGCCTAACACTCGAACTCCGGGAGACCCCGCATTCACCATAGGCTCAATAGCCAACACCATGCCCTTTTTTAGGCGCGGTCCTTGGCCAGGAAGACCATAGTTGGGAATCTGGGGATCTTCATGTAGATTTCTTCCAATACCATGACCAACAAATTCTCTTACCACCGAAAATCCGGCATCTTCGACATACGTTTGAATCGCGTGAGAAATATCAGACAAACGGTTTCCCACCACAGCCTTCGCAATCCCACGATGCAAAGCTTCTTCCGTAATCGACATCAGACGCTGCACATCCTCAGCAATCATGCCCACAGCCACGGTCACGGCTGCATCACCGTAAAAACCGTCGATGATCGCACCCAAATCGAGGCCCACGATGTCACCTTCTTCCAGAGGGCGTCGCGATGGAATACCATGTACCACCTGATCATTCACAGACACGCACAGGGTTGCGGGAAATCCTCGATACCCCTTGAACGCCGGAATGCCGCCTTGCCCCCGAATAAACTCTTCCGCCGCCCTGTCGAGATCGACAGGCAGGCCCCCAGGACGAACCATTGATTTCAGCATGGTCAACCCATCCGCAACAACCTTGGAGGCCCGTGCCATACATTGAACTTCTTCCTCAGACTTCAGAATAACCACGTTACTGATTCCTGTTGGTTGCGTCCGACTTTCCGCATCAGCCACTTCGCCCGCGCAAGCGGCCTTTCGCAAGAAACCCTTCGTAGTTGCGCATGAGCATGTGCGATTCGATCTGTTGCACGGTATCCAGTCCGACACCGACGACAATCAAGAGGGACGTGCCGCCGAAATAGAACGGCAACCCTATACGATAGATCAAGACCTCAGGGATCACACACACAATCGCCAAATAGATCGCCCCGGCAAAGGTAATTCTCGTCAGGACCTTATAGATGTAATCTGACGTTCGCTGCCCTGGACGAATACCTGGAATGAAACCTCCATACTTCCTCATGTTGTCGGACATGTCGACAGGATTCAGCACAACCGCGGTATAGAAAAAGCAGAAGAAGATGATCATGCTGACATAGACTAACGTATAGAACAGCGATCCAGGCGCCAATTGTTGTCCGGCAGCTTGAATCCATGGCACCTGCACAAATCCAGCAATCGTTGCAGGAAAGGCGATGATCGAGGATGCAAAAATCGGTGGAATCACTCCCGCTGTATTAATCTTGAGAGGAATATGGGTGCTTTGCCCGCCATACACTCGCTTTCCAACCATCCGCTTCGCATATTGAACCAGCACCTTCCGGCGGCTGCTTTCCAGAAACACAATTCCGGTAACCACAGCGAGCATGACCACAGCCAAGACCACGAGAAGGACCGGCCCAAGCTGCCCACTGGAATAGAGTTCATAAGTATTGAAAATCGCGCCGGGCATTCCCGCAATGATTCCCGCAAAAATGATCAAAGAAATTCCGTTGCCCACGCCACGTTCGGTAATTTGTTCACCCAGCCACATGAGGAAGGTGGTCCCAGCGGTCAGTGTGATGATCGCCGTTAACCGAAATCCCCAACCCGGCGTCTGGACAAAAATGCCTTCATTCATACCCTCCAAGCCAATCGATATTCCAAACGACTGGACAAGAGCAATCCCCACGGTCCCGAAACGCGTGTATTGAATAATTTTTTTCCGGCCTCGCTCCCCTTCCTTGGACAGCTTGGTCAAGTGCGGGATCACGACGGTTAAAAGCTGGATGATAATAGACGCGCTGATATACGGCATGATGCCAAGCGCAAATATCGTGAGTCGGGACAACGCTCCGCCTGAAAAAATATCCAGAAATCCGAGCAGCGCACCGCCCTGTTCGTGCAAAAACCGACTCAACTCGGCGTTATTGATCCCAGGCGTGGGCACATGGGCGCCTATCCGGTAGACCGCCAGCATGGCGACCGTAAACAACAGCCGCTGCCGAAGCTCGGGAATTTGAAAGATGTTCCTGATGCTTGTGATAATGCGTTCAAACACGATTCGTGAGGACCTCGATACGTCCGCCAGAGGCTTCAATCTTCTCTGTTGCGACCCGGCTGAAACGATGCGCTTTCACAACCATGGCCTTGGTGACCGTTCCATCACCCAAAATTTTCACGAGATTAGAGGCTTTGCGAATCAGCCTGGCTTCGGCAAGAATCTGAGGAGTGATTTCGGGATGATCTTGAACTCGCGCGAGCGCATCGAGATTAACAACGGCATATTCCTTCTTGAAGATATTAGTAAACCCCCGCTTCGGAATGCGCCGAATCAGAGGCATCTGCCCGCCTTCAAAACCAGGGCGCGGTCCGCCTCCGGAACGAGCTTTTTGGCCCTTATGCCCCTTTCCGGATGTTTTTCCGCGACCGGACCCAACTCCTCGTCCAATACGCTTGGATCGTTTTGTCGATCCCTTCGCAGGCCGAAGGAGATGCAATTCCATCCGAGGTGGTTGCTCTTCGGATCCGCGTTCCGTCATACGTCCCGGATCTCCACAAGGTGACTCACCTTACGAATCAAACCTCTCACTTGTGGCGTATCAGGACGCACCACAGTTTGTTGCAAACGTCGGAACCCCAGCCCACGCAATATAAGACGCTGCGCCGGGAGACGACCAATCCCACTTCGTTTCCATGTGATCGCTAAGAGCGCCGATGGCTTAGCTTTCCGCGGCATGACCTGACCCCACGCCAGCATGTTCAGCGTCTTGCAATGCCACCGGAATTCCACCTTTTCGTTCTTGAATAACCTGCGCGGGATTTCGAAGCGCATTGAGTCCGTTCAATGTCGCCCGCAACGCGTTAAACGGATTGCCACGACCAAGGATTTTGGTGGTCACGTTATGAATCCCCGCTAACTCCATCACCGAACGGACGGCCCCACCTGCGATAATACCCGTGCCGGGAGGGGCTGGCCGAAGAATCACATGCTCCGCACCAAAACACCCATCTACCATATGAGGAATGGTCCCATCTTTAATAAAGACTTGGCAGAGATTTTTCTTCGCTTGCTGGACCCCTTTTGCAATCGCGCTGGTAACCTCTTTTCCTTTCCCTTTTCCCATGCCGACCCATCCCTGACCATCCCCCACGACGACAAGCGCGGTGAACTGGAAACGCTTCCCTCCCTTCACCACCTTGGACACGCGGTTAATGAAGACAACAGTATCTTTTAGATTGAGATTGTCGGGGTTAACCTTCACATATCCCTCATTGCATCAAAATGTCAGGCCGCCTTCACGACTTCCTTCAGCGAGCCCTTTCACACGTCCATGAAATGGATAACCGCCGCGATCAAACACAGCGGCGCGAATATTCACCGCAACGGCCTTCTTGGCCAATAACCGCCCAGTACTCTGAGCAATGGCGACTTTGGTCGTTGCATCCTTTGTTCCCGAAGATCCGGCAGGCACATCATGGCTTGATGCAGCGACTAAGGTCTGCCCGGTGGTGTCATCGATTAACTGCGCATAAATATGCCGATTGCTACGAAACACACTTAAACGCAATCGCTCTGCCGTGCCGACCACTTTCCGCCGCACACGCCGATGTCGTCGCCGACGCTGTTCAGCTTTCTTCGAGAGTGCCACTAGATCCCCTATCAAAAACCGCTAACTCGCGGCTTTTCCTGACTTCCCGGCTTTCAACTTGATGACTTCACCAGCATATCGAATGCCTTTTCCCTTGTAAGCGTCCGGAGGACGCAACGCGCGAATATTGGCAGCCGTTTGGCCGACAAGATATTTACTCACTCCCCGCAGCGTCACTGCCGTTGCTTTCTCGACGACCGCGTCAATCCCAGTGGGAACATTGAACACTACCGGGTGACTATATCCAAGACTAAACGAAAGCGTGCTTCCCTGTTGTTGAACACGAAATCCTATACCTTGAATTTCAAGCGCCTTCTCAAACCCTTTCGTGACACCAACAACCATATTGTTGATCTGAACTCGCATTGTGCCGTGCAGCGCTCGGGCCTCTCGCCCCCCAGACACCGGGTGAACCAGCGCCATGCCATCTTCAATTTTGACCGCAACGTGACTCGGAACGGTGAGTGAAAGATCGCCTTTTGGTCCCTTCACGGAAACGATGTTGCCATCGACTTTCAATTGGACGCCGTCCGGTATGTGTATGGGCACCCTTCCAACTCGCGACATAGTCAGTTCACCCAATCTAGGCCAGGACAATGTGGGGTAACATCTACCATACCGTACACATGATCTCTCCGCCCACATGCTCTCGCCTGGACTGCTGCCCGGTCATCACCCCTTTGGGCGTCGAAAGAATCGCAATACCAATCCCCCCCATCACCACTGGAATGTCGCGGTGGCCAATGTACACCCGTTTGCCAGGTTTACTGATCCGCTTGAGACCTTTAATCACCGATTCGCCCTCTCTCAGATACCGCAAACGTAAACGAAGCGTTGGATGGGGAACATCACTTACCGGCCCAAAGTCCACAATAAATCCCTCGTTTTTAAGAATACCTGCAATGTCACGCTTGAGAGTTGAGGCAGGAACATCGACTGCCGGATAGCCACGACCGAGCGCATTTCGGATGCGGGTTAACATATCAGCAACAGGGTCGGTCATACTCATAAAATCATCCTCCCCAACCAGCTACCAGCTTGACTTAGTCACGCCTGGAATAAGGCCACTGAGACTCAAGGTGCGAAAACATATTCGGCACATTTGAAAGCGCCGCAGAAACCCGCGCGGTCGACCACACAACCGACAACGATTATACTTTCTGACCGGAAAGGCTGGTTCGCGCTGAGCTTTCAAACATAACGACTTTTTGGCCATCGCTGCTACCCTACCCTCTCGACACAGATCATCATGATGTCTGGAACGGCATTCCAAGCAAGCGCAACAGCGCTCGCCCCTCATCGTTATTCTTTGCTGTCGTCACAATAACGATATCCATGCCATGAATCGACGCCACAGAATCGTATGAAATTTCCGGAAAGATCAATTGCTCCTTGATCCCCAAGGTGAAGTTTCCACGGCCATCAAAGGCGTGCGGAGAGATTCCCCTAAAATCAGTAATCCGGGGCAATGCAATACAGATCAGTCGATCAAGGAACTCAAACATTCTCGTCCCACGGAGCGTCACCTTACATCCAATCGGTTGCCCGCGCCTCAATTTAAATTCAGAAATGGAGTTCCGAGCACGAGTCATCATTGCCTTCTGTCCGGTGATCCGTCCAAGCTCCGCCACAGCACTTTCGAGAAGCTTAATATTTTGACTCGCCTCACCCATCCCAACATTCAACACAATCCGGTCGAGACGAGGAACCTGCATGGGGTTTCCATAGGAAAACTCCTTCATCATGGCCGGCAATACGGTCTTTCGATAGGTCTCACGGAGTCGAGGAGCGGACACTACACTAGGTTTTTTCAATGATTACTCCGCACGCGCGGCACACGCGAAGACGCTGCCCGTCCTCATCCCACTTCATCCCTGTCCGAACGGGCTTGTGACAGGTCGGATTCGGACACAACAGCATCACGTTGGAAAAATGGATCGGACTTTCGCGCTCAAGAATTCCACCTTGTCGATTTTGCTGGCTGGGCTTCGTATGCCGTTTAACGATGTTCAGTTTTTCAACAACGACGGCGGGTTTTTTTTCAATGACAGACAGCACCTTACCTGACTTGCCCTTATCTTTTCCCGCGATCACAACCACCGTATCACCTTTTCGAATCTTGAATTTTGATCGCGTCTCGGACATCGAGTAAATAATCCTATGGAAATTACAGCACTTCAGGGGCTAACGATATAATTTTGGTAAACTGCTTCTTGCGCAACTCACGCGCGACCGGACCAAAAATTCGTGTCCCAACAGGCTCACCCTGCGCATTCACCAACACAACGGCATTACGATCAAATTTAATGGAGGATCCATCAGGCCGATGAAAGCCTTTTCTTGTTCTGACGATCACCGCCTTGCTAATATCCCCCTTCTTCACGGCAGCCTTGGGCGTCGCTTCTTTCACCGCAACCATGACGATGTCGCCCACACTGCCATAACGTCGCCGCGACCCGCCAAACACGTGAAAACACATCGCCTTCTTGGCACCGGAGTTATCAGCTACATCCAGCATGGTAAATTTCTGAATCATGGTTCCCTACGCCTCAGAGGCCTTCGCAACAGAACGAATAATCTGGACGACCAACCAATGCTTGGTTTTACTCAGCGGGCGCGTTCCTGCCACCGCGACCTGATCACCAACTTTACAGACATTCTTCTCATCATGCGCTTTCAGCTTGGTGATACGATTGACCACCTTTCCATACCGTGCATGGCGAACGCGGCGGCGAACGGCAATCGTCACCGTCTTGTCCATACTGGTGCTCACCACGGCACCCACTAACGTTGATCTGCGCTTGCGTGGTGCCTCGGACGTACTCGATGCCATCAATCTATACCTACCTCCACTGAGCCGCCCTGCGATCCAATTTTCTCACGATAAATGGTTCGTACACGAGCGATTTCACGTCGCGCGGAACGAAGCCGCGCGGGATTTTCCAGCCGGCCCGTCACATGTTGAAAGCGCAGGTTAAACAATTCCTTCTTCAATTCTTTTTCCTTGTCTTCGAGTTCCAGGGGATCGAGATTCCGCAACGTTTTGGTGTCCATGGGATTACAGCCCTTCCCTTATGACAACACGCGTCGCCACAGGCAACTTGTGCGCTGCTAACCGGAGCGCTTCCTTCGCAATCAGCTCGGTAACCCCTCCCATTTCGTATACGATGCG
>JYMV01027876.1_pt1 | contig 16785 bp, 18 predicted proteins | sample 338911 | NCBI WGS metagenome assembly JYMV01 (sample SAMN03354496, study PRJNA234377) | hydrothermal vent metagenome | biome: Deep sea; feature: Hydrothermal plumes at the Eastern Lau Spreading Center, Western Pacific Ocean; material: Seawater | place: Tonga | collected 2009 | depth 2000 m m
GAAGGGGATCGGTTGATCAAGCAGGCAATCCTGCGCAAGCTGAGGCCTTGGGCATGACTAACTTGAATGGTGGCACGCTCTTCAACGCTGAATTCGGAATAAGACATAGGGCAGCACCGTACCGGAAAGGTCCGGTGTTGCGCTCAGTTTTTGCCGCCGCCCTCGCTATAATTCCATCTCAAACCTGCCGAACCATCCAGGCCTCCAGGTCCGGTTCCCAGGTCCAGTATTCGGTTTCGATACGCATGGTGAAACGGCCGTGGTTGCTGTCCGACCACAGGGTGGCCTCCATCCCCTCAATCAATGATTCCGCCGAGGGCGCACCACCCAGCGCACTGCCCGGAAAAACACTTAGAAAAGCCACCACCCATAAGCATTTCATACGCTGCCTCCTTGAGTTAATCGTCTGATTACCCAGAGAAATCAGAGCCCACTCCTTTCAGACCATGCCTCATAGATCCGCTTGTCCCATTTGCTCTGGAAATAGGCGATAGCGGCTTTTTGATCGTCCCTGGAGAGCTCGTCTGCGAAGGCCGGCATTTTCCCACCCATGGGGGCGCCACCTTGACTAATTGTACCCATCAGCGTGTCGAAGGAATGGTGCCAGGCATGACCTGTTCCGTTGAGCGGTGGCGGCGGGTAAGAGCCATCCTTCAGAGTCTTTTTCCAATTGAAAGCGCCTTGGGCATTGCCGCCATGGCAGCTTGCGCAGTTGTCGTCGAACACCACTGCGCCGCGCTCGACCTCAGCCTGTGTGTACCAGCGGTCATCCACCGTCTGTTTACCGCAGCCACTGATTAGTGCGACTGCAAGAACGCCTACTGAGATAGTTGCCCCATGCATCATTCTTGTTCCTCGATTTCCTTGCGCCTCAAATTCCTCAATCGCGGAATAAAACGGGGAGCTCTGGCTGCATAGGCCCGCCAATCGGAGCCGAACGCTTTTTCTGTTTCACGCTCCTCGTGAATAGACAGGCGCGAGTACATCCACACCAGCACCGGGAACATGGCCAGCGTCAGCAGCGTTGGCCACTGCAGCAGAAAACCGAACATGATGAGCACGAAGCCGGAATACTGAGGGTGGCGAACGTGGGCATAAAGGCCGGTTGTGGCCAACTGCCCTGCCTTTTGCGCGGCATACAGGGTACGCCAGCCAGCCGCAATCAGATAAAACCCGAGGCCAATAAACACTGTGCTCAAGAGATGAAACGGCCCAAAGTGTGGGGAACCCCTCCAACCAAACAGCATTTCCAGCAAGTGGCCACTGTCGTGAGCCAACCAGTTCACGTCGGGATACTGGCTCTGCAGCCAGCCGGAGAGGAAGTAGAGCGTCAGCGGGAACCCGTACATCTCGGTGAACAGTGCCACCAGAAATGCGCTGAAGGCACCAAACGAACGCCAGTCCCGGCGGGTCTGCGGTTTGAAAAAACTGAAGGCGAAGAATATGAAAATCGCCGAATTCAGCACCACTAGGCTCCAAAGGCCATAATCCGATGCACCATCAGTCATCACGCTGCTCTCCACTCTTTCCCGGTTGCTCTGCCTGGTGGTTATGTCCTCCATGTCCTCCATGCCCTCCGTGCATAAAAATATGGATCAGCGGACAAGCAAGCAGTATCAGCCAGGGCAAGGCGCCAAGCAGATGAACCTTGTGTTCTCCCCAGAGTAAAACCAGTGCGATAACGGCAAATATTGCCAAGGTAATTTTAAAGCGTCGATCCATGAGCGGTTCCTTTGCGAAAAAAACAGTGTCAGAACAGAGTACTAATGGGCTTCAAGGGATATCTGATGGCCTATGCCGCTCAGCGCGATCTCATCAACCACATCGAGGGATTCCGGGTCGAGCACCCAAAGCTTGTTCTCTGCCCGACTGGTCACCAGTAGCTGGCCATCGTAGGGAGAGACCGCAAGATGATAGGGCGCAGGAGCCAGCGGCCTGCTGTGGCGGGCGCCGCTGGCTAGCTCAATCCGGACCACCTGGTTGCCGCCCTGGCTGGTGGCATAGAGGGTCTGGCCATCTGCGCTCAAGCCAACGCCATGGGGCGCCTCCCCAACCTCGTACCGGTCCGCCACCGCGCCTTTGGCAAGCTCAATGACAAGAACCTGGCCGGATGCAGCATCATTCACGTAGAGCCGCTGGTTGCCGGGGGCAAGCACCAGATGCTCTGGGTTGCCGCCAACCCGCAGGTTGCGCTCGACGAACCAGTGCTCGGTATCCACTTCGCTGACCGTGCCATTACCGGTATTGCTGACCAGAAGGGATTGGCCGTCGTCGGTTTGCACCAGATAGTTGGGGGCCGGCCCCGTCGCCACAGTTTTGACCAACTGACCGGAATCCAGATCCACAACGCTGATGCTGCCACTGGCAGGATGCGTGGAAACGGCATAGCGACTGTCGGAAGTCACCAGCACATGGTGCACCGGCCCCGGCACTTCCAGTTTGCGGTCAATCGTCTTTGTGGCCGCGTTCACCAAATAGAGCAGCCCGGTACTCCCTGCTTCCAATTCAGTAGACTGCCCGCCCCCATGATGAGCGGCGTGTTCATCTTCTGATACGCCTTCGGGGCGACTAACCGGCTCCTGACGATCATGCGCCGACAAACTACCCACCACCAGATGCCGGCCATCCGGGGTCAGTGCCGAACCGTGGGTATTCAGGGTGCCGCCAATGGACGACGTCACCTTGCGGTTTTCCAGATCAATAACGCCGACGGCATCCGCTGTGCCCATGGGAACAAATGCCCGGTTCGTGTCTGCGGCCACCATCAGCGAAAAACTCATAGCGACACTGGCCGTAATACCAGCAATACACTGCTTGCGAAACGAATGTTTCATAGCGTGCCCTTTTTGGTCAGAGGGTTTCAGTAAGATCTCCTCGCCCGGTAAGCAAGATCCCGAACAGGCATGGTCATTACTTGGCAGTCCATCACACCAAGCTGAAACAGGCCTGAAAACGGTTGCGAAACATGCATTCGTTTGACCAGAATCAAGGTGGAACGATTCACAATGACCAAGGACGACCAATGCAAGACGTGCCCCAGGAAAACCAGCGAACAACCAAAACCCACGCCGACCAGCTCAACCGGCAGTGTTACTGCATCACCCTTGACCGAAAAGCGCTCACTGACAGCCTCCAGAAGCAGTTTTCAGACACTGGGAACGAGGCGCCGGCCACTCCCGAGATCCATCATTTCTTTTCAAACACACCGGTTTTTGTACCCCAGGCGGACATCGCGACGATGGAGCGGATCGTTCAGGCGATCGAATCGGCTGCCGAGCTTCCGTCCTACCGGGAAAGAGCTCTGTCCTGGGCGCCGGACATCGCCGGTTTTGATCCAGGCCCCATCGGGGCCTTCATGGGCTACGACTTTCACCTGGGCGAGAACGGGCCTCAGCTGATCGAAATCAACACCAACGCCGGCGGCGCATTTCTGAACACGGTATTGGCCCGGGCTCAACACCGATGCTGTGACCCGTCCCAGCAGACCGCTGGCACCAACCGGGCACTGGATGGGTTCGAGGACGCAGTGTTTGCCATGTTCCAGCAGGAATGGCAACGGCAAGGTGGCGACTCGACGCCCGGTTGCCTGGCCATTGTGGACGATACCCCAGAATCCCAGTTTATGTTCCCGGAATTCCAACTGGCCCAGCAGTTATTCCAGGCCAGAGGCATAGAGACCTTGATCCTCGACCCATCGGAGCTTGAGTATGTTGATGGTGCCCTGAGCGCCCACGGCAAGCCTATCGACATGGTGTACAACCGCCTGGTGGATTTTGCCTTGGAGGCCCCGGCTCTTGGGGCGCTGAGGTGCGCCTACCTCGACGGCGCGGCGGTCGTCACGCCCAATCCACGCGCCCATGCGCTTATGGCCGACAAACGGAACCTGATCCTGCTATCTGATGCCCAAACCCTGCGCGACTGGGGCCTGAGTGAAACCGAGGCAGGATTTCTGGATAGAGCTGTACCGAAGACCCGGCTGGTTTCAGCAAGTGATGAGGCGGAGTTGTGGAGCAACCGGCGTAAACTGTTTTTCAAACCGGTAGCGGGCCATGGCAGCAAGGGCGTCTATCGGGGCGAAAAACTAACCCGCCGCGTTTTCGAAGAGATCCTGAAGGGTGATTACATCGCGCAGAACTTCGTTCCCGCCGGAGAACGCACGCTGAGAGTGGATGGCACGGTCACCACCAGAAAGGTCGATATCCGTTTGTACACCTATGCTGGGCAACTTCTGCTTTCCGCCGCACGGGTTTACCAAGGCCAGGCCACTAACTTTCGTACCCCAGGCGGTGGGTTCGCACCCGTCTTTCAGGTGTGATCACTACCGCTTACCCTGGCCTCTCGATCTATTTGGTTGCTTTAAAGGTCGTCCATGCGCCCTACCTGGCGAGCGAGACGCATGGATTCGTTCTGCTCCATGGTCAACAGTGATTCCAGCAGTTCCTTTGCTTCTGGAATCTCGGCCTTTCCAACCAGTGTCTTGTAGAGATCAATAATCTGATCGTGGAAGTCAAAGACCTCGCGGGAGATGCCAGCAAAATCCAGCTTTGCGTAGGGCTCGTCGCAGGTTCGGTGAGTTTTGATCGGGTTATGAGAGAGGTAGTCGATAACTCGGGTCTCCAGAGCCTTCGCATCTCCCTGGCGCTCAAACTCGTTTACGATCCGCTCTATTTCCGATTCATGAGCTGCCAGATAATCCAAAAGCGCACGGGCCCGTTCTTCCTCGTGCTTTGTTGCGCAATGGGACAGACAGCTCGCCAGATGTGAGTGCAGATCGCGCGTCCAGTCGATCAGTTGTCCAAAAGTCTTTATATCCATATCTTTTTTCCTTTTTTCTTCTCCATAATATGACTGACATCAAATAGGTATCCCGTCGTCAAATGAGGAGTCCTATTTGCATTTCCAGTGTTCAGTTGGGCTATGCGCTCGCCTGGCTAATTCGCTAATCCATTGCAAACCGCAGGCACTGCAGCAAATCGACGCCTCTACCGGCTTCAGATCGATTCCACAACCTCAGAGAGCATATCCCTGACCTTCCCGGCAACCTGCTTGAGCTCGTCATTATCGATGGCGCTCATGGAAGCCAATGGATCCACTGCACTTACCTCAATGCCCTCCTAAACCTCACGAAGAATAACTTTGCAAGGCAGCATGGCACCCACGCGAGGCTCCACACCGATGGCTTCCCAGGCCATGCCAGGATTGCAGGCCCCGAGAATCCGATAGGCCTGCATATCCTTGTCCAGCTTTTTCTTCATGGTGGCTTTGACATCAATTTCTGTCAGCACACCGAAGCCGTGATCAGTGAGGGCCTGACGCGCTCTTCTGTCCACGTCCTCGAAATCGACATCTTTGATAACTCGATCGATTGTGTATGACATAGCTACCTCCAATGATTCAGAAGTTCATTGCTTTGACCCGAGTTTCACCACCCTCAAACGCAGCGCATTCACAATCACGCTGACCGAGGACAGCGACATGGCGGCCGCTGCAAAAATGGGCGACAGTAGTATCCCGAAAAACGGGTACAAAACCCCTGCCGCTATCGGAACACCGGCGGAGTTGTAAACGAAGGCGAAAAACAGGTTCTGACGGATATTGCGCATGGTCGCCAGAGACAAACGGCGCGCCTCGACAATGCCCATCAGGTCGCCGCGCAGCAGCGTAATGCCGGCGCTTTCGATGGCGACATCGGTCCCGGTGCCCATGGCCACACCGACATCCGCCGTTGCCAGTGCAGGCGCATCGTTTACGCCGTCACCCGCCATCACGACAACACGGCCTTCGTCTTTCAGGCGCTGGACGATCTTGCCCTTATCTTCCGGCAGGACTTCCGCTTCCACTTCGTCGATATGCAGTTTTCGGGCAACTGCTTCAGCTGAAGTGCGGTTATCGCCGGTCAGCATGACCACCCGGATGCCGTCTTTTTGCAGCGCGGAAATAGCGGCTTCGGTGGTTTCCTTGACCGGATCGGCAATCGCCAGCAACCCTGCGACGTTTCCGTCGACAGCAGCAAAAATCACGGTAGCACCATCTTTTCGGAGCTGGTCGGCGTCGCCGTCAAATCGCGTGGTGTCGACATTTTCCGACTCCATGAGAAGGCGGTTACCAAGTAGCACCCGCTTGCCGTCTATTCGACCGGTAACCCCTTTACCATTCGGAGAGTCAAAGTCTTCCGCATCCGGAAGCTTCAGGTCCATGCCCTTGGCTTTATCGAGTATGGCGTGAGCCAGTGGGTGCTCACTGCCTTTCTCCAGGCCACCTGCATAACGCATGAGACTACTGTCATCGAACCCGTTGGCCGCGACAAGCCGGGTGACTTGCGGCTTGCCCTCTGTCAGCGTGCCGGTTTTATCCACCACCACGGTGTCCACCTTCTCCATACGCTCCAAGGCTTCCGCATCGCGAATCAGAACGCCACTTTGAGCACCGCGTCCGACACCCACCATGATGGACATGGGCGTCGCCAAGCCAAGTGCGCAAGGGCAGGCAATGATCAGAACACTGACCGCTGCAATCAGCCCGAACGCCATAGGCGGTGCGGGTCCAAAGAAGGACCAAGCAATAAAGGCGACAATAGCAATCACAATAACTGCCGGCACAAACCAGCCTGCTACCTTGTCAGCCAGCCCCTGGATCGGTGCGCGGCTACGCTGGGCGCTCGCCACCATCTGCACAATCTGGGACAGCATGGTGTCACGGCCAACCTTGTCGGCCCGCATGATAAAGCTGCCCTGCTGGTTGATACTGCCGCCGATCACCTGGTCGCCGGATTTTTTGCTGACTGCCAAAGGCTCGCCGGTCACCATGGACTCATCCACGTTGGAGCTGCCTTCAAGCACCTCGCCGTCCAGCGGAACCTTGTCACCGGGGCGCACCCGCAGGCGGTCGCCCACCTTGACCTGATCAAGCGACACATCGTATTCGCTGCCATCGTCGTCCAGTTTTCTGGCCGTCGCCGGTGCCAGATCCAGCAGGGCCTTGATGGCACCAGAGGTTTTCTCTCTGGCGCGCAATTCCAGCACCTGCCCCAGCAGCACCAGCACCACGATGACAGCAGCCGCCTCGAAGTAGACGGCGACCGACCCGTCTTCCTGCCGGAAGGCGCCTGGGAAGATCTGCGGCGCCAGGGTCGCCACCAGGCTGTAGATCAGCGCGACGCCGGTACCAATGGCAATGAGCGTAAACATGTTCAAGTTACGGCTAACCACGGATTTCCAACCCCGGACGAAGAAGGGCCAGCCGCACCAAAGCACCACGGGCGTTGCCAGCACCAGTTGAATCCAGTTGGACATCTGCGGGGCTATAATGTGATCGAGTCCGGTGAGGTGCCCACCCATCTCCAGTACCAGTACAGGCAGGGCCAGCACCAGGCCGATCCAGAATCGGCGGGTCATGTCTTTGAGTTCTTCCGAGGGCCCGTCGTCCAGGCTTACCTGCTCGGGCTCTAGGGCCATGCCGCAGATTGGGCAGTCCCCTGGCCCTTGCTGCCGAATCTCGGGGTGCATGGGACAGGTATACATAGTGCCCGGCGCTACCGGCTCTTGCTGTTTCTTTTCCCAATCGAGGTACTGCTCAGGGTCCTCGTCGAATTTGGACTGGCAGCGCGAGGAGCAAAAGTACCAGGTTTTACCGCCATGCTGGCTGCGATGTTCCCACAGACCGGATCCTTGGCGGCGTGCTCGCCAGGGGCTTTATCGGTGTGATGATCGTGCTGATGGGTGTGATGGTGCTCAGCCATTCCGATCTCCTGTTTTGTCTACAGGCCAGTCTGCAAACGCAATGAAATACAGCAGAACCAGATTGACGATAGGGATCAGTATCAGTACACCCATCCACCCCGGATACCCCGTGCGCTGGCAAATACGCCAGGCCGGAATGACCACCACAATGGCAATCACCAGCATCCACAGCCAGTGTCCTGCCCACATCGTGTTTCCGAACATGTTCTCTCCCATCATGGCAATAGCCTCTCTTCCTGATTCAGATTAATGATGATGCGCATGACTCTCTTCCTGTTTCGCTTGCGCCGATTCCGGTGATCTTTTAAGGAAAATCTGCTCGGATACTGCAATCACGATCATGGTCACGACTGCCACGCTGATGACGAACGGGTCCGTATTAAGCTTTACCCAGACGAAGCCGCCCAGCGCCAAAAGATCCAACAAGATGGCTGTTGCTGGCACCCAGATGTTGGCCTTGATGTCTTTGCGTAGATAACGCAGTACACCCCAGTGAATGGCAATGTCCATAATCAGGTAAAAGACGATACCCAATGCGGCAATTCGGGACAGGTCGAAGAAGGCGGTCAGAATCAGCCCCAGGACCACGGTATAAACCAGAGTGTGCTTCTGGATGCTGCCGGGCATGCCAAAGTGACTGTGGGGAACCAGTTTCATCTCTGTCAGCATCGCCAACATGCGGGACACAGCAAAGACACTGGCCAGAATCCCGCCTGCCGTGGCCATCATAGCAATGGCGACGGTAAACCAGACACCGTACTCGCCAAGCGCGGGACGCGCAGCGGCAGCCAGGGAGTAATTCTGTGTTTCGATGATTTCAGCCAGCGACAGATTGCTGGCGACGGCAAACCCCACCAGCGTGTAGATCACCACACAGGCGGCAATGGAAATAATGATGGCACGGCCAACATTCCGCTTTGGGTCTATTACTTCGGAGCCACTGTTGGTAATGGTAGTAAAGCCTTTGAATGCCAGGATACCCAACGCAGTCGCGCCCAGGAAGTTGCCCAGCGTTCCGGCTTCGCCAGGCTCTGAAAAATCAACCGAGATTGAGTCAGCAATCCAGATCCCGACGAGACCGAAAATCAGTATGCCTCCGATTTTCAGGATACCGATGAAGGAGGCCACGCCCTGAATGAGACGGTTGCTAAGCAGGTTGATCAAAAACGCCGCGAGAATAAGTGATACACCGAGAATGGGTACCATGCGACCGGTGTCGTCACCGCCGAAAAGCTGCATGGTGTAGGCACCGAATGTACGGGCCAGAAAACTCTGAGCAATGACCATGGAGAAGTACATCAGCAAGGCGTTGAAAGCCGTTGGCAGTCGGTTTCCGTAAGCTTTATGCAAGTACATACCAATGCCCCCGGCCGACGGGTAGGCGTTGGAGATCTTGATGTAGGAATAGGCGCTGAAGCTCACAATCACAGCCGCAGCGAGAAAGGCCAGCGGGAAAAGTACGCCGGTCATCTGGGCCATCTGCCCGGTCAACGCAAAAATACCGGCGCCAATCATGACGCCGGTACCCAGCATGACTGTCCCTGGTAAAGTGAGACTGCCCTCCTGGTAGCGGGTAGTTCGATCTTCCTCCCTGTTCATTCAACCTCCTGTTATTTTTTCATGGGTGGAATCTTGGAACAGCAGAACGGCTCATGCTTGGCATTTGCCCGGACGTTGTCGTCGGTAACCCGGTACCAAGCCAATTTGCGCCGGGTCCACCATCCGGTTTTCAATCGGCCACCGCAGGCCTTGACCAGTTCCAGTATTTCATCGACAGACCAGTGGGTTCCGTCATATGTCACCCGCAATGTGCCATTCGGTTTACGCTCGGCGAAATCAACGCAGGGGTGGTGGTTAAGATCGTGGATGAGATCCTCCCACTGACCTTCTCCCATCCCCTCGATGGCCAATTTCCGGCGCAACAAAAACTGTTCCTGATTGGTTGCTTTGTGTGCTTTGGTCATGGGGCGACACCTCTCTTCCAGATAACTTCTCTCTGGATCAAAACACTTCAACCTGAACTGCGACTGAAAACAGACACAGACTTCCCGTAGATTTGTGTTGAATCAAATCTTAGACGAAAACGGGCCATGGGTTTCCCCATGGCCCGTTAGCATCAACGTCAGAAGGCGATTCGGGCGCCGATTACGGCAAACCAGTCTTCTGTGCCGCCGCCGCTCGCCTCGGCCAGGTCGGCGCTATCGCCATACTTACGCTCGTGCACCACACCCACGTAGGGTGAGAACGCACGGTCTATCAGGTCGTAGCGGAGCCGGAGGCCGGTTTCGGTGGAAACCAATCCTTTGCCGATGCCAATTTCCCTGTCTTCACTGAACGCTACCGTCGCATCCAGCGTTGCGGAAAGGATCCAATAGTTAGTGAGCAGCAGCTCGTACTCTGCGTCAAGTTCAGCGGACGTCTCACCTTCATTGCTCACATACAGGTTGGCGTCAACCTCAAACCATTGCGGTGCAAGCCCAGCGACACCCAACACGGCATAAGTGCGATCCGGTCCCTCGGGGGTGTCGAAGCGAACACCCGCTTTGGCGTCGAAGAACTTGGAAATGGGGATCTGGCCGACCAGCTGGTTTTCCAGTGATTCGTAGGCCCGCTCCTCCAGGCTGTACTCACCTTTTGAAATCCACCGGAGTTTCAGCTCGTCGGTGCCGTAGAAGGCATCCGCATTCCAGACGCCCAGCTCCTCGCCATCGTCGCTGTAGCGGTACTCAAATTCCTCGAATTGAACGCCCCAGGTTGTGAGCGGCTGTTCACGAGCCGTGGTGTCGGAAATCATTTCCTGAGCTGTCACCGCCGTTGAGACACCAATAGAGGCAAGAAAACTGACGGCGACAAGTGATCGAATACAACTCATGCCTCACCTCCATCTTCAGCAATCACGTCTGTTTTGGCCTGCGTTGAATCTGGCCCACCTTCAATAATTACCTTACGGAACATACCAGCGGCCGCGTGATAGGACAGGTGACAGTGGAACGCCCACTGGCCGGGCGCGTCGACCTCGGTTTCCATGTAAACCGTGGTACCCGGGTTCACGTTGATTGTATGTTTGATCGGGTTCCACTGGCCGGCGCCGACGTCCAAAATCGACCACATGCCGTGCAGGTGCATTGGATGCGTCATCATGGTTTCATTCACAAACTTGAAGCGGACCCGCTCACCGTATTTCAGACGAATCGGATCGGCGTCTTCATACTTGACGCCATTAATGCTCCAGGTGTAACGCTCCATATTGCCGGTCAGGCGAAGCTCGATTTCCCGGGTCGGTTCGCGGTCTTCATACAGTGGATCTTGGGCCTTCAGGTCAGCATAGGACAGGAACTTGCCGCCATTGGCTGCCGTGGGTACAAGGCCACTTCCCTTGGCGTAAAAGGGGTCGCTTTGGCCGCCTTTTCCCATCGCCATGGAACCATGATCCATGCCTTCCATGTTGGAATGATCCATGCTGTCCATGTTGGAGTGGTCCATTCCCTCCATTGAGGAGTGATCCATCCCGGACATATCTTCTGAGCTGTCCATATCCATGTTCCCATGATCCATGCCCGCCATGCTGCCATGGTCCATACCAGGCATACCGCCCATATCAGCCATGGTCAGTCGGGCAGCTTCACGCAGTTGCGGCACTGCCGCTTCCATGCCCTCTTCGGGGGCCAGTGTTGCCCTGGCGTATCCGGAACGTCCCATGGATTCGGCGAAGATGGTGTAGGCCTGCTCATCTTTCGGGTGGACGATCACATCATAGGTTTCCGCCACACCGATCCGGAACTCGTCCACGTTAACGGGCTGAACGTTGTTGCCATCGGCCTGTACAACCGTCATGTCCAGACCGGGAATCCGTATGTCGAAGTAGGTCATGGCCGAGGAGTTGATGAACCGCAGCCGGATGCGTTCTCCGGGCTCAAAAAGGCCAGTCCAGTTCTGCTCGGGACCTTTGCCGTTGATCAGGCCCGTAAAGCCCTGCAAGTCCTCAACGTCCGCTTTCATCATCCGCATGTCACCCCAGGCCATGCGGTCCCGAATGGTGTTCATCAGACCGTTTTTGGACGCGTCCGAAAAAAACTCCCCCACGGTTTGCTGCTCACGGTTGTAGTAATCCGCCATCATTTTCAGGTTGCGCATGATGCGGTCACCGGAATGGGGGTGCTTGTCAGTCAACTGCACCACGTACTCGCGGTCATAACGAAACGGCTCACGTTTTTCCGGTTCGATCACAATGGCACCATAGGCGCCATCCGGCTCCTGAAAACCAGAGTGGCTGTGGAACCAGTAAGTGCCTGCCTGCTGGATAGGAAATTCATAAGTAAAGGTTTCACCCGGCTTGATGCCTGGGAAACTTATGCCGGGTACACCGTCCTGATCAAAAGGAAGGATCAACCCATGCCAGTGAATGGACGTCATCTCATCCAGGTTATTGGTCACGTTGATCCGGACGTTCTCGCCTTCCTTGAAACGCATTACCGGTCCCGGAGATGCGCCGTTGTATCCAATGCCTTCCTTCACAAAATCGCCGGTATCAATTTTTACCCGGTCGACCGTAAGGTCGTATTCGCCGGCCAGAACCATGGCTGGCATCAGCAGGCTCAAAAGCCCTGTCAAAAAGCGTGGTTTCATCTGTGTTGCTCCGAACTACACGTCATTGAAGCCGGGCCGAGAAACGTGTCTCAGCCCCGCGCTCGCGGACCTCAGTTAAGCGAGTTACTCGAAATTGACCTCTCCGTACATCCCGGCCTGATAGTGGCCCGGCACGTTGCAGGCAAATTCGATATTGCCTTTATCAGAGAACTTCCATACCACTTCTTTACTTTGGCCCGGTTCCAGCAACACGCTGTTCGGGTCGTCATGCTTCATGGAATGGCCATTCCCCATATCCATATTCATCATGTCGTGGTTCAGCTTGCCGCCCTGGATGACGCCATGCTCAACCATCATCATCATTTTCTCTTGATGAGCTTCGTGCATGTCGGGAGTGCCAACACTGAACTCATGGACGAGGTTTCCCTTGTTCTCCACCACGAAGCGAACGGTTTCACCCGGCTTTACACTGATTTCTTCGGGTTCGTAGTAGTTGTCGTACATCTCGACAGTTACGGTTCGGCTGGCCTCCGACGCTTTGCCAGGTTCACCGCTTGTAGCGCCGTGCCCGTGGCCACCATCATGGGCGCCAGCCGCAAACGCTGTTGCCGACATTGAAAGCGCCATACCCGCTACGAATAGTTTTGATGCATTCATCTTTTTATCCTCTGTAAAATATTGCTCGAAAAACACTGCAGGATTCAGCCCCAATCTTGAGCAATGTCCAGAATCGGTTGTTATCTTCTCTCACTAACCTGAATTCTTTCTGAATAACTCGAACTATTTTCCGTTCAGGCTGAATTCAGGTTAATCAGTCACACTTTCGACCGCGGACCATACATAGAAGGAAAAACTCATGCGTTTACTGCTCGTCGAAGATGACCGCTTGCTTGCTGAGGGTCTGGTCAGGCAGTTGGGAAAAGCAGGTTTCAGCGTTGATACAAGTCCCAGTGCCCGAGAAGCCGTCGTTCTGGGTGAGCAAGAGGATTACCGTGCTGTTGTTCTGGACCTGGGTCTACCTGATGGCAACGGGCTGGACGTATTGAGAAAGTGGCGAACGAATCACGTCAGCTGTCCGGTCTTGATTCTGACCGCGAGAGGCGATTGGCAGGATAAGGTTAACGGCTTAAAAGCCGGGGCAGACGATTACCTGGCAAAACCTTTTCAGACAGAAGAGCTAATCGCACGCCTCAACGCACTCGTGCGTCGAAGTGAAGGAAGGGGCCATGCTCAGGTTAAAGCCGGCCGCTTTGAACTGGACGAAAACCGCCAGAGTCTCAAGATGGACGACGGCGTGGAACATACACTTACCGGCACCGAATTCCGGCTGCTACGTTGTTTGATGAGCCGCCCTGGCCACGTCTTTTCCAAAGAACAACTAATGGAACAGCTTTACAACTTGAATGATAGCCCGAGCGAAAACGTCATTGAGGCGTATATTCGGAGGTTAAGGAAGCTAGTGGGCAGCGAAACCATCTCAACACGACGCGGCCAGGGGTACATTTTTAATGCGATTCCTTAAAAAGCCTGCGTCCGTAAAAGGAACCTTGCTTGCGCTGTTACTGCCCGCCGGAATTGGTCTAATGGGGGTGGCGTGGTTGGTCCATGGCTTGCTGCTCGACCGAATGTCTCGGGAATTCGTTGAAAGCCGACTGAAAGATGAAGTCGTTTTCCTTGAGCACCAGATTCGCGACGCGAATGGTGAAGTTGACACTCTCCAGACGGGCGATTATTTCCAGGATGTTTTTCATCATGCCTTTGCCATACATACACCCGAACAGACCATCATTTCACCCGATACTTGGGAGCCCTTGTTAACGCCTCTGATTGAAAACGAAGAAGACGGAACCGTTCGCGTAGAAGATGCCGAAACCACTGATACTCCCTTAGACATCCTCGCCTACCGAAAGTCTTTTCAGGTCGGTGAAACACCCATCGTCGTAATCGTTTCTGAAGATCTGGGTGCGCTGAAACGCAGCCAAGCTGCACTTCATACCTGGACCGCCGTAGTATCAGTTCTGTTGATTATGCTCTTGGTCGCCGTGCTCTGGTTCGGAATCACGATGTCCATGCGACCGGTTGTCACACTCAAAGCCGCATTAAAAAGACTCCAGGACGGAGAGATCTCCCGAATCAACGTTCAGTCGCCAGAGGAGTTCCACCCGCTGGTTCTTCAACTAAATCAGTTGCTGGACTCCTTAGATCAGCGACTGGAGCGCTCCAGGGACGCTCTCGCAAACCTGTCTCATAGCGTCAAAACCCCCATCGCAGCCGTCCGGCAGATACTGGAAGACGACACACGTCCTCTCGACACCAATCTAAGGCGCCAGATGGTGGAGCGACTAAGCGATATCGACAGGCAATTAGAAGCTGAAATGCGTCGAAGCAGTTTTGCAGGGCCCCAGATTGGAAAAAGCGCCTACCCCATAAAACAGGCACGGGATCTTTTGTGGATGCTCGGTCGTTTATATCCGGAAAAGTCGTTTGAACTATCGAGTTCTCTGCCTGAAGACAGCCGATGGCCGATAGAAGAACATGATCTAAATGAAGTATTGGGCAACTTACTCGACAATGCTGGCAAATGGTCTTCGAGATGCGTAGAGCTCTCTGTGGAACAAGGCAGCGGCTTCAAGCGAATAGTTGTTGCTGATGATGGCCCAGGGGTTAATCACAAGGATTTAGCCAGTTTGGGCCAAAGGGGTCTGCGGCTAGATGAGCAAACACCTGGGCACGGTCTCGGCCTTGCTATCGTTCGAGATATAGTGACTCGCTATGAAGGTAAAATCAGCTTTTCGACTAAGTCCTGTAGCGGTTTACGCGTTTCTATCGAATTATTAAGATAAAATCGAATGTTCGCTTTTGTTTAGCAGCGGACCGATCGAGGCGTCCGGTGGAGGCCGTAGGCCAGCAAGGTCAGGGACTGGCGAGCCTAAGAGAGACAGAGAGAAATAGATTTCTCTCTGTCCGGTTGCTGCAATTTGTGAAATTAAGATGGGTTATGCCAACTAACACACGCCGTCAAGGGTTTCCAGATGATCAGCCCACTTTTGCAGCCACTCGCGACATTCGGGTTCATAATCGTGCAGATCATAAGTCCCTTCAATACCCTTTCTTGAATGCCCTATCACTGCCTCAGCCACTTCATTGCGACAGCCTAAACGAGACAACCCCGTGCGAACCGTACGACGCAGATCATGTGGAGACCAGTCAGGAATGCTATCCAGCCAAGCTTGGCCTGGCTTAAAGTAGGTGCCACTTCGAGCCTTGGCAGAATTTCTCAAATACCATTTTGTTTCGGTAAGCGATTTCTGCTGGATCGGCAATCCCGTCCGACTCGAAGGAAACAGATAGGTATTGGTGGTTAAACGAAGCTGACGGAGAAAAGCCACAGCTTGGCTCGGCAACTGCACATACCGCTCGGCTCCGTTCTTGGAGTCTCGCATATGCCAAACTGCTCGATCGAGATCTACATCAGACCAACGCGCCTTACAAACCTCACCCGTGCGAGCTCCTGTCCACAGAGTCAAACGAATGACGTTCTTTTGTGTTACCGAGAAACCAGAGCCTGGCAACCACGCTAACACTTCCTTCAACTCCGCATCGGACAATACGCGTTTGCCCCGAACAGACGTAAGTCGGACTCTAGCCTGCTTCAGGCTCGACTTTGCCAACAAAGCCGGGTTCGCAAAATCATCATCAAACTTGCCAAGGCCAATCGCATAGTCGTAGGCGGCACTGAGCTCACGCAGCACATTCCCAGCCTGAACGTTTGCTCCCCGGTCAAGAATGTCCTTCACCATCTCTACCACATGTTTACGCCGAACTTCTGCAGCAGATCGATCCCCCAGAGTGCGTACAGCATCACCGTACAGGGTGCGCCTAGTCTCGGCCTGCCCCTTAGGTTTCCGTGCACCAGGAACTCGTTTCTGAGCCCCAGTTCGACGATTTACAACCAGTCGATCCTCAATCACTTCAGTTAAGTACAGATCAACCAAGTCACGAACAGTAAACGCGGCCACCTCTGCCGCTTCCTTTTCCTGTTCAATTTTTGCACTTTGACGTACTTTCTCCCGCTGAATTTCGGCACGAATGCATACGCCATCTCGTCGTAAAGCCTTCATCCGAGCAAGCTCTAGGCGAGCCTCAGCCAGACTCATCGAGGGGTAATTCCCTATCTTGACTTGAGTTAGCTTGCCCGTTTCGGGGCTCCGATAGCGATAGATGAACGACCTGCCACCGCTAGCCCCGCAAGTCACACGCAGACCGGCATTCTCTCCAGTGTCCACTTTGACTTTATCGCCAGGCCGCATCGTCTCGATGGCTCTCGCCGATAGTGGCTTGTTGCCGTGTTTGTTATTCTGCATGCTTTGATCCATTAACTGATTGGAACGATAGCCATCGATGGCATTGATGAAGCTCTGACCATAAGTATAGCTTTTCATCATCAACAGCCTTTTTT
>JYMV01050452.1_pt1 | contig 16782 bp, 14 predicted proteins | sample 338911 | NCBI WGS metagenome assembly JYMV01 (sample SAMN03354496, study PRJNA234377) | hydrothermal vent metagenome | biome: Deep sea; feature: Hydrothermal plumes at the Eastern Lau Spreading Center, Western Pacific Ocean; material: Seawater | place: Tonga | collected 2009 | depth 2000 m m
TTCTCCACGCTCGGCACAGCCTGGTGAGAATGAAACCATCCTCGCTACCGCGGTTGCCTCGGTGCCGACGAGATGGCAGTTGGCGACCCTTGAAGATGGTGTGCCGTGGATTATCGGAACCGTGGTCATCATCGCCGCGATGGCGATGGTCATTCACGCCGAGCGGCGGCGGGAAATGGAATTACCCAAAGTCTCTGGAAAGTTGCTACCGGCACCAAGCGCAGGCAACCAAACCAGATACAAGGTGGCCATCGATATCAAGGCCGGTAGCCTTCCGGCGGAACTGATCAAAGTAGACACCAGCCCGCCGTGGAAGATTCGTCGGGCGCCGAAGCGCCAGATGTTGGCGCCAGGAAGTGAGAGCAGTTGGCAACTGGATGTTCGCGCCGGCGAGGAGATGGGGCATAGGGGTGTCAATGTGCATGTCTCTTTCACCGTCGAAGGTGCTGGAGATGGCTGGGTGATGGATTTGCGTCTCAAACCTCCAAGAGATAACGAGGAAGAATGAACCCTTACCGGGAAAATCCGAAAATGCCAACTATCCCTTACTTTTGTTGGGCAAATTGTCAAAATGAGGGTTTTTTCGAGTGCGAACTTTCAATAACCGTACGGTTTGAGGGAGATTCCCGCAACGGGAATATTTCCCAAGGAGGCCGAAAAAATGGTTGAACTTGACGATGTAGACAGGAAATTATTGGCCGAACTTCTCGTCGATGCCAGAACCTCGCAGAGGCAGTTGGCAACCAAGATCGGCGTCGCCCAAGGAACCGTGACCAATCGATTGACCCGTCTAACTGAACTGGGCGTCATCCGCGGCTACCACGTCGACCTCGACCCGAAGAAAATCGGGTGGTCGATGACGGTGCTCATCGGCCTTCGCATCGACAAGAATTCAATCATGTCGGTACAGGATGAAATCGCCGGTGACGCCAGAGTCAGTTCAGTCTACGACGTGACCGGTGAATTCGATTCGATGGTGGTGGCAAGGGTGCGTGACCCGGACGACCTCAACGACCTGACCAAAAACGTGCTGTCAATAGATGGAATAATCCGTTCTTCGACCCACGTGGTGCTCAATACCGTCAAGGAAGCGGTGAATTGCCTACCGGATGAAAAGTCATCGCCGGAGTGAAAGTGAATGAAGAGTTCAAGAACGGTTGGTCAAAGATAGGTATCCGGGTAGGTTGATGGAATCAGGTTCAAGTGATTTGGAAGGCGACTCTTGCGAGTCGGATTCGGCCAAGCCAGCCCGGTATGGCGAGGCGCCCGAAATACGCGACCTCCTGACCGACCTGCACCTCCTCAACCCGACTTCAGATGGCGCCCCGATGTTACGCTTCGGCAGGTTCGACGACCTGCCGCATCAACACCTCCCACTGGCGCGGTTATCGGCCTCGGATTGGAAGGGAATAATGGTCGCCGACGAGGTCGGTCTGGGAAAGACCATCTCGGCGATTCAGGTTCTCGTCAGTCTTCGGGGACGCGGCGAGAGTGGCGCAGTCATCGTCATCTGCCCCGGTGGACTGCGGAGGAAATGGTGCAATGAGTTGTGGCACCGCGCCGACATCGAGGCGGTCGAGATCGAATCGGGAGTGAGTTTCAGGCATTATATCGAGCGTATCGAGGATGGAGAGGTGATGGTTCTGGTCGTATCACAGGGGATACTACGGCGTTCACCGATGCTCGATTGGTTAGTCGACCACAGTCCGAGAACGATGCTGACAATCGTCGATGAGGCGCATCATATTCGCAATCCGAAATCACATCTCCACTCGGCGGTAACGATGCTCACGCTATCCTCACAACGTGTGGTGTTCTTGACCGCAACCCCGGTAAACCTGTCAACCGATGACCTATTTGTGCAACTCTCGCAACTGGCGCCAGGTCGCTGGCCCGATGCCTACGCCTTCTCCCGCTCTCTGCAACCGGGAACTATCCTCAACAAGATTCTCGACCTGCTGGCGGCCGAATCTCCCGACATCGATGTGGTCGATGATTGGCTGATGGTTCTTGAACACACGGTAGGATTCTCCGGTGATGCGCGCTTGGAAATGCTAGCCACCTTGGTGCGCGAGATGCATTGGAATGAGGATACCACTCCCGACCTGCGTTTAGCCACAGCCGACCTGGTACGGCGCCTGAGACCACTGAATGGCCTGATTGTGCGCTCACGCCGGCGCGATCTCGATTGGCAACAGCCTACTCGCAAGGCGATAACCCTAGACATCCGTCTACAGGAGGAAGAATGGAATCTCTACGTTGCGGCGCGTGATTGGAGTCATAGATTGATGGAATTACGCCGCCCCGATGAAGATGTCTGGGATTGGGCGATGTTGGTGCCCGAACGGATGGCGAGCAGCTCACTGCAAGCCTATGCCAGCCATGTGTTACGGCAGATGCGCGATGCCGCTAGGCTGGCATTAGACCTCGACCAAGAGCCCGAGAACGGTGACGACGATATGGCCGTGACAGGAGAGATGGAGGCGGTTGGCCTCGACCGAGTCGAGCGGCGTCTACTATCTCGGGTCGGCAATCCGACTGCGCTCATCACCGCGGCCGAGAATCTGGGTGAGGCTGACAGTAAATTCGCTGCCCTTTCGTTCTGGCTCGGTGAAAGCCTGCGCGAGGATGAGGTCGGCGGGGTAATCTTGTTCAGCCATTTCCGTGGTACCTTAGCCTACCTGTTAGGCCGCCTGCGTGCGGCTGGTTTTGCCACCGAATTAATTACCGGCTCTACCAAGATGGGCGAGAGGGAGAGAATTCGCACCTCCTTCGCCAATGGAGATTTCGATATCCTCCTCTCCAGTGAAGTGGGCAGTGAAGGGCTCGACCAGCAACACTGTCACCGCATGGTCAACTACGACCTGCCATGGAATCCGATGCGGCTCGAACAACGGGTCGGTAGAATCGATAGATTCGGCCAGATGGCCGAAGAGATCACGGTCCTCAACTTTGCCGTCGAGGGCACTATTGATGCGGCGGTTCTGGGTCGGCTGTACAGTCGTATCAGGATGTTCGAGCAGTCACTGGGGATGCTCGACCCATTGCTCGGAAAAGCGATGCGTCTAATCGCTCGGGAGGAGATGCAAAAGGGTCGGCCGATTTTGGTCGAGGCCAAGGATGTCGCGGTTGATGACCCGGAGTTGATCCATGGGATACCGCTGAAAAAAGGCTTGATGGCAAATCCCGAAGACGGTGTTGAGACTCTTCTGGTGATGCGCGAGAAATGGCATAAGGAGCGCGCCTCCGAAACCAGAGAATGGCTCGGCCCGGACCCGGGAATCGATGAGGTACGTCAGCAGACTCTGGACAATGGCCTCCACATCGAAGTCGATGACCTGCGCCGCTGGGTCAAATCTCGACTGCAGGAAATTGGTGGTGATGTCTATGACAGCGAACACGTGGGTTGTGACCTGATTGAACTGAGTAGGGAAAATGTCGCTGAATTGGTCGAGCGCTGTGGCGAGCCGGCCCTGGCCGATGGTCGACATGCAGATTGGCAGGAGGTCATGCTAGGACTGAATAATTCGCCATCACCATATTGGCTGACCGTCACCTTTTGGCGCGACACCGCGCGTGAAAATCCCGAACGGCCGCACATCACCCCGGCCCATCCACTGGTACGCTGGCTCGTCGACCAATGCGATGCCGCGCCGGGGGTGAAATGGTATAATGCGCCACGTCCCGAACAATGGCCTGAAACTGCTGAATGGGTGGTCTGTCTTGACTGGCAGACCGATGGCTTGCAATGCCGGGCGATGCGGCGATGGATGCTCCTCGATGCCCATGGCATCCCCTTGGATAATCAACCTGAACGCCTGTGGTCAGACCTAGAGAATATCGGCGTATTCCAGCCCGATGATCACGCCGAGAATACTATCGAAGAAGCAATCGATGATCTCCACGCTTGGCTATTGCAGGATGAGCGGAGCCGCCTGCAGCCGATTCTTGAGGAATTGCGATGGAATACCCGCTCGGCCTGGGAAGGTCGAATCGAGCGCGAGATGCAGCAAATTCGCGATGCGACCTGGCGAGCCGAGCAACGCGGCCAGATAGTCGATCACCGCTGGAGAAGAATGAAGCAGGGGTTAATTCGCCGATTACAGGAAGAACTTCGTCAGCACTTGGTTGAACTCGAGCGGCTTGAGCATGACCTTTCTGCAGATCTGATTGAGCGGTTGGTAATACGCTTGAACTAGACTATTCCTCTTCTAGTGGATCATATGTTTGTATACGCATCTTCAACTCGGTGATGAAGCCGCGCAGTCCTTCGACGGTGCTGGTCTCGGGGGTCAGGAAGCGGCTCAACCGCTTGCGCAACTGCGTATCAATCAGAATGTCGAAACTCTCCAAACGCCGACTCAGGTTGCGTTGCAGCCGCCCGCCGGTGCGGTCCCAATCCATCAGCAGATACATCGCCGCACCTCCATCGACGCGGTTTCGGGTACCATAGGTCTCGTACAACCACGCACACAACCTACCTTGGTTCCAACCTCTATTGACCAATTCTATCTGACCTGAGTAGCCGAGATTGCGCAATACTTTCCTGTCACGAATGCCCTCGACAAGGATTGGGCATCCGGAGCCGCCCAATTTGGTCGGACGGTTACGCTGGCGGGCGATGGCCAAAGTCTCCCCAATGGCATCGAATCGCGCCGCGCGGTCCGGTGGCCCAGCGGCCTTGGCACGCACCTTGGCCCAGTGATTCTTCTCCTCATCTACCACTGCTCATCCAACCTCTGAATATCTCATCCAAGATACCTCGAATCCCGTTTAGTCGAAACCGAATTACGACCTTGACTTCCAACTAATCCTTCACCTCTTTAGCACCGAACTCAAGCGCTCGACTACCATGTCTACCCCAATGCCGTCGATTCTCAGCATTTTCTGTCGGCTGGTCAACCCTTGGGTTATCGATACCGCGCTTTGATTGATGTTGAGAAGCACGGCGATTATCTTCTCAACCGCTCGGTTTGCTGCACCCTTTTGCGCTTGAGCCTTGACCGAAACCTGCAGGCGTGAGCGCCATCGATTGATGCCTGTAATCGCATCTCGGCTCGAATTCGGTCGTACTTCAAGTGCTATGATGACTACGTCATCAAGGCTTTTCTGTAAACAGGCGGTAATGCCATCCAGTGGATTTTCTTCTCCCATCGGCACCCCTCATTCCGCAGATGAAGTCGGCTGTAATAACCAGCAGATAGCCTATGCTGTTGCCAATTGGTAAAAGTGTCTTTTTCCCCTCACCGTGAACTCTTCCCACATTGCTCTTATCCATTCCTACGGAATGGCTCTATGGCTATACTTATTACTTTCAGTCGGACCGCCGCAAATAGGTGCAATCATGCCTGCGGAGTACACCGTCTTCAACACCCTCTACTCAGAGTTCATGTTTTGGTCGATAGTTGTCGGTGTATTCACCTTCGCATGGATGACATACACCCTACTCGTCCATCGCAAGGGTCTGGTTTCGGAAAAAACTCTCGAGAAACTCACCCCGGGGGTGTTCCCGAAGGAACGTGATAATCTCAAACTGGAATTGACTTGGGTCATCGCACCGTCAATTCTTGTTGCCTGGCTGGTATGGCTCGCATGGCAATCCCTGGTCGGCAGTTGGGGGACGATACCCGATACCCAGGCTGAAGACACCTTTGAGATGGAACTGGTCGGCTACCAGTGGTTTTGGGAATTCACCTATGTCGAGAATCTGGAATGGGATGCCGAAGGCGCGGCTCCTGATGGCACGATAACCTTCACCAACGGCACCGATGGCGTGCTGGTCTGGATTCTCGATGATGTGGCGACCACCTATGGCGCCAGTGGCCAACTTGTCGTGGTGCTGAGCGATTTAGCCGACCAGCCCTATAACCTGACCTCCGATGGTGTGATGGTCGGGGATATCGGTGCCAAGGGCCACCCGTACCGGATGGGTGAACACTCGGTAATCACCGTCAAGGTCATCGTCGAAGATGGCGAGGATATCATTCTCGCCGAGCGCCACCACATCTCTGCTGGACATGTCAATGTGGGCGAGGCTTGGATTCCCAACAATAACGATATCCTCTACCAGATGACCACCGAGGATACCGGTGAACATCCGGCGGTTCTCCACGCTCCTTTTCTGAGTGAGTGGGGGGTTAAGGAAGATGTTTCACCGGGAATCTGGACGATTATGTATTTCCACCCACAGGAAACCGGGACCTTTGAGTTGACCTGTACAGAATTCTGTGGTCTGCAACATTCGTTGATGATTGCAACGGTACACGTGGTCGATCCGCTTGGAGGTGCTGCATGATGTTGGGCAGAAAGGCCGCATTATTGGTATTGGTGGCGATGGCGGCGCTCATCGCCGCACCGACGATGACCTCGCTTCCAACCGGAATCGACAGTCAGGGTGATAGCGGCTGTACCTGTCATGGTGATTCCTCAACGGCGACAACGATTGTGGTCGATGGCCTGCCGGAAAATTTCACCGCCGGCCAGTCCTACGATTTCACCCTGACTGTGGTCAATGACGGAATGACCTTATGGCAAGATGGCGATGCCGAGGCCGGCTGGAATGGCCGCAGTGGTGGTTTCCGGGTAATCGTCAGTGAGGGAACGGTGACTGGCGATTCAACCTTGACTCAGGAGATGAAGGGGGGGCTGACCCATACCACCGCCGGCAATAAGATGCGGTCGTGGAATCTGACCTGGAGCGCTCCTGGAGATGATTCCAAGGTAGTCGAGTTCACCCTGCTCGGCAATGCCGTCAACGGTGGGGATGGCTTCAATGGTGACCAATGGAATTCGATTTCAACCTCAATCCCCGGTATCAATGCAGACGCGGTAACGGCAAGTGCCCCACCATTGCGAATTCTAATGACCGCAGTCCTGCTATCCGTGGCCCTGATGGCATTGTCGGTGATGTACATCTTCTACAGCCGAAATCCGGAAGGTTTCAGCTTGGCAACTTTTTGGGATTATCTGAAGGGCTGGTTGACCACCACCGACCACAAGGGCATTGGCCTGCTCTACTTCGCCTACGGCTTCTTCTTCTTCTTGGTCGGTGGATTACTGGCGATGCTGTTCCGAATCCAGTTGATGTTCCCCGAGAACGACTTCCTGGAATATGCTGAGTACAACTCGTTCTTCACCCTGCATGGAACGACGATGATATTCTTGGCGGCGATGCCGATGATAGCAGGGTTCGGCAATTATATCGTACCACTGCAAATCGGCGCCCAAGACTTGGCATTCCCTAGGATAAATGCCCTCGGGTTCTGGTTTATCGCATTCTCGTGTATTCTCATATTCACCGGTGTTTTCACCGGCGAAGCCGCAGACATCACTTGGGTGATGTACCCCCCATACTCGAGTTTGACCGGTGATTCGATTTATGCCAACAGTCCGGGAACGGTATCGTTCATAGCCGGAATAGTGATGCTTGGTGCTTCATCGACATTGTCAGGTATCAACTTCATCGCCACCATATTCGTTATGCGAGCACCTGGAGTCACTTGGATGAAAATGCCTCTGTTTACCTGGAGTTTCCTGATTTCGATGTTCATGCTCTACCTCTCGCTTCCGGCATTGATTGTAGGGGTGTTATTCCTCTATCTCGATCATACGATAGGAACGGCATTCTTCGCCATCAATGCCGGTGACCCGATCTTGTTCCAACATCTGTTCTGGTTCTTTGGCCACCCCGAGGTTTACGTGGTTATCGTGCCCGCATTCGGCATCGTCAGCGAGGTGCTGGCGACCAGCGCCCGACGTTCGATTTTCGGCTACAAGTCGATGGTCTACGCGATGGCAGGAATCGGTATTCTCGGCTTCGTGGTCTGGGGACATCACATGTTGACCAGTGGTATGGACCCGACCCTGAGGGTGGTGATGATGGCTACGACGATGCTGGTGGCGATTCCGACAGGTATCAAGATTTTCAATTGGCTCGCCACTCTATGGGGTGGGGCTCTGGTCTTCAAGACCCATACCTTATGGGCGCTGGGTTTCGTGGTTACATTCACTCTGGGAGGAATCTCGGGGATGTTCTTCCCGGTGGTAGGTCTGGACATGCATTTCCATGACACCTACTTCGTCGTCGCCCACTTCCACTACGTCCTCATCGGCGGCACGATATTCGGATTATTCGCCGGCCTGTACTACTGGTATCCGAAGGCCTTCGGGCGGAAATTGAGCGAGCGACTCGGCGTCATTCACTTCCTTATCTCCTTCATCTCCTACAATGCCGCCTTTTGGCCGATGCATGTGGTCGGCACCATGGGAATGCCACGTCGAACCCATACCTATACCGTCGAAAGTGGTTATGCAGCCCTCAACTATTCCATCAGTGTCGCTTCCTTTATCTTCGGTCTGGCACAACTGATACTTGTCTGGAATCTCATTTACAGCAGTAAGAAGGGCGAAAAGATCGGTGAAGACCCGTGGGGTGGATGGAGCCTTGAGTGGACCACCGCGAGTCCGCCGCCGACACCTTCCTTCGCTGAAATACCCACCCAAGGAGATGATAATGAACACGAGGAGAAGGGATGGCTGACTCGAATGGCATCCAGATTGTGGAGTCTGGGAATGAAGAAGGAGGTGAGACATTGAGCGCTCAAGTTACTCACTCAAGCCACGGAGGTCATAGCGAGCACGAGGAGCCGTGGATGTCGGCGATTGCCATCGGCGTAGGCCTGATTCTCCTCGGCGTCTTCATTCTGGCTACCTCGCAGGGCATGCATGCTTTCATACACACTACCCATGGACTTGACCACGCTATATACATCGGTGGCATGGTCGCCTGTGCCCTATTGGTGATTTTCGGGGCAATCGGGATTCTCGTCGGTTTGGTCAACACTTCCTTCGGCGGTGGCTATGGCGACGACGACCATGGTGATGATGGACATGATGAGCATGCCCACCACGGCTCATGGTCGCCAATTATCATGGCTTTCGGAGTGATGTTATTCCTGATGGGCTTCATCGAGTGGAATCATGAAGGTAATTTCGGGATTCTCGGTTTAGGTCTGGTCATCACCTTCGCCGGCATCGCCAACTGGTGGCGCGAAGATTTCGGCAACGATGGCAAGAGTGAACCAATCGCCTTCGGCGAGCCATTCGGTGGCATTGAGATTCGTAAGGTCGGGATGTGGATATTCCTAATGTCTGAGGTGATGATCTTCGGTTCTTTCTTCTCTTCCTATCTGCGGTTGCGAACCGGATGGACGACCCACTGGGATGTCGAGTGTGATGCGTTCGGACATGGCACCCCATGTCCCGACGGCTATGTCGTGGTCGCCAGTGAACTGATCAATGAATCATTTTGGACTCTCCTCCCCGGTGCCATCAACACCTTTGCCCTTATTCTGTCCTCGTTCACCTTGGTCACCGCTCTACGTCATGCCAAGATGCCCAACTGGCAGAGGCCAACCGGCAAGTTGACTGGAAGGTGGATGCCCGACCAGCGCCGGGCGGTGCGCAACAATCTGGTTGCAACCCTGTTCCTCGGCTCGCTGTTCCTAGTCCTGAAGTTGATTGAGTGGGATCATATGATGAACGGTGCTCATCCATTCACAATCGATACCTTGGCCGGTTCAGTCTTCTATGTGACCACCGGAGCGCACGGTTTCCACGTCTTCGTGGGATTATTGGTACTCCTGTTCTTCTCTTTCAAGGCACAACGTGGCGGCTGGGACCCAGACAATGCCCAGAGTATAGAGTACTTCGGCCTGTATTGGCACTTTGTGGATTTGGCTTGGGTCGCCATCTTCCCGGCATTCTATCTGTATTGAGGTGATTATCTATGAGCGAACAACCAATGGCAAAATGGGAAATGGCGCTTGCAAAGCCCTTCGGCAATATCTATAATTTCAATCTGGCATTGCTGATGCTATTCACCGTCATCGAAGTCAGTGCTGTCTACATGAACCTGCCGAGATACGAGACCTGGGCAGTACTGATTGGAGTTGGAATAGTCAAAGCATTCGGAATTGCAGCATGGTTCATGCACCTGCGCGGCGACCCGGTCATCATTACCAGAACCGCAATCTTTCCATTCTTCTTTGTTGTCCTGATGCTGTGGGGAATTGGCCTGACAAACCCCGCCGGGGTTGAAGATCTACCTAGTTGGTGCACTCCACCATGGGTGCCTGCTTACGGTGCCTGATTTTTTCAAACTCGACACTAAGGGTAAAAAGCAGGCCCTGCTCGCCCACTTCAATGTCACCCCGGACCCCCATCAGTATTGCCTTGGTACTGTGCATGTTGCTATCGGGATGCATCGGCGATGAAGGGACGCTGAAATTTGAGGGTACGGCGATTTCCGGGCCGGTGGCCGGTGACTTCACCTTAACCGACCAAGATGGCAATCAGGTCAGCCTGAGAGATTACTCGGGTGATGTGGTAGTTGTCATGTTCATCTTCACCCGCTGCCCCAATGTCTGCCCGGTGACCACCCAGAATCTCGGCGAGGTGGCCGACCAATTGGGCGATGAGATGGATGGTGTAACTTTTCTCTCAATCAGTGTTGACCCCGAATACGATACCCAAGAGAGACTCAAGGCCTTTGCCCAGAAGCACGGTGTCGATTGGCCACACCTGAGCGGAACCCTCGAGGAATCCGAGAAGGTCTGGGAGAACTTCGGCGTCGTGGTTGAAAAGTCATTCATCGATTCGCACGGAGAGGAAAACCAAACCGAGAATAACAGCGACAACCCCTCTGGCGAAAATGACACCGATGATTCCTCCGATGGGCACGAAGATGGTGACGGGCACGACCATGGTGAAGAAGCCAATTATTCGGTCGGCCATAGCACGGTGATGTTCATCCTCGACCGTGGCCAGCACAAGCGTATAATCTGGAGTGGGGATTCGTGGGTACCTGAGAAGGTCGTCAATGATATTCGCATTCTACTCAGCGAAAACCACTAGGATTCAAATTCGGGCTCAGCTTTCGCTAGAAAGAGAAATCGCTGAAGTCGCCATCGTCTTCAGCAACGCTTTGCCGACGCTTTGGTGGAGGGCCACGTTTCTTCTTCGGCGGCCCATCACCAGACGGCGCACTCTCCTTTTGGTCCTGGGGCGAGGAAGATTGTCTGGTTTTACGGGTTTTAATGGTCTTACGCGTAGGGGTGCCACTCGGTTCGTTAATCGATGCTTGAGCGGATGAAAAGTGTCGCTTCGGCTCCGACTCTGCAGGGCTGCTTAAGACTCGGCCCGAACCACCGACAAAGCCACCTTCGGAACTATCCTGGCTCGAACTTCCCCCCGAAATACTGAATGAGCGAGGGGCAGGTTCCTCTTCTAAAACAACGCTCTCTTCACCAACATCATATTCTCCGGTCTCCATCTTGTGGGCAATTTCGTCGGCTTCCACTGTGAGTTGAACTCCACCGCCTTCGACTTCAGCAGGACCGACGGAACTTGATTCTGTAGATAAGATTGAATCTAGGCTGAAACCCTTGATGGATACGTCTTCCACTTCATCTTTCTTGGTTTTTTCCTGCTTTTTGGCGATTGAGGTGTGAACTTCATCAAGGCCTTCCTTCCTAGCTTCTTTGGCCTCGGCCATGACTTGCCTAGCGGCAGCAAGGCCACCTTCACCGAGCAGGACCTTGGCCGCGGAGGCGGCGCCATGGCGTTGCATCAAGGTAGAGAAAATGAACATTCCGAATGCTCCACCGCCACCGATGATGAGAACCAAGATGGTGAAGAACCAGGTATTCAGCCCCCCTACTGAGGAACTATAACCTTCATTCAGAGTGATTCTATCGTCCGGGGTCTCGATGGTCATGACGAGAATGTTTCCTCGAAATCCATCGCTGCTAGTACGGAGTAGTTCGCAATTAGCGGTGGTCTTGACTATTGAATCTGCTACATTGGTCCAATAGTAATCATAGGGGCTTGGCGCCGAAGGTGAATATAGCATATACCCGGTGATCATCACCGGTTTATGCCAATTGATGGCTTCCATCCCTTCAAGAACATCTGCACTGGCTGGAATCAGCCCGGCGGCGTGGAAATCGGTCTCTTCCTCTTGCATTTCCAACTTCGGTTTGCCCGCGGTATCCGGCGCAAATGGTCTGGCTAGGCCATCGTCATTGGGGTCACCCCAATCCTTGACCTGAACTCTTTTTCCCATTACCCCATTGTCGTAATTACTTACCGCACTATCATACGACATATGCTGGATGATTACCGCGGTGGATACGGCGCGACTAATACTATCCTCGTACATACCTGCACCGTTCTGATAATGGTGCACCGCCGAGACCCAACCAACCAGCACCACCGGCATCGCCGGCTCATACGTATCATTATACAGGTCATCTTTTGACGGCATCTTTCCAGTATCATTACACCCGACCGCGGTGAGGTTCGACATCATCGAATTATTTCCGAATGCGCTTTTGATGTTCACCGGATTGTCGGGGCCATTCCAATCGACTTCGATTCCATCATCGCCCCAATCTGCTGCTGTGATGCCGGTGCATCCGCTCAGCATTGTCGCGCACAGGAGAAGAGCGAGCAGAGTGCGTCTGGCCATGCATCGCCAAATGCGACTCGGTATGAAAAATGAACCCATGCTTACCTATGGTAAGCAGGGTCAGGTGGGGGGGTTGTCAATCGCAAGCGTGAACCCTCATGGTTAACATATTCATATGAGTGAGCATGACCGCGGTATACAGTTGCGGAGATCGCATAGCTTGGTAGTGCGCCGGATTTGAAATCCGGTGGTTTCGGCCACGGGGGTTCAAATCCCTCTCTTCGCGCCAACCCGGTGCGTAATAACCCCAACATCAAGATTCAAAGGACGCACCGCGAGGAGCAAACGAAGAGAATCGATTTGATGAGCGTTTGTGACTCGCTTAATCATGGCCAAAGCGGGAGTCCAAACTGACAACCCACACCCGAAGGCCGAGAGTCGTAACAATGTGCAGTGGCCTTCGAGACCGTGGCCTTCGCTTGCCATTATGGCTGATTGGGAATCGAAGTGGCACCGCGCACGACCAACTGATCGAGGTGCCAGTCAAAAATCGCCGGCGCCTGTAACTGCGGCTCACCATCCGACTGGGTGATATACGGTTTGCCAGATGGTTGGTCGAGCGGATTACCGGATTGGTCGAGTGGTCTGATCTCCAAACGGGTGAATTCCTGCTGAGTTATCCCCCATTTCCCGACGTGCTTGCCCTTCTTCAACGGTCCCATCAGTTTTAGCATCTGGAACTTCGACAGCCGACCGGCGATTATCAGACTGCCCTTGGAGCGTCCGACGTGCATTCCGGGATTGACTTTGTAACCGCCACCGAAAGTTTCGCAGGTGGTGAGGGCATACATATCACAACAATCGATTATTGGGTCATCATCATCGATTTTTATCCACATTTCCCGTTTCTTGGCCGCGAGGATTGCCCGCACTCCGAGATAGGTGTATTTGGAGGTCCCTCGAATCCACTTCCCCTGATACAATTTTCGTCGGCTCACCTGAGCTGTCACCCCTCCATCACTCTCGAGGAAGACCCAACGAACTACTCTCTCTTCCTGCTCAGGCTTTCCATCCCATTGATGATTGGTTGGAGAAGGATACTTTCCCTCGGCGGGCATTGCGAAAGCCTCGATGCGATAGGCTGGGCAAGAGCGGTCTGTGCCGCTCTTGAGAATCTCGATTGAGGCGGCGATATTCTTCATCGGATAGCCGTGGCCGCGGGCGTAATCATTACCGGTCCCATGCGGAATGATGCCCAGCACCAGATTACCACCGCGCAGACCGCTGGCGACTTCGTGAACGGTTCCGTCGCCGCCGACCGCGACCACCAGTGGTCGCTCATCAGCGGGTAGGTCGGCATATCGACTACGAAGATTCCAGGCGATTTCGGCGGCATGGTTGACCCGTTCGGTCAGCGTGGCCTCGACCGCGAGGCCAGCCGCTTCCATCTGCGCCAATATCTTCCGCCAGCGCTTGCCGACCGAGCCATCTCTACCCGTGGGGTTTACGATAGCGTGGATGCGGCTCATGGCTAGGACATATCGGTAGTCGCCTTGAAGTCATGGGCAAGGCTGGCTAGGCTCGGGTGAAGAGATGACATGGTCCGAGGCTGAGGTCGGTTTCATGCGCGTAGCCCTGCAAATCGCCGAGAGGGGACGGGGGCAGGTCAGGCCGAATCCGCTGGTCGGTTGTGTTCTGGTAAAGGATGGCAAAGTGGTGGCACAGGGTTGGCACGACCATCTCGGTGGACTACATGCTGAACAAATGGCCATTGCCGATGCCGAAAAGCGGGGTATTTCGACCAATGGCACAACCGCGTATGTGACTTTGGAACCATGCAACCATCACGGTCGCACCCCGCCTTGCACCGAGGCTTTGTTATGGGCCGGAATCACCTCGGTCGTGGTCGCTCATGCTGACCCGAATCCGACCGTGCGTGGGAATGGTATCGAATATCTGCGACGAGAAGGCTTTGCGGTCAAGTGTGGTCTGCTCAAGGATGAGGCGGCGGTACAGATGCAGTCATTCCTGAACTGGTGTAAAAAACGCCGACCTCTGGTCACCCTGAAAATTGCCACCGACCGCAATGGCGCGGTCGATGACCTCGCCCTCGCGTCCAAGCGTTTCACCTCGCCGGACAGCCTCGATGCAGTACATCGTCTGCGCCGCGACTGTGATGCGATAATCATCGGCGTCGAGACCATTGTGCGCGACAACCCTTCGCTGACGGTGCGACGTATCGAGTTAGGGCACGGTCGTCAACCCGTGCGAATAATACTCGACCGGGCACTGCGCACTCCCCTCGACTCCACAGTCCTTGCCGACGAGCACCAGACCATGATTCTCCACACCGAAGGCGAATACGAGAATATCACTGCTCTGTCCAGTCGAGAGAATGTCGAAGTCGTGTGTCTGAAATCCGCAGACTCGCATAACGGAGTTGACCTGAACCGGGTCTTGGCGCTGCTCGGAGATAGGGAGTTTCAAGAAATCATGGTCGAAGGTGGAGCCGAGACTGCTCGGCGGTTCCTCGCCGCTGGCCTCATCGACCGGGCGATAATCATCAGAACCGAAGACGAATTCACAACCCCTCTCACCCTCGGAATCGAATCCGACCATCTCATCGACAAAGATCTGGCAATTTATCGTGAGGTCGACTGGGGAGGAGACCGAGTGCAACTATGGTCAAAAGAAAAACTAGAGTGGCCTTGCCCAAACTGGCCCTAGATGCCGCGGCAACAGCCTCCGAAGGAATCTCATTGCGTACCGACCGCCGACAAAATGCAGTAAATATAGAGGCGGGCGGTGCAGGATTCGAACCCGCGTCGACGGGTTCGAAGCCCGTCAGGATATCCAGGCTACCCTAACCGCCCATTTGATACGCCGCTGGTCACACCCTTTGAAATCAGCGGAAGCATCGCACCCCTGTGCGACACCAGAACTCACCCTGTCTGCGAAACCGCTGTAGCCGCTGTTGTCGTGATACCAAGATGCCGTTGAGCAATGCCGAGGCACAGAAGATCTCCACCGCCACCGGGAAGAAAATCGAAGAGTTCACCAAGCCGTTATCGGCAACCGGCGGAATTCTTGAATTGGCAAATAATCCTGCGACACAGGCCTGTGTTTTTCTCGCTACAGACTCACCGGAACTCGACGCCGAGGGAATCTGCACCATCCATGAAATAAGGCCCGAGGGATGCCAGATTTATCCTGTCATACTCGACCAGAAAGATGCCGCGTGGATGGATATAATCTGTCCTCACACGGCCGAGTTTGACCCACCTACCGAAAAATTGCGCTTGGCTCTGATAGAATTGGACCGCCTCATCAATGCTGAGGCAGAAACCCGCGATTAGGCGGTGCGGGCCAAGACCATCACTCGGACCATCGAGGCGTGCACCGGAATCAGCCACTTGCCGTTGACCTTCCATCCGACCTCCTCCATCGCGGCGCAGATTTCCACCCACGACTGGCCATAGATTTTCTCATCGTCACTGGCTTCACAAGGCAACATACATACGAGGTATGACCCCTCACCAACCACTTTCCGGGTGCTAGCACAGACTCGGATGAATAGGTTACCGGCCTCTTCGGAGCGCCAGGCATTGCGGCCATACGGTGGGTCGACACATACTCCAGTAATCTCTTCCAATATCGTTGCGTCGAGAATGTTGGGTAACTCCGTTGCATCACCTACCTGTAATCCGGCTTCGGCGGTCGCCCCATTGCCCAATGCCCAAGAAAAATTCTGCTTCGCCCCGGCAACCATTTCCTTATCCAAGTCGAGAGATAAACTGGAAATTCCCATCAGACTCGCTTCCACCCCGATACCGCCGGTGCCGCACATCGGGTCGAGAATAACGCCTTGACTGCGAACCAGATTGAGCATCAGACGGGCGTGGCGCGGGTCGAGGCTGACGGGTTTGAAGAACGGCCGTTGAGTAGGCGAGCGTTGTTTCCATCCCACTCTTGGTGGTTCGCTGAAATGGCTGACCCCCCAGGCGATTAATCCACTCTGGCAATTTACCACCAAACCGATTTCGACCTGTGGATTCTCAAGGTCAATACTCCAACCAACGGCGGAGAGTACTGCGCCCAGATGACCGGCAAAGGCACTTGCCGACCAGCCCGAAACCCTCTCTCCGTGGCGGGTCGGGCGCACTGCGACCGTGCCCATTTCCGGTGTCAGTGAGGTTGTAGTCAGCCATTCGGCAAATGCATTCTTCAGGTCATCTTCCTTCACCACTTTCGGCTCTCCGGAAATCGCAATATGTGCCGCTGGCTGTAATAAATCATCCAAGGTGGCAGAAAAT
>JYMV01024075.1_pt1 | contig 16778 bp, 13 predicted proteins | sample 338911 | NCBI WGS metagenome assembly JYMV01 (sample SAMN03354496, study PRJNA234377) | hydrothermal vent metagenome | biome: Deep sea; feature: Hydrothermal plumes at the Eastern Lau Spreading Center, Western Pacific Ocean; material: Seawater | place: Tonga | collected 2009 | depth 2000 m m
CGTTTCATAATCGGAGTTTTCTTAATATTAAATTTTTCTCTAAATTCTTTAACATTTCGAATGGCATCGTGAATGATTGATTCTTCCCAGGGAACCAGATTCCATATAAAGAACCCGCGCAACCAGTTGACTTTTTCTGAGGAGTCGACCATATGCATAGTTAAACTCGGTTTTACTCGATTACTATAAGGCAAACGACCTCCCCACATATTAAGATCAAGCTCTAATCCATATGGACGAAAGGCATTAATAATTGAAGTGTAATAATAGCCGACTAAATGCTCCATATTCTCGCGTTTATCGAGTGGGCTATTCTGTGGCAAGTTGGCGATGAAGTACATCCGCCAGATTCTTCGTTTTGATTTTCCTTCATCATCTGCTATGAGGTAAGTTCCTCCCCAAATACCTGAAGTAATAGGAACCTCGAGTTGATGATTTTCCTTCAGTTGAAGAGAGACACAGCGAGCTATATCCGCATACAATTCATTTAAGTAGTACAAGTTGATCCGTTCATCTTCTGAAAAAACCGGGCCGGAAGCTTGAGGGATAACAGGTAACATCATAGGTCAACGACCTCTAAGAGGGGGTGATTCTAATGGATAGACAGTCGGGGATTCTATAATTAATTTAGCGAATGTGAAAGGTTTTATTCTTCACAGGGAGTACGATACAAATTCTAAGTGATAAATTCCTTGCCATTTAACGCCACTCACTCTATAAACAAAAAAGCTATTGTTGTTTTACCTAGAACTTCTTCAGGCATAGATAAAAAGTCACCCCACAGGAATCCTGAGCAGACTATCTTAAAAAAATAAGGAGAAAATTAATGGCGTCGGATGATAGAGGAAAAGCGCTGGATTTGGCGTTCACTCAAATAGAAAAACAGTTTGGCAAAGGGGCTATTATGAAGCTGGGTCAAGCGGATGCCTTAAAAGGGATTGCTGTTATTTCCACAGGTTCGATTTCACTGGATTCCGCGTTGGGTGTAGGTGGAGTACCCCGCGGCCGCATCGTAGAAATATACGGACCTGAAGCTTCTGGAAAAACCAGCCTAACACTCCATATTATTGCAGAAGCGCAAAAATCTGGAGGTGTGGCCGCCTTTCTTGATGCAGAACACGCGTTAGACCCTCAGTACGCCCAAAAACTAGGGGTAAACCTTGAAGACCTCTTACTCTCGCAGCCGGACACGGGGGAACAAACACTTGAAATTGCAGAGGTTTTAATTCGCAGCGGAGCAGTGGACGTAATCGTCATCGATTCGGTTGCAGCTCTTGTTCCCAAGGCTGAGCTCGATGGTGATATGGGTGATTCACACATGGGCCTACAAGCAAGACTAATGTCCCAGGCCATGAGAAAACTCGCAGGAGTGGTCAATAAATCAAAAACGTGCCTGATTTTTATCAACCAGATTCGCATGAAAATTGGAGTTATGTTTGGTAACCCCGAAACGACGACAGGAGGAAACGCCCTTAAATTTTATTCTTCTGTCCGTATGGACATCAGGAGAATAGCTGCCATCAAAGATGGCGATAGCGTAGTTGGAAATCGAACAAGAGTAAAAGTCGTTAAAAACAAAGTCGCACCGCCATTTAGAGATTGCGAATTCGATATATTATACGGACAGGGGATTTCTAAAATAGGGGACTTACTTGATCTCGCCGTAACCCATGAACTAATAGCTAAAAGTGGTACATGGTTTTCATATAACGAGACCCGCATTGGACAAGGTCGGGCGAACTCGAGGACATTCCTCATAGAAAACCCCGATATGTGCGATGAAATTGAAACCAAACTAAGAGAAAAACTGGGACTTCTTAAGGAACCAGTCAACAAAAAAGATCCCAAAGTAAAAGAAGAAAAAGAAAGCTCTGCAAAAAAAGGAAAAAAAGAAGCAACCTCAACACCCTGACGTAATCATATTTTCATGCCATACGAGGAAGAATCAAAAAATGCCCGCAGACGTGCGATTCGGTACCTTGTATACAGAGATCGAAGCCGAAACGAAATAATCCGCTACTTAAAAAAGAAAAAGTTCTCTGAAAATGCAGTGGATGAAACCCTCATCTTTCTGGAAAATAATGAATATATTAATGATGAGCGTTTTGCGATGCAATTTGGAAGGTCCCGCATTGTAAATAAAAAAATAGGGAGACTACGATTAGGGCTAGAACTTGGGGACAAAGGCCTTGAGAGACAAATTATTGAGGAAACACTTAATTCGCTTTATGAAGAATACGATGAAAAAAAAATCGCATTGTCCTGCGCGAAAAAAAAACTTGCAACCTATGAGCCAAGCAACAGTGAAAGAGATCGCCGCCGAATAGCAAATTTCCTTGGACGAAAAGGGTTTCCTTCTGGCATTATCTATGAAGTCGTAACTCAGCTAGTCCCGTATGCTTCAAACAATGATTTGGAGCCTCTTTCTCGTTTACCTAACAAGAGTCCAGAGGAACTGGGTTCTCACACAACCAAGATCATTCAGGGATGAATATTTTAACAACCACTCCCTTCCCCCTACAAATTACGGCTGTTTTATTGTTCGGCCTAACACTTGGAAGTTTCATCAATGTATGCATCTACCGCTTTCCAAAAAATGAATCGGTCATAGCGCCCCGTTCCTATTGCCAATCATGTAAAACAAGGATTCCCATATGGGACAATATCCCGGTTCTCAGTTATCTATTACTTAAAGGAAAATGTCGACAATGCACCGCTTCAATTTCTCTTCTTTACCCGATAGTTGAAGTGTCAACTGCTCTATTGCTACTTGCTGGCTTTATTAAGTTTGGAATTTCAATAAATTTTTCTATACTTTGTGTCATCGGTCCGACCCTATTAGCAGTCGCTATCATCGACATTAAGCACAAGATTATTCCTGACACTATAACTTTGCCAGGAATTCTATTCGGGCTTGTGGCGGGAGGTTATTTGATTGGACTAAAAGAATCGTTGCTTGGCTTGATTTCGGGGGGAGGCATATTTTTATTCAGTTCAGAAGTTTATTATCGAGTTCGCGGTCGCGTTGGGATGGGAGGTGGTGATATTAAATTTATCGCTGCAGTTGGAGCTTTGCTCGGTCTAAAACAGGTGTTTCTAGTAATTTTTCTCAGTGCTTTTATAGGATCAGTAGTTGGGTTGATTGGCCTGGTTGGGAAAAAATTGGATGCCATGAGCCAAATTCCTTTTGGGCCATTCCTTGCAGTGGGAACATTGATAGTTTATTTTTCTGGAGAGAATATCATTAACATGTATATTACAACTATAACGGGTGGCCATTGAATTTTATCAGCAGAGAATGATGAAATAACCTGAGGGTATTCTCCAACCTCGTATCGTTAACGTTAAATGGGAATTTGCATTTATGGAAGAAAACAAAGATACCCACCCACAATCTGACAAAAAAGAACTTAATGTTGACCAATCTCCTGATGAAAAACATTACTCTTTGGCTAAATCAATCGGCTCTCTATCTGCGGAATTGGAAGAGGTGAAGAAGAACCTTCAAAAACGTAAAAGCGAAAACACAACTCTTAAAGTTTTATTCTATACAGGGATGCTCGTTCTACTCGTGGGTTTTCTTTATTCAAACTCCGTTCTTCAACGCGCGCACATGAGAAGCTTGGAAAAAAATATCATCTCACTAGAGCAACGTTTGTCTCATGATATTGACCAAGTTAAAATGAACCTAGAACTCGATATCCAAGGGGCAAAAAAAGAAGTAAAACTTATTGATGGTGCCGATATTTTTACAGTTCTGGAACGAATGGACTACGCCATTTCAAAATTACGCCCGAATGAAGAACAAACCACGGCGCTCGTCAACCAAGTCCGACTAAACACCGACGAATTTACTCAACTATTAAAAAACCCAACAAAGAGCCCTGAGTCCAAGTAAAGCATTCAAAAAAGGAGGGTTAAGAGTGCATCAAGAAACCTATTAAAACGTATGAGTTTCGGCGGTCGACTCATCAAGTTTTTGACCAATTGTGCCGATATATAAGGGGGTAATTAATAATTTCCTTATTATTAGGCCATGGCTTCCACTCAAATATTTAAATTTGTATATATAATCTTATTTGCCGTTTTTGCCATTTTCCCCTCCGTCACCCACGCTGAAGATCCTAACCTGAAGGTATTTCGATCTAACATCCAACAATTAAAAAAAAATCTTCCGTCACATCCCCATGACCCCAATCTGCACTTTAATCTGGCTAACAACTATTGGAAGCTAGGACAATATGCGGAGGCAGTCGAACACTACAAAGAAACACTGAAAGTCCAGCCATTCGATGCTGAAGCGCACACGGGAATCGGATTTGCCTACGGGAAAATGGGTCAAACCAAAGAGGCGCTTCACCATTACCATGAAGCGTTAAAAATAAATCCCGACGACCCTAAAGCCCACTACCGGCTTGGATATGAATTTATAAATACAGGCGAACTGAAAAAAGCGAGGACCTACTTCGAGGGCGCCACCAACCTTGATCCTTATTTCGCATTAGCCTTTAAGGAGCTGGCATATGTAACTGCAAAGCTGAAAGATACCGAAAATGCGATCAAATACTATAAGCAATCCCTCAAGCTCGACCGTAATGACGAAAATACCCATCGGGAATTACTGGAACTATATGAACAAACCGGGGAAATGGGACAAGCGATAGATCAATATGAAGAAATTATCCGAATTGACCCTAAAAACTTTTCCGCACGCCATGCACTTGCAAGCCTATATACAAGGGAAGGTCGAGAGCGAGATGCTGTCCGCCACTACCGTATTGCTATCAAGTTTAATCCTAATGATCAGAAAGCCCATAAAGCCTTAGCTTATCTTCATACCCAGTCTGGGAAATTGGAAAGTGCCATAAAGCACTTTAAAAAAGTAATCCGTATTAACCCAAAAGATCCTGAGACATATTCTAAGTTAGCTAGGGTCTACGACTTACAGGGAAACAGGTCAAAGGCAATCGGCATTTACGAAAGCATTGTAAAAGATCATCCAGAAGATTTAAAAACCCACGAACGACTTGCCGTGGCCTACGAAAAAAATCACCGCAGAATGGATGCGCTCCGTCTTTATGAAAAAATCAGCAAACTAGACCCATCAAACTCTTCTTTACATCGAAAATTAGGGCGGTTATACGAAAAATCAGGAAAAACAAACAAAGCTCTGAATCATTATAAAATGCTTGCACGTTTAAATCCTGAAGACACCAATACTCACCGTAAACTTGGTGCCTTATACGCCGCAAAAGATGAAACTCAAAAATCATTACGACATTACAACGTTATTACTAGGCTGGATCCAAACGATGCAAGCGCACACCGTATTTTGGCTAACTACTATGGAAAAAAAGGGGAGTCCTTAAAAGCAGCGCCACATTATCGTGAACTGGTTCGACTCGACCCTAACTTTGCCTTGGCTTATAACGAACTCCGGCAGGAAACTGGAAAATTTTCTATGATCGAAAACCCTATTGGACGTTATAACAATGCTTTAAAAATTCTACCTAACGATCCAGACCTCCACTTTAAAATAGCTTTATATTTTTTTATTGTCGACGATCTTAATCAGACGCTAAAGCATTTCAACAAAAGTATCCGACTGCAACCTGAGGAGGGGAAAACTCACTACTTTGCAGGGCTCATCCATCACTTAATGGGAAATGGTGTTGATGCTGTAAATCACATGAAACGAGCTGAGGAATCATTCGTGAAGCAAAAACAAGCTAAAAGCATAGCTGATGTCAGAAAACACCTTCGGGTGTACCAAAATCAGTACGGCATCCCCGGAATTCAAGGTGACGGTTCTTCTATCGCGAGAGTTACTCATCAACAGAAAAAATACAACTAATTTCTTCTTGCTGTCTGGGGTCTAGTTTCCAATCAAGTGCTTCAATATTTTCCTCCACCTGTTGCTCGTTTTTGACACCCAAAAGCGCTGTCGTCAAGTGAGACTGCGAAACAACCCAATTAATTGCCATTTGACCGCAAGTCTTACCTATTGATTTTCCCATAGCCTTAAGTCTGGCTACCTTCTCCATATTCTTTTCGAACTGGGAACCAGAAAAACATCCTATTATCCCTTTACCCCTCCAGTCACTAAACTTAACATTCTTATCATACTTGCCTGTAAGCAGTCCCGAGGCAAGCGGGCTATAAGCAATGATCCCAATTTTATTTCTCTCGCAGTAGGGAACAACTCCCTTTTCTATGGACCGATTGAGCAAGCTGTAGTCAGGTTGTAAGGATTCAATCTTCCCTGATTTCATTATTGTTTCCATCTGTTCAACTGAATAATTACTTACTCCAATGACCTTCACCTTTCCCTGCTCTTGGATTTCAAGCAAGGTCCCCATTGTTTCCTCTTGTGATGTTTCAATATCAGGCCAGTGAACTTGATAAAGGTCAATATAGTCTGTATCTAATCGTTTCAAACTCTGGTCGATTTCTTCTAAAATAGATCGCCGAGTTGCATTTTTAGTAATAGAACCCAATGATTTTTTTTCCCAGCGCAAACCACATTTTGTCGCGTAGACTACTTTATCGCGAAAAGGCTTCAGAGTTTTTCCAAGAAGTTCTTCAGAATGGCCAAACCCATAGACTGGGGCCGTATCAAAAAAATTGACTCCTAAATCATAGGCTTTCATGATAGCGCGCGCAGAAACAGCATCTCCCTCATTAGACCAAAATGGAGATCCGCCAATTCCCCAGGCACCGAATCCAATAACAGACACATTAAGATCACTATCACCCAGCATTCTATATTCCATAATTAACCACTCCTGGAAAAAGTGAGACAGCTCTTATCTGAGTATATTGAAAGTGGCAGTCAGTTTAATTCCCGTCACTTCAGGCTTCATCTAAAACAATTTCTATCTGCATGATGAATTGACAATTGCATCCATGAAAAATATCATGAAGAACACAAGTTTTATAGTTCAAAACCATACTTCTCTAATTCCCGGTTTATTATGAAATCACTCCTACGTGTCCTTAGTTACCTCAAACCTTATAAAAAAGCAGTCTCGTTTACTCTCGGTTTTGCGACTTTGACAACCCTACTAGATCTTATTCCTCCTTGGATTATAAAAGTAATTATTGATGAACTAGTTGATGGGAAGGAGACTTCCTTGATCTACTGGATCGTAGTAGGGCTTATCGGGGTTTATTTTTTACGAAATTTTTTAAACTACCAGCGGATTATATTCAATAATCGGGTCGAGCAAGACGTGGTTTTTGATATGCGCTCGAGTGTTTATAAAGCCCTAAACCAATTATCTATAAATTTTTTTGAAAATAGATCAACCGGTGAACTTATGTCGCGGATTAATGACGATGTCAATTATGTTGAACGAATTTTTATAGATGGCGTCGAGCAGGTAGTAACAGCTGCTTTGACGCTAACCGGAATAACCGTAATACTGTTTTACTTGCACTGGAAACTAGCATTGGTAGCTTTGCTCCCAATTCCGCTTCTCATATGGGGCGCCTGTATATACACAAAAAAAGCGCACAACCTCTATCACACCGTGCGAGAGAGCGCCGCTAAAATGAACTCTCGACTTCAGGATTCCATTTCTGGTATTCGAGAAATATTTGCCTTCAACCGACAATTACATGAGATATCACGCTTCGAAAAAAAAAGCAGAGAATACTGCAACAGTAATTTAGAGGTGATGTCACTCTGGGCTATTTATTCTCCAGCAATGATGTTTCTTGGTTCACTTGGGACAGCCCTCATTTTGCTATATGGGACAGGTCTAATTCACGCCGAAGAGATAACCATAGGTTCTTTAGTCGCTTTTATCGGTTATCTAGCCTTGTTTTATACTCCGATCAACCAGCTGCATTCGGTAAACCACATGCTGCAACACGCGTTGGCTTCTGGAGAACGTGTATTTGAAATAATCGATCGTCAACCCGATGTTAAAGAGGTCCCTAATGCCATATTGCCCAGCACCAATATGCAGGGTGAAATAGAGTTCCAAGAAGTAACCTTTGCCTACACAAAAGATAAGCCCGTCATAAAAAACCTTTCACTAAAAATTCCACCAGGAAATAAAATAGCTCTCGTAGGCCATACGGGAAGTGGAAAGTCCACCTTGATAAAACTTCTACTTCGATTTTATGATATAGACTCAGGAAAAATCACAATAGATGGGCATAATGTCAAAAACCTCAAGATATCCTATCTACGCGAACAAATAGGCATGGTTTCCCAAGATCCATATTTATTCAATGGCACTGTCGCTGAAAACATTTTATACGGTAATGTGGAAGCCAACCAAGAACAAATGAGAAAAGCCGCTATAGCGGCACACGCCGATGATTTTGTTAAAGGCCTTCCAAGGGGATACGACACCCGGATAGGAGAACGCGGGGTAAAACTTTCCGGTGGAGAAAAACATCGTATCGCCATTGCCCGCACACTTTTAAAGGATCCACCAATCTTGATCTTAGATGAAGCTACCGCCTCCGTCGACACAGAAACAGAACTAAAAATAAAGGAAGCTCTCACTTCTTTGATGGCGAGACGAACGACAATATTAATAGCGCATCGACTATCAACACTAGAAGGAGCCGATAGGATTCTAGTAATAAAATCAGGAAAACTAGTAGAGTCTGGAACACATGGCCAAATGATAAGCAATGAAACAGAATATGCTCAACTATTCCGCAGTCAAATGCACCTATGATTAAAAACGATTTTATTCAACTAGTAGTTTTAAATCCAATTTCGCCAAGTTTTCGAAATTTTTCGTGGCGTTTTTTAGTTAGGGCTTCGGGCATTAGCTGAGAAACAGCCTGTAAATTATTTCGCAGCGCTTTTTTTAGCAAAATGGCAGCACGCTTATGGTGGCGGTGTGCGCCACCCAGAGGTTCTCGAACAATCTCATCAATCACACCAAGTTCCATCAAATTAGGCGCTGTCAGGCTTAAGGCATCGGCAGCCTGAGCTACCTTATCTTTATCTCCCCACAGAATGGAAGCACAACCTTCCGGTGATATTACCGAATAAACAGAATGTTCAAGCATCAATATTCGGTCACCTACACCTATTGCAAGGGCACCTCCAGAACCACCTTCACCAATTATTGTAACGATGATGGGAACATCAATGTCTATCATTTCTATCAAATTTCTTGCTATAGCCTCCGACTGCCCCTTTTCCTCCGCATCTATACCAGGGTAGGCGCCTGGAGTATCGATCAAGTTGATAATCGGAAGTCTAAATTTTTGCGCCAATTTCATTAAACGCAAAGCTTTACGGTATCCTGCAGGCTGAGACATTCCAAAGTTTCGTTTGATCTTCTCCTGCGTATCCCTTCCTTTCTGATGACCAATAATCAAAACTGAACTGTTATCGAATTTAGCTAATCCACCAACAACCGAGGGGCCATAGCCACCGCGCCTGTCTCCATGAAGTTCAATAAAATCCGTAAAAATATATTTGATATAGTCGAGAGTATAAGGTCTGTCCGGATGCCGAGCTACCTGAGTTTTTTGCCAGCCTTTAAGGTTTGAATAAACATCGTGCTTCATATGACGAACTTTTTTATGGAGTCTAGTTATTTCATGCGTGATGTCTCCGACACTGTCATACATATGAGAAAGCGAAACCATCTCCTGAATCTGATTTTCCAGCTTAAATATTTCTTGTTCGAATTCCAGTATTTGAATCATATAAAACCTAAATAAAAAGAAACGTCATAGCAATACTTTTCAAGAAAATCGCATTACAAAAGCCTATCATTTCATTCACTGGTTTATCACTAACTATTGAATATAAATAAAATAACAAACCAAAAAATCAATAGAACCCAAATATCGGGTGCATTAGGTTTACCAATGTATCTGACTCTTTAAGAGCCTTTGCACCAACTTTTCCCACTCGATTTTGCCCTAATTTTAAAGATTTGAGATTGGCTAGATAAGGTGACTTGGCGATAGCTCTAGCCCCTAGATCGCCGATAAAGTTAAAGTTTAAATTGAGTTTTTTTAGTTGACCAAGATTTTCCGAATCTGCCAACGCTTTGGCCCCAGAGTCAGTAATTCTATTACCTGAGAGATTAAGAGAAAATAGACCTTTAAGCCCCTCTGAGTTTGCAATAGCTATGGCGGAGCGGTCCGTAAGGTCACTATCACTAAGATCTAGATCATCCAGCTTTGAAATGTTAGAAAACCCCATAAGCGCCTCAACCCCTGAATCCCCGTGTATCAAACCACCAATCTCATTTATACGTTTAGAGGTTCCTAAATTATTAATATTCTGCAAAATATTAAATTTTTCAAGCACCTCGCGTCCAGCTCGACTCAATTGGTTGTACGCCAAACCAATTTTTTTTAATTGATTTAAACTAGAAGATGTTGTCAAACTCCGTGTACCCTCATCACCAACCTTGTTAAAGTTTAAGTTAATTTCTACCAAGCTAGACAAAGTATCTGATTCCGCAATCGCCTTAGCTCCTTTGTCTGTGATTTTATTTCGATATAGGTTCAAAATCCGTAGGTTTTTAAATGTTTTAGACGAGGCTATCATTCCGGCACCTCGATCGGTGATCTGATTGTTTTCTAAGTAAAGCGCTGTCAACTGAACGAGCTTTCTCGAATTAGCGAGCGCGCGCACACCTTCATCTCGAATATTCCCTTTGTAAATAATTAGTTTCTCTACACTTTCCAATAATGGGGACGTTGCTAAAAACTTTACTCCTTTATCACCTATCGACTTCTCATTGAGCCTAAGCACGTGATCGTTTCGCTTAAGCTTTAATGCAATATACTTTTCTATTTGCTCATCAGTCATTGACGCGCTTGAGTTAGCCGCGAGACTTATGAAAAAAAAAGGTAACCACAGGGCTACCCATCTATTGCAAAACATAAAAACCAACTCACTGATTATTGATCAATGGAACGTATAACCTTTAAAATAACACTACTCATCGCTATTCTTTTTCTCAAAATCGTTTAATCGATTTTCTAAGTCACGGACTTTACGAGCTAGCTCGGGTAGCTTGGGCAAAATCGTGACGCTCCGCTTCCAGACATTCAATGGAAAAGCCGGGATCCCCCCATAAATACTATTCTCCTTAAGATCACGTAGGGCTGCTGATTTCGCAGCTAGAGTTACATTATCGCCCACCGTAACATGGTCAGAAAGGCCGGCCTGCCCTGCTAAAACAACATGGCGACCAAGATTACAGCTGCCAGCAACTCCTACTTGTGCAACCAAAATACAATTCTCTCCGATCGTACAGTTATGGGCAACCTGAACCAAATTATCAATCTTAGTTCCTTTTTTTATCAACGTTGTTCCCGTTGCCGCTCGGTCTATGCAAGAATTAGCACCTACTTCTACGTTATCTTCAATCACAACATTTCCAATCTGATTAATTTTGACATGGGTTCCTTTTTCATCCACCGCATAACCAAACCCGTCCGAACCAATCACAACACCAGCGTGAAGAGTAACGTGTCTTCCTATAATTGAATTGCGATAAAGAGTCACATTGGAATGAATAAGAGTACCATTCCCAAGCTCACAGTTGTCGCCAATTACTGTTCCAGCGCAAACCACTACATCATCACCGATCCGAACATTATCGCCTACACATACCAAGGGAGCCAGTGCGACTCTCTTGCCTAGTACTACATTCGCTCCAAGCACAACTGAGGAGTGAATTCCTGGTTTTAGTTTTGGCTCAGGGTGAAAATGCTCAAGTAGTCTAGCAAATGCTAGCTCCGGGTTGGAGGAAATAACCTGGCTTATACCGACCTCTTCTTTAGTACCCACTAAAACAGCTGAAGCCTTAGATTCTTTAAGTTTGTCGATAAATTTTTTTCCTTTGGAAAACGTAATGTGCCCTGTTTTTGCAGTTTCTATAGAGCTCACGCCAATGATCTCTATAGAAGAATCTCCTTCGACCGTTCCATTTATTTTTTTTGCGACATCACCCAAGTTCATAAATTCACCTTTCAAAATTTGCCAGTTGGGTTTTTTTATTCGTCAAAAAAACTTTCAAACAAAAGCGCTCTTTTCTACCGGGTTAATAACTCCGCCTACAAGCTCAACAACACGATTCATTTTCGAAGCAATTCGTTGGCTGTGCGTTACAATCACTACTGTTTGCTGAAGTTTATGATTGAGGGATTGAATCAGCTCTATTAAGGAGTCGCTTGCCTTTTGATCTAAGTTTCCGGTCGGCTCGTCCGCGAGTATGAGATCCGGCTTATTAATAAAGGATCTAGCTAAGGCCACCCGCTGGCTTTCCCCGCCAGAAAGTTCGCCAGGTTTATGGTGTAAACGGTCCTTGAGCCCAACCTGAACCAAGAGCTCTTCTGCCAGTTCGCGAGCTTCTCTTTTCTCAACCCTGCCAATCAGAGCTGGAAACATGGCATTTTCCAATGCTGTAAAATCAGACAGCAAGTTGAAAAACTGGAACACAAACCCCACTCTTTGGTTTCGAAAGCTTTCTAGGTATTCGCTTCCTTTAGAACAAATATCATCACCACGGAATAAAACCTGTCCCTTTTCCGGATGGTCCAACCCGCCAAGAACATGTAATAAAGTACTTTTCCCAACCCCTGAAGCACCTATAATGCCTAACATTTCCCCGGCTTTCAATTTAAGGCTGGCTCCCGACAACACATGGAGCAATCGACTAGAAACCTTATAACTCTTGTGCAAATTCTTGGCTTCAAGCAAGTGTGGAGTAATAATTTCTTTGGAATTTAAATTATTCATAACGCAATCCATCAACCAGGTCGAGTTTTGATGCCCGCCAAGCTGGATAGAGAGATGCGACCAAACAAATTACAATCGAAAAAATAATAATTAAAAAAGAGTCCATATACTGAATTTTAGATGGAAGGCGATCAAGATAGTAAACATCACTCGGAAATGCCACAATCCCGAAGATAGATTCTATCGCACTAACTATTTCATTTAAGTTGGGGACGATAACAAAGCCAGTCGCACAACCCAAGAATGTTCCCACAAGGCCAATAATTAACCCTTGATAGCTATAAATTTTCATTACACTGCTACAACTAGCCCCCATAGATTTTAAAATCGCTATTTCTTTAGCTTTTTCCATTACCAACATAAACAGCGTGCTTACAATATTAAACGCCGCCACAAAAATAATTAAGATCAGAATAATAAACATAACAATTTTTTCGAGTTTGAGTGCAGAAAAAAGATTTCTATTCATGCGCATCCAGTCACGGACAAGATAAGGAAAGCCTAATTCTTTCTGGATTACAGAAGCAATATTCCCAGCCTGCTCGATATCAGCAACCCTCACTTCTATCCCGGAAACACCGTTTTTCATCGAAAAAAATTTTTGCGCCGACTTTAATAGAATGAATGACAAATTTGCGTCGTATTCATACATTCCCGACTCGAACACACCAACCACTTTAAATAGTTTCATTCTGGGAATAAGTCCAACAGGAGTCACCCGTGAAACAGGTGAAACCATGGATACAATATCCCCAACTCCGACACCCAATCTACGGGAAAGTTCCTTGCCCAAAATTATTCCAGCGCGATTCTTTTTTCCTCTTACTTTTATATCTCCAGAAAAACTGGATTTTGTTTTCAGGTGCGTTACTGTTCCCGACACCATATTCTTCCCTAAATCTGAAACCGTCTCTTCTTTTTCTGGGTCTATTCCCCGCACAACAACCCCTGAAACTCTATCGCCATTAATTAGCATCACCTGATTCATGATAAACGGTGCCGCGGCTATAACCCCTTCGACAGAACGAACTTTTTTTATAATATCATCATAGTTTTCTACCATCGCCCGGTTCATATTTGACACAACTACGTGAGAATTGGTTCCCAAGATTTTATCACGCAGATCTTTACTAAATCCTGACATGACTGCTATCACCACAATAAGGGCCATGACGCCTAAGCCTACTCCGGCTATTGATATCCAAGTATTAAGAGAAATAAATTTTTGTGACTTTTTAGCGCTAAGGTGGCGAATGCTTACAAACAACTCGTAGGACATGATGAGTGGTGAGGTTGAGGGTTTTTAGATCGCAAACAAACTTTTCAATTCTATCAATGAAATTTTCAAAGGATCAATCGAGCTTCGCCTAGAAATACTATTCAGATGTAGTTTTATTATATCCAGTTAAGATTCTTTTTTTAACTGTGGAAATAAGATCACGTCTCGGATAGATTGCGAGTTAGTAAGAAGCATGACTAATCGGTCCACGCCTATTCCCTCTCCTGCAGTTGGTGGCAGTCCATACTCTAAGGCACGGATGAAATCTAGGTCCATCATGTGAGCTTCTTCGTCCCCGGCATTGCGGTCAGAAACTTGCTCCTCGAATCTTTGTTTCTGGTCTATCGGGTCATTCAATTCGGTATAAGCGTTAGCAATTTCCTTCCCCCCAACGAACAATTCAAAACGCTCGACTAACCCAGGGTCTTCCTCTTTCTTTTTTGATAATGGAGAAAGAGCCAAGGGATAGTCTGTTATATAAATGGGCTGGATCAAGTTGGGTTCAACAAAGTGGTCGAACAACTTTCCTAATACTTTTGCGTGGCTGTCTTTCTTTTCCAAGGCCACCTTGTTTTCCAGGGCATAAGAAATAGACTTTTGGCAATCGTTAATATCGTCCAATGGTATTCCCCCAATATCTACTAAAGACTGCTTAAATGTTTTTCTCCCAAAGGGTTTAGAAAAATCAATGACCTCATTTCGAGTGGCTTCATATTTACCACAAGTAAGGTCAAAGGTCATTTTACCGAATACAGTTTGACATATATGATGAAATAACTTTTCAGTCAGATCCATAAGGTCATTATAATCAGCATAAGCTGTATAAAACTCAACCATGGTAAACTCTGGGTTATGATCGGTAGAAATACCCTCGTTCCTAAAGTTTCTATTAATCTCGTAAACTCGTTCAATACCACCCACTACCAGTCTTTTCAGGTATAGTTCTGGCGCTACCCGAAGATAAAGGTCCATATCAAGAGCGTTATGATGTGTCTTGAATGGTTTTGCTGTCGCACCACCTGCAATGGACTGCATCATTGGTGTTTCCACTTCTAGATAGTCTCTCTGATTAAGGAACTCACGTAGCGCCTGGATAACTTTACTCCTATAGATGAAAACATCTTTCACCTCTGGATTGACCATTAGATCAACGTATCTTTGGCGGTACCTAAGCTCAACATCCTTTAATCCATGCCATTTTTCGGGAAGCGGTAAAAGCGATTTCGCTAGCAAGGTGATTTTTTTTGCAAAAATTGTAAGCTCACCTGTTTTGGTCTTAGACAGCATTCCCTCCACACCAATAAAATCTCCAATATCGAAAAGACTAAATATCTCGTAATTTTCTTCACCAATTTCATCCTTGCGTATATATACTTGAATTTGTCCTGTACGATCCTTGATGTGGCAAAAAGTCGTTTTACCATGACCACGTCTCGCCATCATGCGCCCACCAACCAAGCACTGCTTACCTACTTCTTCCAGTTCCTCCTTGGAGTTCGCTGAAAACTCATCAGCCAATGAACTGATAGTATCTTTAACTTTAAACCTGTTAATATAAGGGTTGATGCCCTTGGAGTATAATTGCGCAAGCTTGTCTCGTCGAAGCTTCACTAAATCTGTTGACTCTTCCATTGAATTGAATAAGTTAATATTGGGAGATAAAAGAATCCGACTTAAGCTATTTTTAATTTTTCAAAAAAATACACACTGCAAATCAGAGTCTCAATTAGACTCTTGGCTGGCTTTAACATGCGAGGTTCTTTGTTCAAACAGTTTAATGTTTCTCGTTTCCAAAAAATAATATGCCACAAAAAAACTAGTATTAATGCGCAACCTCCGTAAAGCGAGTCTCTCTAATAACAGTAATTTTAACTTCTCCGGGATATGTTACTTCTTTTTCTATACGTCTAGCGATACTCTTAGCCAACATATTGGATTCCTCATCTGTAGCTATATCAGGAACAACAACAATACGAACCTCACGTCCAGCTTGAATCGCATAAGTTTTTTCAACGCCCTTGAAAGAATCTCCAATTTCTTCCAGCTTTGTCATTCGCTTCACGTAGGTTTCCAGCATTTCACGGCGAGCTCCTGGGCGAGAAGCAGAAATAGTATCTCCTGCTATAACTAAAACAGCGTAAAGAGACTCCGGCTCTATGTCCTCATGGTGTGCGCCAATAGCATTAACAATATATTTGTGTTCATTAAATCGCTTGGCAACATCAATTCCCAATTGAGTGTGCGTACCATCTGTTTGACGATCAATAGACTTACCAATATCGTGTAAAAGGCCAGCACGTTTAGCAAGCTGAACATCCAATCCTAACTCTGCAGCCAAAAACCCGCAAACTCTAGCAACTTCTTTAACATGTTCAAGAACATTCTGTGTGTAACTTGTGCGATATTTAAGCCGCCCTAACATATGCACCATCTCTGTATTTATATTATCTATTTCCAACTCCATAACCGCTTGTTCTCCAGCCTTCCTAGTTTGGCTAGCGACCTCCTTACGACACTTGGCCACAACCTCTTCAATCCTTCCTGGATGAATGCGCCCATCAAGTATCAATTGCTCCAATGTAAGGCGGGCAACTTCGCGGCGTATCGGGTCGAACCCGGATAGTATTACTGCTCCCGGTGTATCGTCAATAATAAGATCAATTCCCGTGGCCTGCTCAAGAGCACGAATATTTCTACCCTCGCGCCCTATAATGCGTCCCTTAATCGAATCGTCCGAAAGAGCCACCACAGAGA
>JYMV01025058.1_pt1 | contig 16773 bp, 18 predicted proteins | sample 338911 | NCBI WGS metagenome assembly JYMV01 (sample SAMN03354496, study PRJNA234377) | hydrothermal vent metagenome | biome: Deep sea; feature: Hydrothermal plumes at the Eastern Lau Spreading Center, Western Pacific Ocean; material: Seawater | place: Tonga | collected 2009 | depth 2000 m m
CTCGATCAACTTTATACTCGATAACCAGCGTTTGCTGGACTCCCCCGGTTTTTCAGCCATCCTTTCCCAGTTTGACTTGGAACGGGGTGCTCCTATTGAAAAAAATCCGGCAGAATGGGGCATCAAAAACCTTTATACCCCACCAGAACATGACTTAAGTCTGGGTTATTCTTATGAAACAACGATCGGTATGAACTCGGAGGAAATCAATGAGCTGTACCAGCAATTGATCGAAAAGCTGGGGCGTGAGGTGATGACCTTTCCTCACAATTATTCCCTGTCCGATGGCCTGCTTTATCTCGCTCACCACCAGCGCAATTCCTTGACCGAAAGATTAGGCGCTCTCGCCTAACCAGCCGGTGAGCTGCCGGTGGAACTTGCAATAGTTTTTTACTTCGTATTGTTTTATGCTGAGCTTCCGTGATATTTTCATTAGCTTTCGTGCCCCGAAGGGGTAGAAGCATCTCGTCTTCGTGCCTATAAGGCTTCCCTGCCAAGGGGCTAATACCTCGATTGTTTTTATTGGGCCGCGCGCTCAGCGCTCAGTTCCGCTCGGGCATCTTTGAAAATGCCAAATGAGGATTGCAGAATCAGCCCGGCGATGATAACCCCGACCGCCAGGTCGGGCCAGTGAGTACCTGTCCAGACCACCGCTACGGCGGCTACTAAAACTCCAAGGTTTGCCAGTACATCGTTGCGTGAACATAACCAGGCCGACCGCATATTGATATCATCATCTTTGAAGCGCAGGAGCAAATAGGCGCAGAACAGATTGACTGCAAGTGCCAGTCCGCCGACAATGCCCATCGTTGAGGCATCTGGAAGTACCTGATGGGTAACTCGATAAATAGCGGAACCCAGAATGCCGAGCGCGAAAATACTCATTATGATTCCCTTAAGAATCGCAGCGCGGGTTCTCCAAACCGGATCGTGTTGAATCACGAAAAGGGAAAATCCGTATATGGCGGCATCGCCCAGCATATCGAGGGCATCGGCCATCAATGCGTTGGATTGAGCCAGCCACCCGGCAATGCCTTCGACAAAAAACATGATGAGGTTGATAACAAGTACCAACCAGAGAATTTTCCGTTTGGAGCCCCTCGCCAGTTCCTCTTCTATTTCACAACCGTCACTCATGTCAGGCCCTTTTCCAGTATCGGGTGATGAGCAAAGATAACAGGTAGAAGGCCCCCGCGACCAGAATGATGGTGGGGCCAGGTGGCAGATCGGGCTGATAAGATAACGCCAGACCTCCTGTGGTGAAAACCACTCCCAGAATAGTGGCCAACAGCATCATCAGGTTCAGTGAGCGGACATAAAGGCCGGATACTGCTGCCGGAAGCGTTAACAAGGCGATCACCAGAATCAGCCCGACAATCTGAATCAATATTACGACAGTCAAGGCAACGAGAGCAAGAAAGAGCAAATAAAATCTTTCAACGGGAATGCCGCGTAGGCGGGCAAACTCTTCATCAAACGATACTGCCAGAAACTGTTTATAAAATAGAAATACAATGAGCAGGATCAGGACATCCAACCCGGCGATCCAGAAAAGGTCATCGGAGGAGATCATCAAAATATTCCCGAATAAAAAACTCATAAGGTCAATGTTGTAGCCGGGAGTTTTCGAGATGAACAATATCCCGACAGCCATGCCTCCTGCCCACAGTGCGCCGATGACTGTATCTTCCTGCTGTTGAAGCCGCAGGCTCACCCAACCGAGGATTACCGCAAAAACCAGTGCCGCGACCAAGGCGCCTTCAATGGGAGGCCTGCCCAGGTAATAGGCGATACCCATTCCGCCCAACACTGAATGGGCGATGCCGCCAGCCAGATAACCGATACGTTTTACCACAACGTAAGAGCCCACCACGCCACAGGCCACACTGGCAAGAATGCCACCAACAATAGCGTTTTGCATAAAAGCCTGAGAAGAAACCGCATCGAAAAAACTACTCATGATATTTTTTTTCATCTCCGTGGTGGTGGTGCACCATATGCATATGGGTGCCATACATATTTTCAATCGTTTCTCCTGTCAGTTCTGATGTGGGGTGGCAGATGAGGGTGCGGTTGATGCAGGCTACCCGGTCAATGTATTGCGAAATAAAACCGATGTCATGGGTCACCACGATGATGGTGACGCTCTCGTTCAACTGCTTGAGCAGGTCGAAGATGTCCTTTTCAATTTTCATATCGACATTAGCGGTGGGCTCGTCGAGAATCATAATTTTCGGTTCGCAGGTGAGGGCTCGAGCGATCAGAACCCTTTGCAGTTGCCCGCCGGAGAGAGAGCCGATGGCCCGTTTGCGAAGGTCCAGAATTTCGACATCGTTCATGGACTTTTCGGCGGCGCGTTTGTCTGCTTTATTGAAAAAACCGATACTGGAAGTTTTTCCCAAACGCCCCATCAAAACCACTTCTTCCACACTGATCGGGAAATCCCGGGAAAACGGTGTTAGTTGCGGCATGTAACCGATTTCCTTAACCGATTGGAAGGGAGACTTGCCAAGAACCTCAATGGAACCCTCATCCGGGGTTAAAACACCCATGATGATTTTCAGCAGGGTGGTTTTGCCGCTTCCGTTCGGGCCGACCATTCCAATAAATTCGTTACGCTGGATATCGATCTCGATATTTTCAAGTATTTTCGGGCCGCCATAACTGAAATGGAGGTCCATTATTTTAATGACCGAATCCATACTCACTGCAATACTCCAGAAATGGCGGTAGCTGTCCGCCGCATGTTTGCCAGATAATCTTCCGCCAGAGGGTCCATTTCACGGACGGTGGCACCAATCATTTTCGCGATTTTTCCAGCAATGGAAAGACTGAATTGTTTTTGTACAAATATTACCTTAATCCCAAGCTTTTTGCCCTTTTCAATTATTTTTTGCAAGGATCGGGCTCCGGGCTCTTTGCCTCCGGCTTCAATGGAAATCTGTTCCAGACCATAGTCTTCAGCAAAATAAGACCAGGCGGGATGAAATACCATGAAGCGACGATTATTGCTTCTTGCAAGAATTTTCCGGATATCCTTGTCCAGCACATCCAGCTCATTCTGGAATGCCCGAAGATTTGCTTCAAAGTATTTTTCCTGATTAGGTTCGGTACGGACGAGGATTTCCTTGATTTTTTTTGCCATGAGCTTGACCTTTGCCGGGCTGGTCCAAATGTGCGGATCGCGGGAGCCATGCGAGTGGTCGTGGTCGTTTGCTGGATTTTGGTTGTCGTGCAAAGGAACGAATTGCAAGTTTGAGTGGATGGATTGAATCCGCTCAATCCAAATGGTTTCAAAAGGCACACCGATGCTGAAGTATAATTTTGCCTGGGATAGAAGGCTCATCTTTTTCGGGTTTGGGTTAAAAGTTGCCGGGCTCTCTCCAGGGTTCACCATGACCTCGACCTTGACCTGCTCTTTACCTATTCGTTCGACAAAATATTTTTGTGGAAGAATGCTGACAAAAACCGGGATGGGTTCGGTCCAGCCTTTATCAGGAAAATATAGGTGCTGTATCAGGACAACTATAAATAGTCCCGTTTTAAGAAAATGATTCATTTTAAATTTCGTGTCGTGCCTCAATACGGATAAAATTTTGAGTATAAAGTATTTAGATACAGATCGCCTGCATTAGATTTGATTTTTATAGGGATGGGAACATTTTATTCAACGATAAGTGTGGATGAATAAAAGGCTTTAATTTAGCAAGTGGCTCCAATCGAAGTGATTTTTCAGCTTAAAATGAATCTGAAAGTCGTTGGCCTTATAAGAACTTAGAGGTACTTCTCCACCCAGTGATGCTTGCCAACCGCTGGCAGGATTCCATAAATGTACACTGGGTAAAATAGTGAAGGTGTCGTTCTCCTTTTCTAATCCGCTTAAAATACTTTCGGAAATAATCTCAAGGGAAATAACCGGAACAAAGGATTGATCAGGTTTGGAAGGGGCGATGCCATGACCGGTTCCTTCGATGAAGGAGTAGCTCAAAGCAAAGGCGAACTCCACTTCGGTTTCCACTGGCCCGGATATAACAGACTCATACTCGGCATTGGCCCCGAAAAACCAATTTCGCCAAGATTTATCAAAAAATAGCACGGCCCCGAGTTTCGTTTGTTCTTCTCCGAAACCTTTTTTCCCATCCCCTGTAGGTAGCCCAATGCTAATTCCTCCTGTCAAAACAGTTTCAGGTTGATTGAGAAATGCATACTTGATAGGCATTATCTCAATGTCTCCCAACTCGTATTGATTATCATTAGTACCTGTGTCCGAAAAGGGGATTGAAAATTCCGATCCAAAGCTGAAGTCATCTGCCCAGGCTATGCCAAATTCTAGAGTAGTTTCAAAAGCAGGTCGTTTTTCGCTGTCTTCTTCTTTCTGGAAATCATCGTAGAAAGAAAAATTAATGCTTTGCTCATCCTCGATATGGGCATGATGAACTTTTATGAGTTCACTGATAGCACCTGAAAATGGAGCGGAGTCTTGATGGGCTTGGGTAGTGCCTAATGAAAACAGAATAATAAAAGCGCTTAAAATACATTGAATGGATTTCATAAGTATCTCTATATTATTAATTCTCACGCTATAAAAGAGTGGCTCAATAGTCATCTTCGGTTATGACCTCCGATGATAAAGTTCTTCAGCGGGAATCAGGTTTTTTTAAATTAATGTAAAAGATCGCGAAACTACGCACCGGTCACTTCAATAGGTAAAGCTATTAGGGGTAAATTAGCTAAAACGAGGAGGGTGATCTAAGGGGTCTAAAAAATGAAAATCATATGAAGGGGCAACTCTTGTCATATTTTCTACGATCATGAAAACAGGAGCTTCCCTGGTTGCAGGTAACACGGTTAGGTTTTTACTGGCTGAAATATTAGATGGAACCGTTCCTGGAGTTTTACCTCCACAATCCGAAGCAATTTGGAACTCGGCTACATAATCCTTTGGCAACAAACTGTGAGGGCAAAAACCGAAATGAGTATGGTTTTTAAGAATACAATGAGCGGACGGTGCAACTTGTGTATTATCAAATGGAGAAACCGCCTGATGTTGCTCATGGTGATGGTGTGACGAGGCCATAGCCCCTGAAACCCATATACAGGCTACAAATGTAAACAGGATTGAAGCCACTATTTTCAAGCGCATCGTTCTTTCATTTTCAATATTTGAATTTCTCTCATTGTAGGCCATAAATCACAAATTTTCAATAATTTATTCCACAATCACCAGCACATGGACCAATTGTCTTTTTGAATTTATTCTCATTATCTGTTAAAGCGGAAAATTCAATTTTGCTAAGAAAACTAATTGATTTTTACCTAAGACGGAAATACTTAGTATTTTATTCCATAAATCCAGTGCCAAATTATAAAAGCCAGAGCAAGCTGAAGGGCAGGGCGAATAAAAGTAAGCCTATTAGTATATTGACGATCTGGAACAAGAAAATGCTGTCGGTAATGGGGGCGATCATAACTTCTGTTCCGACCCTGCGAACAGCATGTTCGATATCGGCGGAGGTGATCTCTTCCTTATCCCTTTTGTGAAGTTCTTCCATTACATCGTCCAGGAAAAAAAAGCGTAATGCCTTGAGTATGACCACAAACAGGAGCCCAGAAGAAAAACCTGTTATGCCTCCCCGTTGTTTCAGTTTTTGGCGTAGTTCATCCCCGATCTGGTCATACTTTTCTGCCAGCTCATGTTTGGGTATATTTTTTTGGAAATTTGGAAAACGCCCAATCACCTCACGCGTTAACCAGTCCAGCAATTCCTGAAGTCCAGATAGCGCTTCCTGCAATTTTTTGCCCAGGAGATGGAGACTGCAGGCTATCCATCCGTGAAACATGCCCAGACCAAGATAACCTCCTCCCACCAAAATTAGAATCGTTCCTTCCAGCCAAGTACTCCACTCGATGGCATCGAGCACATTGAGATTAAATACAAAGATGGCAAGAGCACCGAGAGAAAACCCCACAATGCCGAACAAAAAAAGGTTCTTGAAGGTGCCGACCAGAAGATCTTTGAAAAATCCGAACCAGAAATCGAGGACTTGTTGTTTGTTCATTCTTTGGCGGGGCCAGCTTTAGGGTCCACATGGATGGAAAGGATCAGGTCTCCGCGTTTTCCATCCCGGGTTTTTCCTTTATCGCGTATGCGCAGTTTTCCGCCTGAGGGAAAGTTCGGCGGGATGTGTACCATCAGTTGTTCTGTTTCCCCATTGACCTGATAGGAAATTTTCTTGCGGGACCCGTTCAGAGCTTCCACAGGAGGGATGGAAAGGTAAAAATCTATATCCAATGAGGGTGGGGATTCTTTTTTTCCAAATATTCCTTTTAAACCTTTTACCATAGGGTTGCCGGTTTTTGGTGGAACCGAAGAAGCTGGCCCCGATTGGGCCTGCTTTTGCTGGTTCATTTTATGTAGTGCGTACAAGGACGAGCCGACAACTTGAGCCAGCTTTAAGCCCATGCCAATTCTTCCAATCGGACCCGGCACCATTCTGAGGATTCTCCCCAATCCGCCTACGGCGCCGCCGAAAAACAAGGTCTGGAAAAACGTGTTGCCGGAACGAAAGCCGGAACGGTTGAACTCCCGATTGAGTTCTTCAAAAATTTCACGGGCATTTTCACCGCGAAACATGCTGGCAAAAATATCTTCCTGGGAATAACGGAAATTAGAAGACCCGGTGGTGTGTCCGGCAAGATGGTCGGCCCGAAACCGATCGTACTCTTTTTTCTTCAATGGGTCGCTCAACACTCCATAGGCTTCTGTGATCTCTTTAAACTTTTTTTCACTTTCAGGATCATCAGGGTTGCGGTCCGGGTGAAGCTCAAGAGCCAGTTTGCGAAATGATTTTTTAATCTCATCCTGGCTTGAACTTTGAGAAATATTTAGGATGGAGTAATAGTCCTCTTTTGTTCGGCGGGGCATGGGTGTTACATTCCCAGTTTCTGGGGATAGATGGCTTCTGCCACTTCAGGGCCTTCCAGCCGGGTTTTACGTTTCGTGGTTGAGATCAGGTAGGTCTCGTCTGCATGCAGACGTTGTTTTAAGTTTTCAAAATGAACTTTAATAGGTTTGGATGAAATATCTTCATCCGATTTCTGCGGGACGATTATAAAATGTTTTTCCCCTAATACATCGCGGTATTTGCGTTTCATGCTCATTTTATAGGCCTGATAACCAGAAAGAGCCTCTGCGCCGGCATAAAGCGTTTCGTTCAAAACTTTATAGTGATCAGGAATATAAACATTGGCGAAATAGTCGGAGCCGAGGGAATGATGGACTGTGGTCTTGACCTTTAGAATCCTCATGCTCTCCTCTGTAGGAGTCATATTCATTTCTACCCAATAGGCTCGGTCATGAAAGTTAAGGTTCTCAAGAAATACGATGCCATACAAGGCGTTAAACTTGAATTGCAAAAAAATGCCTAAAAACACCCATCCAAAAACTCGCCAGAATTTTCTCACCGCAATAAACCTCGTCTTTTTTGATCCTTTTCGAAAAAGGCAGAATGGATCGCATTAACAAACCTTTGGGTAATTATTATCCGGGAATCGTAGAACAAAAGCAAACCGGGCATAAATTCCGGTGGAGCTCTATGATTCTGGGGTGGAATTTTGGAATACACAAATTAACGGCATGAGAAAATTAATTTTACACGATTGTGACCAATTATCGGTATAGAAAGGTTGACAGATTTACAGTCAAAGTTGACAGATTTACAGTCAAAATGGTAAAAAAACTGATCCTTTATAGAAAGAAAATTTAGAATTACAGGAAATTTATTTATCCTCGATCCAAGTCATTTTTTTTGAAAATCCTGACCTCTTATAAATAAATTTTCGTTAATAACTGCAAACGATTACCAATGGAGTTCGGATGAAAACCTTGACCATTCAACAGAAAGTATATGGCGCTATTGCCGTCTTGTCGGTTCTTGTTGTTATAGCCGGAGCGGTCATAGACCATTATTCCACAAAAATTGCGGAAGATTCGGTAGTTTTGGATGTCTTGGGTCGTCAGCGGATGTTGACTCAGGCCATGGGAAAGGCCGCGTTATTGAATGCTTCCCCAAACGAGTATGAAACCGCAAAAAATATGTTTACGCAGACTTTGCAAGCCGCAAAGATGGGCGGAAAATACCCCGCTGATATGAAAATGACGAAAATGGCGAGCATGGAAGCTATTGATGATAGTGAAATCCAGAAAACCATCTCGCATCTTGAAGTTGAATTCGAGAAATTTGAAAAGTTGGTACAGAGCCTGGTTAACGTAGAGGTAAACTCTGATTCCTATAGAAAAGCTCAGGTAAATATTAATTCAGAATCAAATAATCTTAGGGCCTTAAGTAATGAGCTGGTTCAGAATTTTAAAAACAATGTCTATCTTTCTAACCAGGCAAAGTTGAACTGGGCCAATACAGGCTCTGGCATCCTTGCATTGATCATTCAGATCGGAATTGCGCTGTTCCTGATGAAAGTGGTCATTCGTCCTATCCAGCGCACCTCCTCGGTATTACGTGCTACGGCCCAGGGTGATTTGCAGCAGGAAAGACTGCCGGTTACCTCTGATGACGAAGTGGGGGTATTGAGCCAGTCCTGCAACACCCTCGTGGAAGGACTGCACGATTTCATCCGACATTCAGAAGAAATTCTTTCTGGAAAAAGTACCGCAAATGGATTTGGGCTGAAAGGTGATTTTGAAAGCTCGTTGCAAAGAATGGTTCAGCAGGCTGATGAAAAGAAAAAGGCTGACAAAGAGATGGTGCGCATCGCAGCACTGGTGGAAAACAGTCCTAATAACATTATGTATGCCGACCATGAATTCAATCTGCAATACCTCAATCCGGCATCAGTAAAAACCCTGAAGGGGCTCGAAAAATTTCTGCCTGACAAGGTTGAAAATTTGATTGGACAATCCATTGAAATTTTTCTCAAAGTACCGGGAGATGTTCGAAGGATTATTTCCGACCCCAGGAATTTGCCTCACCAAGCGGTTGTTGGGTTGGGAACGGAAAGCTTGAACCTTCAAGTCGCGGCCATTATGGATAACGACGGGAATTACCTTGGGCCCATGCTCGCCTTGGAAGTAGTTACCGAAAGACTGGCTACGCAAGGAAAAGCTCAGGAATTGGCCGAGTTGGATAAACAGAAGGGAGAAGAACTCAGAGCGAAGGTCGATAGCATTCTCGAAGTAGTCAATTTCGCTGCTCAGGGAGATCTCACCAAGAATGTCTCCGTAAAAGGGGAGGACGCCATTGGACAGATGGGAGAGGGACTCGGGGCCTTTTTCTCAGACTTAAGACATAGTATTTCAAACATTGCCAAAACCGCGCAATCCATGGAAGATTCCTCAGGAGAATTGTCTCCGGTCAGTCAGCAAATGGCGGGTAACGCTGATGAAACTTCTTCCCAGGCCAATGTGGTTTCCGCCGCTTCAGAGGAAGTCAGCCGAAACGTGCAGACGGTAGCCACCGGGTCCGAAGAAATGAGAGCCAGTATCAGGGAGATTGCTCAAAATGCTAATGAAGCGGCAAAAGTAGCCGGATCGGCAGTTACGGTCGCTGATTCTGCGAATACCACTATTTCAAAATTAGGTGAAAGTAGTGCTGAAGTGGGGCAGGTCGTCAAGGTAATCACTTCTATTGCCGAACAAACCAATCTTTTGGCCTTGAATGCCACGATCGAAGCGGCGAGGGCGGGTGAGGCGGGTAAAAGGCTTTGCGGTAGTAGCCAACGAAGTAAAGGAGCTTGCTAACCAGACGGCTAAAGCCACTGATGAAATAAGTTCTAAGATACAGGCTATCCAAAATGATACGGGCAGTGCCATCGATGCGATAGGCGAAATAAGCATGATCATTAACCAGATCAATGATATTTCCAATACCATTGCCAGTGCTGTTGAGGAACAAACTGCGACCACGGCTGAGATTGGTCGTAATGTGGGTGAGGCCGCGAAAGGTACTTCTGAAATCACTGAGAATATAGATGGTGTGGCTCAGGCCGCCAAAGACACCTCGCAAGGGATTGGCCAGACTCAGAGTGCGGCCAACGAACTGGCACAAATGGCTGCGGATCTGCAAACTCTGGTAGGCCAATTTAAATATTGATTTTAATAACAATCCATACTCCTCCGGGATCCTTGCGGAATTAACCAAATATCTGGTTTCGCGAGGATCCCTCCTATTTGCGCCAACCTTCCTTTAAAGCTTGAAAACCCGTATCGATTTTATTACATTGCGCCTTCCACCAGTTATTAAATAATTCGTAAAAACCTTGCAGATTTAATAGACTGGGCATAATCGGAAATTTTCGGGAAGGATGGCCTTGAAGCGGGGAATTTTAATTATTTTTGAAGGAATAGACGGAACAGGCAAAAGCACTCAGTGCGGTCTACTGGCAAAGTCGTTGAGCAAAATACAGGTACCCAATATCGTTTTGGCTGAACCCACACGAGGAGCATGGGGGATGAAAATTCGCAGGCTCCTCAGTGATGGCAGACAGGGTATCAGTCCGCAGGAGGAGTTGAGTTGGTTTATCAACGACCGTAAGGAGGACATTGAAACAAATATTATGCCGGCGTTAAAGAAACACAAGGTGGTACTCATGGATCGGTATTATTTTTCGACGGCGGCTTACCAGGGGGCTTTAGGTCTGGACCCAGATCAAATCCGCTTGGAGAATGAAAAATTTGCCCCGATTCCGGACCGGGTTTTGATCTTCCTGGCTTCCCCTGAGAAATGTTTAGAGAGAATTGAATCATCCCGCGACCAAAAAAGTGCTTTTGAGAAACTGGATTATTTGAAAAATGTTCAGGAAATTTTTAAAAGTTTTAATGGGCCAAACATAAGGTTTATAGAGAGTGTCGGCTCGGTTTCCGAAGTTCATGAAAAGGTTTTGATGGAAATTGATGACCTGTTTGATTTTAAACGATGAAACGAATTGTATTGGCAATCACAGGAGCAAGTGGGGTTTGTTATGGCAAGCGGCTTTTCGATTGCCTTAAAACCCAGGCAGAAGTTCATGTGGTCATCTCAGAACGGGGAGCTGAACTATTGAAGCTTGAGCTGAACCTTTTACCCTCCTATTTTTCCGGTGAGCATGTAACCCTGCATAAAACTTCACGCATGAATAGTTCCATCGCCAGCGGTTCTTTTCATATTGACGCAATGGTGGTGGTACCCGCAAGCATGGGGACGGTGGGAAGAATCTCGGCCGGTGTGTCAGGAAACCTGATTGAACGCGTTGCGGATGTTATGTTAAAGGAAAAACGGAAGTTGATACTTGTTCCCCGTGAAACTCCTTTCAGTACCATCCACTTGAAAAACCTTTTAGCCCTCGACCAGGCTGGGGCTTTGATCCTCCCTGCATCTCCAGGATTTTACCAAGGGCAAAATACCCTGGAAAGCCTGGTGGATTTTGTTGTCGCTCGAATTCTGGACCAATTGGGAATGGAGCAAAACCTTCTTGAGCCCTACGAACCTTAATGTGTGAGGACGATGGTTTATCTAGATAATGCCGCCACCACTCCTATGGATGCGGAAGTTGTGGAGCGGGTTCATGAATCCATGCGGGATATTTTTGCTAATAGTGGAACGCGGTACCGAATAGGTTTGGACGCGAAACGCCTCATTGAAAAGTCGACTGAATTGATTGCCGAATATCTCGGAATTCCTTCAACGCATCGTATTGTGTTTACCAGCGGTGGAACAGAGTCCAATAATCTTTTTATTAAAGGATTATGTTTTCCTGACAAGAAAACTGCTTTCCTGGGCCTGGAGCACCCAAGTATTACCGAGAGTCTTGCTTTCTTGCAACAGTTTGGCAATGAACCGTTTTCTCTACTTCCCTTTCAAACGGAAGGTCGGCTTGACTTAAACTCGGTTTCAACTTTGAAGGAAAAACGTGTGAAGCTTCTTTGCCTTTCTCATGTGAACAATGAGTTGGGCACGGTGAATGAGCCCTTACAGATTATTTCTGCTTTGGCAAACGAATCTCCACAAACCAAGTTGTTCCTGGATGGGGTGCAGGCAGTCGGTAAACTCAAATTGGACAGAGATATGTGGAGAGGCCTTGCGGGTTATTCAATTTCGGGTCACAAAATTCATGGGCCGAAAGGTATCGGCCTGCTGATTTATGATTCAAAGCTGGTTCTTAATCCGCAAATGCACGGAGGAAAACAGCAATTCGGTGTTCGTTCCGGCACCCTTCCAGTGCCGCTAATCGTGGGGCTGGAAACAGCTATCAAGCATGCCGTGATGCAAACCGAACAAACTCAAAAACACCTTCAGGACCTGTGCCGTCATTTGGTTCAAGGACTTAAAAATATGCAGGAAAGGTTGCCTGAACTGAGGATTCGTTTCAACTCACTTGTTGATGAAGATGTAACACGCCAATCACCGGGGATGGTGAATTTTTCCTTTCCTCCTGTTGAAGGAGAAGTCATCCTCCATCACCTGGAGGCAAAAGATATTTTTGTGGGATTGGGCAGTGCCTGTAGTGCCCAGTCCCGAGAACCCTCCAAGATTCTTATGGGAATCGGGTTGAGTGAAGAACAGGCTCGGTGCAGTTTGAGGATTTCTTTTTCCCACAATAATACAACTGATGAAATCGACCGATTCCTGGAAGCTTTTGCAGAAGCCTACCGGGCTCTTTATCCCACCTTCTTGCAAAAAGCAGATCATCGATGACGGAAAGAAGAACGGTCTTGATCCGTTATGATGAGATCGGACTCAAAGGACGGAATAGAAAATTTTTTGAAAAGTGCCTCCTGCGTAATATCAAGCGTGTGCTTTCTTCGGGCACCGATGATATTGTTTATCGCTCACCTCGTGGCAGGATATTTTTGGACATCCCTTCAAGTTTTGCGCCGGAATGCACGGTCCGGCTGAAGTCCGTTCCTGGCATCGCTTCGTTCAGCATTGGCATTTCAATGGAGCCTGATTTCGATGCGATGGCTGAATTGGGGATTCAATGGATTGAGCCTCGACTGAAGTCCGGCAGAGATGCCATGAAGTTTTGTGTCAAGACCCGGCGTTCCGCAAAATCTTTTCCTAAAACGTCACCAGAAGTAAACTTTGAAGTGGGTTCGCGCATCATGACTAAACTGAGCCCAAGGGGATTGACCGTCAACATTAAGGAAGCGGAATATGTTCTTGAAATAGAAATCGGAAGTTCAGAAACAGTGGTATTTGATAACCGGGAACCGGGGCTACGTGGTCTTCCTGTGGGAAGTTCTGGGAATGTGCTTTGCCTGCTATCCGGGGGAATTGACAGTCCTGTTTCCGCTTTTATGATGGCATGTAGGGGGTGCCGGGTGCATTTTGTATTTTTTGATAACCAGCCTTTTCTAGGCAGGGGAGGGTATGACAAGGTCTTAATCCTGGCAAAAAAGATCAATCATTTCCAGACACGGGGAACCTTGTTCGTGGTTCCCTTTCAGGATGTGCAAGCGGCCATTCGTGACCATTGCAATGAGGAAAACAGGGTGGTTCTTTACCGGCGGATGATGTATCGCATTGCCGCAGAAATAGCTGATCGCCAGGGTTCTTTGGCATTGGTCACAGGTGAGTCGCTGGGGCAAGTGGCTTCGCAGACTTTGGAAAATCTCGCTGCGGTTTCCTGTGTTACTTCGGTAAGTGTATTTCGACCCTTAATCGGGATGAATAAAGAAAGCATCATCAGCAGGGCAAAAGAAATTGGCACCTATGAAACCAGTATTGAGCCCCAACCCGATTGTTGTTCTGTTTTTATGCCTAAAAATCCCGCTACTCGGAGTAAGATACCTTTCCTGGAAAGGGATGAGGAAAAAATTCCATGGAAAGAATTGTGCGATGACGCTTTGGCCAAGGTGGAAATTATCAAGGTGGATGATTTATGAAGTCTGTAATATCTTTCTGACCTGTGGTGATTCTGGAAGTTCTTTTAATAACGTATGAATCGTTTTATTTTCCACCGGATGCATATAGTCTCCGGCGAATTCACTGAGCGGCAAAAGGACAAAGCGTCTTTTCGCCATTTCCGGGTGGGGAAGTGTGAGAGTAGTGGAATGAATCAAATGATCCTCATAAACCAGCAAATCTAAATCGATAATTCTCGGCCCCCATTTTTCCCTTCGTTCTCTACCCAGAACTTTTTCAATTTTAAAAATTGTGTTCAGCAATGCTTCAGGAGTCAGGGAAGTTTTTATGGCAACCGTAGCATTGACAAACCAGTTTTGTTCGATTTCACCAACAGGTTCTGATTCGTAGAGGCTGGACCGGGCAACAACTTCAATTTCTGGCGGGATATGGAGAAGGTGGATAGCCTGCTCACAATTTTCCGCTGGGGTTCCAAGATTCGATCCGATTCCGATGAAGGCTTTATATTGCATGAGAAGGACTCAATTTACTATTCTGTGCCATGACAGAAAAAGTAACCCCCTCAATCCCCCTTATCAGGGGGAGGCACAGTTCCCCCCTGACAAGGGGGGCTAGGGGGGTTAAATATTTTTTTCAAAATTCAAACTCGACGGTGGAAAGACGGGTTTTAATTTCCTTCATGATGCGGATTTCTTCCTCTTCGCCTTTGGCCGCGAACGTTGCTGAAAACCGGACGTAATGACCGACATCGTCCCAAGGGACTGTGGATATCAACATTTCGGTAATCAGGAACTGGGAAAACTCTTCAGCGTTGGCAAACCGACGCCCACCTTTGATTCCTTTAGGAGCACCAACATAGAGAAAGAACGAGCCACCGGGCATTTTTGCGCTGAAACCAACCGAGTTAAGGAGTTCAACCAGCATGGATAATCGGCGTTTGTACTTGGCCACGGTTCGGTCGGTGATGTCCGGGTGTTCCAAAGCATAAACTCCCGCTTTTTGGATACCCGCAAACTGACCGGAGTCTACATTGTCTTTGACATGTGAAAGCCCTTTGACAATAAGTTCATTACCGACAATGAAAGCAATGCGCCATCCCGTCATGTTATAAGCCTTCGAAAGGGAATGAAACTCAACACCTACATCCATTGCACCGGGTATTGATAGAAAACTTTCAGATTTTCCATCATAAGTCAGCGCCGCATAGGCCGCATCCTGGATGATTATGACATTGTTCTGCTTTGCGAACTCGATAGCTTCTTCATAAAATTCGCGAGTGGCTTTGGCACCGGTTGGATTGTTGGGATAGTTCAAATACAAAATTTTCGTTTTCTCGCGAATTGCTGAATCAATATTTTTTAAGTCTGGAAGAAACTGATTGGCTTCTGTCAGAGGAAGGTTGACAACTTCCCCGCCCAGATATTGAGTGTGGGTTCCCATAACAGGGTAGCCTGGAACGGTCATCAGTGTAATGTCTCCGGGATTGATAAAGATTGCCGGTGCCATAGCCAGACCAGGTTTGGAGCCGATGGTATGGTTGACATGTTTGTCCGGTTCCAGTCCCTTAACGCCGAAAACATTTTTCATATACTTGCAGGCGGCGGCCTTGAATTCTTCAACTCCGTTATCCGTGTAACCCCTGTTTTCCGGTTTTTCCGCTTCCAGTTGCAGGGTTTTTACAACGCCGGGGTCGGCCATTTCGTCTGGTTCACCAACGCCCATGTCGAATAATGTTTTACCGGGGTTGGCTTCCAGTGCCGCACGCTTGGCTCTTTTAATTTTTTCAAATTTGTAAATCTTGGTATCTTTGCCGAATTGACTGCCGCCTATTCGGTCTGCAAAAAGGGATTGAATATAACCTGACATTCTGAAACTCCAAATTATAATGAAGAAGAATAAATTAAGGGTGTATCTAAAAAATCAACGTCTATTAGAGATTCCTCTTAAGAATTGAACGAAGGGCTCAATCTAGCCAAAAACATGATCTCTGTCAAGCTGGCCAGTTTCCAAAAGGCTGGTTATCGAAATCATCACGTTTCGTCATAATGTGAAAGCGCAAAGTTTTGACACCTTTCAATCACTTATCAATTGTCCCATTTTCCATAATCGATCCTTGTCGTCTTTATAAATCACTTCTCCGCTTCCGGTGAAGCTGAAATCCAGGACACGATGTGATCCTGCGGAAAGATTCTGATCTTCAAAATAAAGATTTTTGGATGCGCCATCCGTCAGGTAGGCGATTTGACCACGGGCATTCAGTTTGAAGGTCTTCACTTTGACAGGTTTCTGGAGAATTTTGATCTTGTTTTTGAACAAACGCCCTAAATCATCCAGATAAAATACGGTTGCCTGTGAATCAACCTTGAATTCCAGAACTTTTGCTGTATGAGAACTCATGGGCATCTGGTCAACATAGAGCATGCCCATGTCATTAATATAAATGGCTCGACCATTTCGGGTTATCGCAATGTTGGGAGCGACAAAAATTTTTTGCCCTGATGTTTTCCTTATCTGGTAGATGACCTTTCCCTGGTTTTGATTAAGGGGTGCCCCATTTTTAAAAATAATCCCCTGGTCGTTCAAGTACACGACATCTCCATTTTCAGAAACGAGATAGATAATCACCGCTCCCCCCAGACTATTTAGTTTCCCTGATTCATCAGATAGAAACGGGCCATTTTGAGTGCGATAATACACCTTGCCATTTCTGCTTACTTTGAAATCCAGAACAGGGAAATGGGAAATTGCTTTGTCGTTTTTTACCAGGATTGCGTTGTGGTTCTTGAGATAAACAATATCCCCCTGGCAGGATGATTTGAGTGTAGGAGTATCGTTGAGAACCTGATTGTTTTCGCATAGAGTATTACTGATTGCTGAACGGGTATCATCCCTTGAGTCATCATTAAAGGCCAAAACC
>JYMV01028053.1_pt1 | contig 16771 bp, 15 predicted proteins | sample 338911 | NCBI WGS metagenome assembly JYMV01 (sample SAMN03354496, study PRJNA234377) | hydrothermal vent metagenome | biome: Deep sea; feature: Hydrothermal plumes at the Eastern Lau Spreading Center, Western Pacific Ocean; material: Seawater | place: Tonga | collected 2009 | depth 2000 m m
GAATCTCTTCATCGCGGCGGATGACCAGGTCGTGAATGCGCTGGTCGCCGCAGGTATCGGAGCGGACCGTCACCACCACAGGCCCTGGCGGAGCATCGAAACGGTATTCTCCGCCATCGTCGGCGGTGACCCGATCGAACCAACCCTCTCCCCCGGCGATTTCCAGGGAAGCCCCGGGAACTGGTTCGTTGGAGCCGCCGGTTTGATCGGGAACGACAGAGATGGCGCCGGAGACGGTTCCACCCCTGAAGAGTTGATAGCGCGCCTCGGGATTCCCCGAGAGCTGAAGGATCTGACGGTAATAGCCAGGAGCCCGGATTTCGACGAAAGGCGGGGTGTCCGGGTCGTCGCCAGCGACCGGGATGATCAGGTCAAAGCGCCCGTTGTCGTCGCTATTCGCCAGGACATCGCTTTCTTCGTCGACGGGATAGGGGCGAATGGTGCCTCCCGGGAGTGGCTTGGCGAGAGCATCGACGAGGTAGCCGGACCAGTTCCGCAGGGAGAGCGGTTCCGTCGGTGCCTGGATGTTCGGGGCGACCGGGGGAGAGGGAGCGGGGGTGAGGGCGACGAAGCCGAAGAACACGACGCCGAACAGAGTGATCACCGCCAGGAAGATCAGGAACAGGATGAGAGCCTGGTTCATGGCCGCACCAGCGGAGCGTCTCCGCCGAGGCGCAGTTGCACCTCGCGGGCGTGAGCCTGGGCATCGCTGCGCCTCCCGAAACGTCCGCTGGTGACGTAGTAGAGGGGCGAGCCGCGCCGTCCCGGAGCCCGGATTTCGGCAGGGAATCCGGCGTTTACGAGAGAGCGGGAGAGACCCTCGGCATTGCTCCTCTGAAGGAAAGCTCCCGCCTGGACGGTGAACCAGGGGTCGTACCCCAGCTGCAAGCGGGCTCGATCGGCAAGGCCCGAGGCCTCCCCGAGGTGAACGCAGGCCTCGAGCGAGACCGCCGCTTCTTCGAAACGCCCGCAACGCTGCAGGGCGATGCCCGCCTCGAGAAAAGCTTCTGCCCGGGTCTCGGGGTCTGCTGCCCGTTCGCTGGCGCTCTGGAAGCGGAGCACGGCCGCCTGAGGATCCTCGGAGAGCTCGAGATAGCCCAGCTGCAAGAGGGCGCGGGCAGCGAGGGCGCCCTCCATCAGAACCACCTCGTTGAGGAACTCGGCCGCCTCCTGCGGTCGCCCGCGGTGTTGGGCACAGATCCCCGCGCTCAGAAGGGCTTCCTGGCGGCGCGGGTCGGTCCGGTGGCGCTCGGCAAACCTCGAGAAGAGGTGCTGGGCGTCTTCGTGGTGCTCGAGGAGCCAGGCGGTCCGCGCCTGACGCCAGTCCGATTCAGCCAGAGGCGAGGTCGAGGGGGGAGTCGCGAGGGTTGGCGGGCCGTCGGAGCAGCCGACGAGGACGAGCAATAACAGCCCACTGAGGGCACAATGAGCCCCGCAGGGCCAATTCATGAAGGCTCTCGCCGTCATCCTGAACTCCCCTCGCACCACGACATGGTGAGGTGGCGGTGGCGGAAATACAAGCGAAGGAGACGCGATGAAATCGGTGGCTGCTGACAGCGGCGGGACCTTCACCGACATCGTCTTCTCATCCCCCTCGGGGCACCACGTCAGGAAGGTGCCTTCAACCCCCGAAGACCCGGCGCGGGCGATCCTCGAGGTCCTGTCGGGGGATCAACACGACCGGGCCATCCACGGCTCGACCGTGGCCACCAACGCTCTTCTCCAGCGCCATGGCGCCCGTGTCGCTTTCGTGACCACCCGCGGTTTCGCCGATATTCCGGCGATCGGGCGCCAGAACCGTCCGCGAATCTACTCCCTCGGAACACCTCCCGATGCGCCCCTCTTTCACCTTCGAGACTGCTATCAGCTCGACGAACGCATCGGGCCGGGGGGGGAGGTGATCAGGCCCCTCGATCCCGTTGCCCTCAAGCGATTGAGGGACGACCTGGAGGGGACGGGAGTCGAGTCGGTGGCGGTGGGGCTGCTCTTCTCCAGCGAAAATCGATCCCACGAGGATGAGGTGGTCAAGGTTCTCGAGAAACTCGGAGTGCCGGTGATCGGCTCGTCAAGGATCCTGGCGGAACCGCGGGAGTACGAACGTTTTTCTACGGCGATCGCCTGCGCCTTCGTCGCACCGCTGATGGCGACCTACCTCGAAAGACTGGCGGCGGCGTTGCCAGCGACGCAGTTGTTGCTGATGGATTCAGCGGGTGGGGTTCTGCCGTGGCAGCGGATGCGCGATGAGCCGGTACGATCGGTGCTTTCGGGGCCGGCAGGGGGAGTGGTGGCGGCATCCCATCGCTGTCGGGATGGCCAAGGAGTCGCCTTCGACATGGGCGGGACCTCGACCGATGCAACCCTCGTTTCCAGCGCCGAGATTGCCCGCACTCGCTCCTTCACCATCGGCACCCTTCCGATCGCGGTACCGATGGTCGATACCGTCACCGTCGGCGCCGGAGGAGGCTCCATCGCCTGGATCGACAGCGGGGGTGCCCTGCGGGTCGGGCCCCGGAGCGCCGGATCGGTTCCCGGTCCCGCCTGCTACGGCCGTGGAGGTCTCGAGGCGACCGTCACCGATGCCCATGTCGTCCTCGGACGCATCCCGGCCGACACCCTTCTGGCAGGCACCCTCCCCCTCGACAGAGAGAAGGCCCTGACGGCCATCGGTGCCTTCGCTTCTTCCCTGGGGATGCCGTTGACGGTCGCTGCTCGCGGCATCCTCGAGGTCATCGAGGCGGAGATGGAGCGGGCGCTGCGGCGAATCACCCAGGAACGCGGCGTCGACCCGCGCACCCTCGCCCTGATCAGTTTCGGCGGCGCTGGTGGCCTGCATGCGGTGGCGCTCGCCAGGGGGATGGGTATGCCGGAGGTGCGGATTCCCCGCGGCCCCGGAGTTCTCAGCGCCATCGGAATGCTCGAGGCCCAATGGGCAGAAGAGGAGGAACAGGTCCTGCTCTGTGAACTGAACGAAGAGTCGCTGGCCCGGTTGCGACAGGTCGCGGGGAAACTGGAGGCGACGGGGCGGTCGAGGATGGAGGAGGCAGGTGCCCAGACCGATGAGGCGATCACCCGGGTCACCCTGCGCATGCGCCATCGGGGACAGTCCCACGACCTGGAGATTCCCTGGCAGGGCGATCCTCGCGAGGGTTTTCTCGACCGCTACCGGCAGCTCTACGGAAGCAACGCTCCTGACCGGGCGATCGAGGTGGTCTCGGTTGCAACACGCACGGTACTTCCCTCTCGAGAGGGAACCATCACTCTCGACGATGAAAGCGATCGATCGCTGGATGAGGTTCTCGTCTCGCTCGATGATGGCGAGGAGATGGTTCCCGTGCGAAGAATCGCCCGTGGGGCCCTCGATGCAAGCGAGCCGCTGGAGGGACCGGCGCTGGTGGTCGAACGAACTCACACCCTGTGGCTTCCAGCGGGAGCACGACTCGTCGTCGAGGATGATGGAACCCTCTCCATCGACCCGGGAGAGAAGCCGCGATGAGAAGGCTCCTTTCGAAGGAAGCTGTGATTCCCCTCGGTTTTTTCTTGCTGTCGGCGGTGACCCTTTTCGCCTGGCGGCAACTGAGCCAGGCCGCCGATGTCGCCATCGCCGGGGGGTCTGTCGCCGGGCTCATCGTCTTGCTGTTGCTGACGATGGTGCCGCCGGCGCTGGTCATGTGGATGCTGCCGCGACTCGGCGGCGGCGGCCTGTCGCTGCTGGTGATCCTGGTTGTCGGTGTGGCGATCCGGGTCCCTTTCCTCGACCGCGATCCGCTCCTCTCCGACGACCTCCACCGTTACCTCTGGGATGGCCAGCTGCAGGTCGAGGGGATCAACCCCTATCGCTACGCCCCCATCGATGTCGACATCGAGGGACTTCCAGAGTCCCTCGCAACGGCGCTGGAGCGGCTCAATCACCCGGAAGTGGTCACTGTCTACCCACCGTTGCTGGAGGAGTGCTTCTCCCTGGCGGCGCTGGCTTCATTCGGGGCGAAAGAGTGGCGCATCTTCATCCTCGCAGTCGAGGCGCTGCTGGTGCTGATGCTGATCCGCCTGCTCGAGAAGCGCGATCTCGACCCGCGACGCATCGTTCTGTACCTGTGGCATCCCCTGGCGGTGGTGGAGAATGCCTGGAGTGGTCATGCCGAGGGGATCGCGGTGCTGCTCTTCCTGTGGGCCCTGACCCTTTTCGACGAGGAGAGACCCGTTAGCGCGGCGTTCGCCGTCGGCGCGGCCATCGCTGCCAAGTTGCTGCCGCTGGGTCTGCTGCCACTTCTCTGGCGACGTGGCAAACTCGCCTGTCTGCTGCTGACGGCGGCGGTGGTCCTCTGGTGCTTCTTTCCATACCGCCACGTCGATATCGGTGAAGCGACCGCGGGACTGGGCGAGTATGCCGGCAGCTGGTATTTCAACGATCTCCTCTACCGACCGTTGGGGACCCTATTTGGAATTGATGCAGAAAATCGGCACGACAGCGGCGCGCTCCTTTTGCGTGGAGCCCTGCTGCTGGCGTGGGTGGTGGTCTGCATCGCCACCATGAAGAAGGAACCCCTCGTCGCTGGTCTGGCGATCACTACGGCTTTCGTGCTGCTGACCCCGACCCTTCATCCCTGGTACTTGCTGTGGGTGTTGCCGCTGACGGTGGTGGTGAGAGCCCCGGCGCTGTGGCTGCTGTCGGGGACCGTTCTCATCTCCTACGAGGTGATCGACCGCTGGCGGGGGGTAGGGGAGTGGGTGGAACATCCGCTGACACGGGCGCTGGTCTTCACTGCTCCTCTTCTTTGGCTGGCGGCGGCGGCTCTTCAATCTCTTCGCGATCGCCGCCAGAAGGACGGAACTCCTTCCAGATGACGAGGATGACACCGACGACTATGGCGCTGTCGGCGATGTTGAAATTGGGCCAGACATGCTCGCGCCCGTCGATCGTCACATAGACCTTGATGAAATCGCGAACCGCACCGAAGAGAAGGCGATCCCAGAGATTACCCATCGCTCCGCCGGCGATGAGGGAGAGGGAGGTCACCAGCAGAGGCGATGACTCCTTGGCACGATAGACGACGAGATAAGTCACTATCGGAGCGAGCCCCGAAACGCCGATGAGAACCCATCCCATCTGGGCGAACCAGCCGTTGAAAGCGCCGAAGTTGATCGATGCCTCGAGAGCAAGCCCGGGGAAGATTTTCACGGCGGGCGCGGGCAAGAGTTGGATGTTCCCGTCGAAACCATCGATGAGGCGGGCACCAAGATAGGAAAAGGCGCCTGCCTTGCTCCACAGGTCGAAGAGGACCACGCCGGCGGCGATGGCCCAGAAGATGATGGTGGCTTTTCTTCGATCCATGCCGGGATGGAACCGCAAAGAGGGCGACGATGGAAGGGCGACGGCGAGAGAAAGCCCCCTTCAGCGCTGCAGGCCTAAGCGATGGGCTTCTTCGAGAACCGCCTCGCGCAGGGCGAGCCCCTCCTCGCCAGAATTTTCGACAAAGGAGGTGAAACGTTCGAGAGCCTGATAGAGGGGGAGAGACTCCATCGCCGGGCTGCGCAGGAAGGGGACCACCTTACGCAGGATCTGACGGACGAAGAGAGGCTCCTCGATCTTCTTCGAGACCAGGCAGAAACCATAGGTGGCGGCAGACACCAGCAGGTCCTCGCTGGCGAACTCTTCTGCCATCATCGTCTCGATGAGATCTCCGGGGCGATCGACCACCTTTTCTCCCCCATCGACGGTGAGAACCAGATCACCGTCGAGATCTCCCTGCCAGCGAATTGCCGTGATCATCGGCCACACCTCCACCTTCTGCGATTCTCGAGGAGGAGATGCTAACTTCGGATTTGGGAGGGAGCAACGGCGACTTCACGGAAACCTCCCGACCCTTGACGGTGGCGATGCCCGGGCGGACAGTGGGGGCCAGCTTTTATGGAAGGAATATCACAATGACGGGACAACGCTTGCTTCTGTTCACGAACATCGTCTTGCTCCTTCTGGTCAGCGGTTGTCTCCCGGCGGTGGCAATCCGTTCGGGTGATGAAGGCGCCAGGCAACTGGAAATGGTCCGCGGACTCGTTGGCAACTGGGTGCAATTGGGGCCCGCCGGAGAGGAGACGGGGATCACCACTGCATTCAGGGAGACCGCCGCCGGCAGCGCCATCGAGGAGATTCTCTTCGAGGGGACCGAACACGAGATGGTGACGATGTACCACCTCGATGAAGGTCGCCTGATGCTGACCCACTACTGCGTGCTGGGAAACCAGCCACGATTGGTCGCCGTGGCGAGGCCCCAAGCGGCCTCCACCATCGATTTTCGATTCCTCGATGGGACGGGGATGAACCCGAGAGTCGATGTCCACATGCACGAGGCAGTCTTCGAGTTCGTTGACGAGAACCACTACCGCGTGGAATGGACCTCTTTCAGGGATGGAAAGGTGGAGGAGGCGACTCTGTTCGACATGACCCGGGTTACCCCTGCGGTCAGCGGCACCCCCTGATGAGGGAGGAAATAAGGCAGCCAGGAGCCCTCACACGCGTTCTCGCCCGCTCGCCCACCAGCGCAGCGTTCCTCACCGTTGCCTCGGCTTTTTGCGTCTACTTCTGCATGTACGCCTTTCGCAAGCCGTTCGCTGCCGCCAGCTGGAGCGAAGACCAGATCGGCGATATAACTCTCAAGTCCGCCCTCATCATCGGCCAGTTGCTCGGTTACACCGCCGCCAAATTCATCAGCATCAAGGTCTGTTCCGAACTCACACGGCGTCAGCGCGCTCCTTTTCTCACCGGGCTGATTATCCTCGCGGAATTGGCGCTGTTGCTGCTGGCGCTCGGACCGACCCTGGCGAAGGTGCTGGCGATGCTGGTCAACGGCCTGGCGCTCGGGTCGGTGTGGGGGGTTGTCACCCGCTACCTCGAAGGCCGGCGCACCTCTGAATTGCTCCTCGCCGGGCTCTCCTGTTCCTTCATCATCGCCAGCGGTATCGTCAAGGATGTCGGGCGCTGGCTGATGGATAGCCACGGGGTGAGCGAGGACTGGATGCCCTTTGCCACAGGGATGATCTTCCTGCTGCCCTTTCTCGGCTTCCTCTGGCTCCTCGACCAGGTCCCCGCTCCGACGGCAGAAGACGAGGCCGATCGCAATCAACGCACGCCGATGAAGGGCAAAGGCCGACACCGATTCCTTGTCGAGTTCTTGCCCGGAATGGTCCTCTTGCTCGTCGGTTACCTCCTCCTCACCGTTTACCGCGACTACCGTGACAACTTCGGGGTCGAGATCTTCGCCGGGCTCGGGTATGCCGAGGAACCGGCGATCTTCTCCCGGTCGGAGTTGTGGGTCGGCCTCGGGGTGCTCGCAGCTCTTGCGCTCCTGTCGGTGGTCCGCGACCACCGCCGGGGGCTCATCTGTTCCTTTGGTCTGATGGTCACGGGCACGGTGATGATGGGGATTTCGACCCCCCTCCTGGATGCCGGCAGGATCAGCGGCTTGCAGTGGATGATCGCCGTAGGTCTCGGCGCCTACCTGGCCTATGTTCCCTTTGGCTCGCTCCTCTTCGAGAGGGTGATGGCGGCGACCCGGTTTCCGGGGACGGCGGTCTTCACCATCTGCCTCGCCGATGCGGTCGGCTACACCGGCAGCGTCGCCATGCTGGCGGGCAAGGACTATTTCGCCGGGGAGGTCGAGCCACTCGAGTTTTTCCGCCAGTTGACGTTCTGGACTTCGATCGGCGCGACCGTCTTTCTTATCCTCGGTGGTTTTTACTTCCTCAGGCGTACTCGAGGACTGGGAGATGAAATTCCCCGCTGATCTGGAACCGAGGAAGAGTTCTCTTCTGGAGGGGTCTGGATCTGTCGGGGGTTCTTCGGGTAAGGGTGGGTCTGGAGGCTCAGATGGTGCAGATGCGGGGGACCGAGGAAGGGAGCAGGAGTTGACCCATGTCAACCCCAGAAGAATCGAGGCGGTGGTCCTCGACTGGGCGGGAACGGTGGTCGATTTCGGCAGTTGTGCGCCGGTGCGGGCGTTCGTCGCGGCGTTTTCCGAGCTCGGGGTCGAAATTACCGACAGCCAGGCGCGTGGGCCGATGGGGCGCGCCAAGTTCGACCACATCCGCGACATCCTGGCCCATCCCGAGGTCTCGAGGAGATGGCAGGAGAAGTTTGCCAGCCTCCCCGGGGAGAGCGAGGTCCAGGCCCTCTATGACCGATTCCTGCCGCTGCAGAAGGAGGTGATCCTCGAGCACGCAGAGCTGATTCCCGGGGCGCGCAACGCCGTTGCCGATCTACGTCGGCAGGGCATCAAGATCGGCTCGACCACCGGCTACACCCGCGAATTGATGGATGCGTTGATGCCGGTGACCGAGGCGGCGGGCTACAGCCCTGACATCCTCGTCTGCCCCAGCGACATCGACGAGGGCCGTCCCGCTCCCTGGTGGATCCAGGAAAACGCGCGCCAACTGGGGGTGAAGACGATGTCGGCGATCGTCAAGGTCGATGACACCGTCACCGGTATCGTCGCCGGGCGAAACGCCGGGGTGTGGGCCGTCGGGATCTCGAAAACCGGCAACCTGGTCGGGCTCGACCTGCCAGCCTTCGAGGCGCTGGCGAGCTGGGAGAAGGAAGACCGGGTGACCATTGCTGCCAGATCGCTGCGCGAGGCGGGGGCCCACATCGTCATCGAATCGGTGGAGACCCTGCCAGCAGCGATCCAGATCATCGAGTCGTGGCTCGCCGCCGGTGAGAGGCCCTGAAGGCTCTGGCAGAGGGGGTTACTTCCTGCCGCCCCCCACCTGGAGGTGGATGCTGGCGCGGTAGGCGAGGTGGCGATCGCGGCGATCCCGCCACGAATCAAGGATCACATCGGTGCGCGGTTTGACCCTGCCGCGGAAGATGCTCCTGCCTTTCAGAGAGATGCGCACCGTCTTCTTCAGGTCGATCAACTCCTCATCGATGAATACCGTCAGGGAGTGGACATTCTCGGTGATCAAGGCGATACGGTTGCGCTTGTCGATCCTCGCCCGTACCTCCCCCGGTTTTTCCGGGTCGATCAGTTTTTCGATCCTGAGCCAGTAGCAGCGCCCGTGGTCGAGGTCGAGAACCCGGTGGCGGATCTCTCGCGGGTGGGAATCGCGCTTCCGGTCTTTGAGCCACTTCTGGATCGATTTCATCACCTTGCTGCCCTCCCGGACGGGAAGGAGGTGCTTGCCGCCGGCGATCTCGTGGTAGCGATGGGGATAACCGAGCCCGGTCAGGGCCTTGATGCTGCGGGTGTCGTAGAGGGCGGGGACCAGCTCGTCGGAGTCGCCGTGGACGATGTAGGCCGGCAGGTGCAGGAGGTTCACCAGCAGCGACCGGACGCGCTCATCCGGGCGGCCTACGGGGCCTTCACGAAGCGACATCCCTCCTGCCATCGGCACCAGGGCGCCAAAACGGTCGGAGAAGCGCATCCCCAGGTTCCAGGTTCCGTAACCCCCCATCGAGTAACCGGAGAGGAAGATGCGCTCCTCGTCGATGGGGGCGACCCCCTTTGCCCAGTCGATTGCTGCATCGATGAGCCCATCGGAGCGATAACTCCACCAGTGCAACACCGGGTTACCTAGGAGCATGTCGGGAAGATCCTCGGGGCGCTGCTCGTCCTCGAGGGGCTGGGCGCTGGGGGAAACGATCAACAGCCCTTCACGGGCGGCGAACTGGCGGTAGTAGCCAGAGTGCACCTGGCTGCCTCCGCCGCCGTAACCGTGCAGCATCACCATCACCCCGTAACGCTCGAAATCCCCTCCGGGAACCACCACCCAGAGATCGGTCTCGCGGCCGTCGTCGGCGGTGACGGTCAAGCTGCGGCTGCCCTTGGCAAGGTCGGGGAACTTTCGATCCTGGCGAAGCGCCTCGAGGATCTCTTCCGGTGAAAACTCTTCGATTGCTTTGAGATTGGAGGCGTCGAGAGCTGCAACCACCTCGGAAGGATCCGCTGCCAGAAGGCTCGCGGCGATCAGCAGAAAAGTGAACAGGGCGGCGTGGAGAGTGGCGAGCCTGGGCATCTTCGGTCCCCTTTTCAGGCCCGAGAGTAGGCCGACGGTAGAGCCCCTGCAAGCACTCCAGTTCGGTGGGAATGGCCGTATGGGCCTGATTTCAGGCAGTTCCGGGAAGGTTGTGGCTCGCTGGCAGTCTTCTGGAATCCCCCGAGAGGCGGTCAAACCGCAAAATGCGTGAGAATTCCGCGAAAAGAGGGGGATTCAGCCGCTGGGGGGCTGGACATCCCTGCCCTGGAAGGTGATGCTGTCAGAACTCCTGGGTAGGCGGCATTGGCCCCAGTCCCACTGGCGGCCGCGTTTTCGGCTGCCGAGGTGCTCGCTTTTTCAGCGAATCTGGGAGGCTAGGTGGGGAGGGTTTCTGGAGGTGTGGTTGCCCCGCACTGCCAGGACGATGCGCCCTTGGCAATAAAGAGATTTTTTTTTCGGTCATCAAGGCGCGTCGGTTCGCTCCAAGAAGACCGCTTCAGGAGCCTGGCCCTCAAGCCAGGTGGTTTGCCGGTGCGGGCGTGCTTTTTGTTCGCTTGCGACTCGGGGCCCCGATCAGGGTGCTCCGGACGGTGTTGAAAGGCAGTGTGGAGAAATGGCTCAGAAGGTATTCGTTGGTGGGCTCCCGTGGGCAGTGGATTCCGACCAACTGAGGGCACACTTCGATAGCGTCGGCGATGTCGTCGATGCCGTCGTCATCATGGACCGCGACACTGGTCGCTCCAAGGGCTTTGGTTTCGTCGAATTCGGCTCTGATGAGTCCGCTTCGGCAGCGATCGAGCAGTTCGATGGGACAGAGTTGGGTGGGCGCTCCATTTCGGTGCGCGAGGCTCAGCCGCGTCCGCCGCGCGGCCCTCGGTAAACAGGGAGTTCAAGTTCGCCAGGGGAGGAACTCTCCTGGCACCATGCCTGACCTGAACCCCACCAGGGGCGATGGTGAGGACCCGGAGTGGCAACAGTCGCTCCGGGTCCTCGTTTTTTTCCCCACCTCTTCTCGAGGCTGAACTTCTCTCCAGCCAGGGCACCTGGTGCCCCGTCCTCAATAGTGGAGTCCAGCCTCCCGTTCTTCCCGGAACTCACCCCCGCATGCCTCCGCTGCCACCTACCGGGGAAATCCCCGGAGGGTACAATCCTTCTCCCGGACGGCTCCCGGCCGTCTGCCACAACTCGCTGGGGAGGGAGGATCCAGTTGCCGCGAAAGAAACTGGAGTCACCGGCTGAAGGCGTTTCGCGCCGCACCTTTCTCAAGGGAGCGGGGATCGCTGCGGCAGCGGTGGGAGTCTCGGGGGTGGATGTTGCAGGGGAAACTCCTTCTTCACAGGAGTCGTTGATTGTCGGGCCAGGCCCGGTTCCCTTCCAGCTCACCATCAACGGTGACACCCGTTCCATCGAGGTTCCGCCCTCGACCACCCTTCTTGACCTGCTCAGAGACAAGCTCGGCATGACCGGCTCGAAGCGGGTCTGTGATCGCGGATCCTGTGGCGCGTGCACCGTGATGTTCGACGGCAAGATCGTCGACTCATGCAGCATCCTCGCCATCGATGCCGTCGGCCGCGAGATCACAACCATCGAAGGAATCGGAACACCGGAGAACCTCTCTGCTCTTCAGCAGGCTTTCATCGAGTGCGATGCCCTTCAGTGCGGGTTCTGCACCCCTGCGATGGTGGTCTCCTGCACCGCTCTTCTCAACGACAATGCCAAGCCGACACGGGACGAGATTCGCGCTGGCATCTCTGGCAACCTCTGCCGGTGCGGGACCTACATCAACGTCTTCGAGGCGGTCGAGAAGACCTCCGGGCAAGGAGGACGCGATGACTGAAGAGATGAAGATCAAGGTTGGCTTCGGAGACACCTTCCGCGAACTCACCGTCAGGATCCCCGACGGCGACATCCCTCCCTACCAGCCCGGGGACCCTCTCGATCTGGTGGGAACCAGCGAGATTCGCCTCGATGCGGTGGCCAAGGTCACCGGCACCGCCGAATTCACCTATGATCGACAGCCCAAGGGGCTCATCTACGGCAAGATCCTCCGCAGTCCCCATGCCAACGCCAATATTCGCTCCATCGACGTCAGCCAGGCCCGTGCCCTCGAAGGCGTGCGGGCGGTTCTCACGACCCCCGATGTGTTCGAGGACTCGACAGCGCGATACGCCGGCGCCGAGATCGCAGCGGTCGCTGCCGACAGCGAGGCGATTGCCGACGAGGCGGTCCGGATGATCGAGGTCGACTACGAAGTGCTGCCCTTCTGCGTGACCATCGACGATTCGATGGCTGAAGGAGCACCGAAGGTGGGACGCGGCAACCAGGAGAATGTCGACCGCGTTTCTCCGAGAGCAAGGCGCCGCCGTCGCGGTGGCGAGATCAACGCCGACGCCGAAGCTTCGATGGTCGCTCGCATGAAGGAGAGAGAAAAAACGGTCGACAAGCTCTTCGCCAAGTCCAAGGGAGTGGTCGAAGGGGAATTCCGGACACAGGTGCAGACCCATGCACCGCTGGAGACACACGGGGTCGTCTGCGACTGGGACGGAAAAAATCTCCTCTGCTATGGATCGAGCCAGGCGACATTCGGCTTCAAGCGCGAGCTGGGGAGCAGCAGGGGCCCCGTCGGAGCGAAGGACGTCCGGGTCATCTGCGAGTACGTCGGAGGGGGCTTCGGGTCCAAGTTCAGCGCTGGTCGAGAAGGAGTGCTCGGTGCGATGCTGGCGCGGGAAGCAGGCAAGCCGGTGCGGCTGATGCTCGACCGCAAGGAGGAACAGACCTCGGCGGGTAACCGCCCCGATTCCCTCCAGAAGCTCAAGATGGGGGTGGCTGCCGATGGCACCATCCTGGCCTACCGGGTTCGCAGCTGGGGCACTCCAGGCACCGGGACTGGCGGGGCGGGTGCCCACAACGACGGGATCTACAACCTTGGAGAGATCGACAAGGTCGAGTACGGGGTTCGCACCAATTGCGGCGGAGCCCGTGCCCACCGCGCTCCAGGATGGCCCCAGGGGGTTTTCGCTCTCGAGCAGATGATGGACATGGGCGCCCAATCGGTCGGCCTCGACCCGATCGAGTTTCGCAAACGCAACGATGACCACCCGATTCGCACGGCCCAGTACGACATCGCCCGGGAGAAGATTGGCTGGGACAGGCCCCGGGTGCGCGGAGGGGCCGCGACGGTGTGCCGCGGCGTGGGGGTTGCCAGCAACCTGTGGTTCTCGGCGGGAGGGCGTGGAACCCAGGTGATGGTCAGGGTTCACAAGGATGGCCAGGTCGAAGTGCGCAACGGCGCTCAGGACATCGGCACTGGCACACGCACCGTCATGGGGATGGTTGCAGCGGAGGAGCTCGGTCTGCCGCTTGCACGGGTGCGAACCTTCATAGGCGACACTCGTGATCCCCAGGGCCCTGGTAGTGGCGGTTCCACCACCATCGGCTCGATCACCCCGGCAGCCCGTCTGGCCGGGTACGTGGCGAAGCAGCGACTCCTCGAGGTGGTCGCCGCGAGGAAGAACTGGCCGATCGACCAGCTCGGCCTACGCCGCGGCCATGTGACGCGCTCGGGCGATCCAGTCCTCTCCTTCGACGCTGCTTGCCAGTTGATGGAAGAAGACGTGATCGAGGTCCTCGAGAGCCGCAAAGCGAACTACGCGGGTTTCTCCGACACCAACGCCGGAGTTCAGTGCGCCGAGGTCGAGGTCGATACCGAGACCGGCGAGGTCCGTGTCATCAAAGTCGTGGCAGTGGCGGATGCCGGCAAGTTGATCAATCCGATGCTAGCAGAGAGCCAGGTTCGTGGAGGAGTGAGTCAGGGGGTTGGATACGCGCTTCTCGAGCGCCGCATCATGGATTCTCAGGAGGGGCGGATGGTCAATCCCAACCTCGAAATGTACAAGCTCCTCGGTGCCGTCGACTGCCCCGAGATCGAGGTGGTGCTCTTCGATGTCTACAACGGCAAGAGCAACACCTCGGTGATGGGGCTGGGAGAACCACCCATCGTCGCTACTGCTGCGGCGGTTGCCAACGCAGTCTCCGATGCGATCGGGGTGCGGATCACCGAGATCCCCATCACCCCGCGCAAGGTCCTCGAGGCTCTTGGCCGCAAGGGCAGCGACACAGGCAAGAAGGGAGAGTAGCTTTGAGACCCTTCAAAATCGCCTTCCCCAGCAGCGTCGATCAGGCCTGTGATGTGGCTGGGGACAATTTCGCCGACGCCCGCCTCCTGGCCGGAGGATCAGACCTCCTGACCTCGATCAAGGAGAGGATCGAGGTCCCCGACCTCCTTGTCGATCTCAAGCGGATCAAAGGTCTCGATGGCATCGCCTTCGATGAGAAGGGGATCACCATCGGTGGTCTATGCACCCTCAGCGATGTGGCGGCTCACGAAAAGGTGAGAAAGCACTACTTCGCTCTTTCCGAAGCGACCGAGCAAGCAGCGACCCCGCAAATCCGCAACGTCGCGACGATTGCCGGCAACATCTGCCAGCGCCCTCGCTGCTGGTACTTCCGCAGCGAGGACTATCTGTGCCTGAAGAAGGGCGGGTTCAAGTGCTATGCCCGCTGGGGCGAGAACGAGTACCACACCATCTTCGACAACGACTTCTGCTGCGCGCCGAACCAGTCGAATGTCGCGCCGATACTGAAGGTCTACGATGGGACCCTGGAAATCGTCTCGACCAGCGGAACCCGCGAGGTGGAGATCGAGGACTTTTTCACGGGACCCACCGATGACATCTCCCGGGAGAACATCCTCGAACCGGGAGAGGTGGTCACGAGGATTCATCTTCCGACCCCTGCTCCCAGTTCCGGCTGCGCCTATTTCGAAGCGCGGGAGAGGCAGTCCTTCGACTGGGCCCTCGCCAGCGCATCGGTTCGGCTGACCTTTTCTGGGAAGAAAGTGAGCGATGCGAGAGTAGTCCTCGGGGCAGTGGCTCCCGTGCCGCTTCGGCGAAGGGCTTCGGAAAAACTCCTTGTCGGAAACACCATCAGCGAAGAAACGATCGATGCCGCCTGCAAGGCGGCGCTGGAGGGTGCGATCCTCCTCGAGCACAACGCCTACAAGAGCAAACTGGTCGAAGGATTGCTCGCCCGGGCGCTTCGCGCTGCCGCCGAGCGTGGGAAGGGAGGGTAGCGATGCCGGGTAATCAGAAGCAGGAATTCTTGCCCGAGGATGTCTGTCCATGCTTGCGCACCAAGACGATGACTCTCAACACCGAGTACCGGCGCAGTGCTTTCGAGGATCGGTTCACCGCCGACACCGCCTTCTTCCATTGCTTACGGACGATGGCCTACCACGGACCCGATCAACTCGATGTCCGTCCCGACATGTGCAGACCGGGAAGGTCCTGTTACCCTACGCCGCCAGATCTCATCTAGAAGGCCGACAGTTGGAGGCGCTGACGCCCCTCTCCGTTGTCTTTTGGGTTCGGGCCACTACTATCCGGTTTCCGTCGCCCCGGAGAAACTCGGGAAGGTGTTCCCTTGGACAAATTGATCATTCGCGGCGGGCGTTCCCTCCACGGAACAGTGAACGTTTCGGGATCCAAGAACGGCTCCCTTCCCATCCTTTATGCCAGCCTCCTTGCTGATGGCCCCGTTCGGCTCAGGGGTGTTCCTGTCGACCTGATCGACATCCGCTCCACCCTTCGACTGCTCGAGGAGATCGGCATGCGAACGTTCGTCGAAGGCAGTGAGGTGGTGATCGAGCCAGGCGATTCGCGCCAGTCGATGGCGACCTATGATCTGGTCCGCAAGATGCGCGCATCGGTCTACTGCCTCGGTCCTCTTCTCGCTCGCCATGGTCACGCGCGGGTGTCGATGCCGGGGGGTTGCGCCATCGGCATCCGGCCGATCGACCTTCACCTCAAGGGAATCCAGGCCCTCGGAGCCGATGTCGAGGTTCGCAACGGTTACATCGAAGCCCGCGCCCAGGGCGATCGTCTCTGTGGTGGTCACGTCTATCTGAGCGGGCCTTTTGGCCCGACCGTCGGCGGTACCATCAATACGATGATGGCTGCTTCTCTTGCCACTGGCGAGACGATCATCGAAGGGGCGGCGTGTGAACCCGAGGTCGCCGGCCTCGCCCGTTTTCTCCGTGAGATGGGGGTCTCCATCGAGGGAGAGGGAACTCCGACCATCTCGATAATGGGGGTCGACCGGATCAGCGGCGGGGAGTTCGACGTGCCTCCGGACCGCATCGAGGCAGGCACCTATCTGATCGCAGGTGCAATTGCTGGCGGCGAGGTCGAGGTGAAAGGCTGCTTGCCGGCAGAATTGCGAGCGCTGATCGATATCCTCGAGCGGATGAATGTTCGCCTCGAGGTGGGTGAAAATTCGATTCGGGTATGGGGGCAATCTCGACTGGTTCCCATCGATACTGCGACTCTCCCCTACCCTGGCTTACCGACCGATCTACAAGCCCAGCTGATGGCGCTGATGTGCCGCGCCGAGGGGCTCAGCCTCATCTCCGAGAAGATCTACCCCGATCGCTTCATGCACATCGCCGAACTCAACCGCCTTGGTGCCCGGATCCGCAAGGAAGGTCCAATAGCGATCATCGAAGGAGGAGCATCTCTATCCGGTGCAGACGTGATGGCCTCCGACCTGAGAGCTTCGGCGAGTCTTGTCCTCGCTGGCCTGGTTGCTGAAGGCCAGACCGAGGTCCATCGGATCTACCACCTTGATCGCGGCTACGAGCATATGGAGAAGAAGTTGTGCTCCCTCGGCGCCGACGTGGTCCGCACCCACGATGAAGATGGGGTATAGAGGATCGCGATGCTCGACAATCTCACTCGCCGCTTCACCA
>JYMV01052910.1_pt1 | contig 16767 bp, 15 predicted proteins | sample 338911 | NCBI WGS metagenome assembly JYMV01 (sample SAMN03354496, study PRJNA234377) | hydrothermal vent metagenome | biome: Deep sea; feature: Hydrothermal plumes at the Eastern Lau Spreading Center, Western Pacific Ocean; material: Seawater | place: Tonga | collected 2009 | depth 2000 m m
TTTGGGATGTGCGCTCACGATAGGTGCATGTGCTAGCGGCGGTTCCAGCGGAAGTATGGGAGATGGTTCAGGAGGTGAGCCCGTCATTCCAGAGGGTACGGACAACATGGTGCCACTCTCTCACTTGTCAGGCCCGGATGGGGTCGCTTTTGGTGCGCTCCATGTGAAAAACGGCATTGCCTATGCCTGTACAGGCAACAACGGTATGCAGGTCTCCACCGCAAACAGCGCCGGCGAGCTCAAGCTCAAGGAAGCGAAAGCCGAGTTCGAGATGAGTATGGGTTGCCGGGACGTCACCTCTGCGCCCGACGGAACTGTTTTTGTGAGTGGTCAAAAAACTGAAGGTGGTTCCTGGATTGGCGCGTTGAAGGGTGTGCCGAGCAATGGCGCTGCAAAATTGTCAGGTGTTGTCACCGTGGAAGGCGCAATTGTCGAAGAGATGGTGGCTACGAAGACACACCTATTTGCCGCGTTGGGTGACAAAGGACTCAAAATTTACGGCCGTAACGACGGTCAGTTGGCGGAAGTCGGCAGTATTAGTGCCGGCCTGAACACCGCCATGGGCGTGGCGTTTTGGAAGGAAAATCAAATCGTTATTGCCAACGGACTCGACGGTCTGGTCATTGTTGATTACAGCGACCCCAGTGCGCCCGTCATCACAGATACCCATGGTGTTTATGGCACCGCACGCCGCGTAAAAGTTGTGGGCGACCTGGCCTATGTTGCCTCCGTCAATGTGGGCGTGGGCACCTATGATCTCAACTCCAAGAACGCCAAGCCCCGGATCGCCAGTTGGCCCACTCACGGCAGTTCGTTAGCACTCGACGTCTCCGACGACGGCTACTTATATGTCGCAAACTGGGAAGACCTGGTTGTGTTCGACATTTCAGACCCGTACGCGCTTGATTTCTTGGGAAGTGATTCGTTGAAGACAACCGACGGCAGCTCTCCCCATGTCGTGGATGTTTCTGCTGCCGGCAACGTGGTTTTTGTGGCCGAATGGACCAGTATTTGGGGTTACATTTATGTGGACGGCCGCACGGCTCCTGATATTCGCTTGAGCAAGGCCAGCCTGAATTTTGGTTTCGTCAAGAGTAACTACAAGGGCAAAGGACTACTGGTCGACAACCTGGGTACGGAAGACTTGGTTATCAGCAGCATCGCTTCCAACAATCCAGAGTTTGAAATTGATCCCCTGGAACTCACTGTCAAAGCCGGTGACACTGGCTTTATTGAAGTGAAATTTACAGTGGTCAATCCTGAAGAAGAATCCAAAGGTACGATGAGTCTTGTCACGAACGATCCCGACGAAGGAAATGTCGACATTCCGCTCTATGCCAACATTTTTGATGGCGTTCAAGTGGGTGGTCCGTTCAAGCAGGATCCTGATTTGGTTTATACCGAATTGAAGACCGGGAACGAGATTACGGTCAAACAAAAACATCACGGTAGTGTTGTCCTGTTGGCCTATTACGCTACCTGGTGAGGAACTTGCGGTCTGGAGTTATCAGACTTTCAAGCTGCATATGATTCAGGACTCAAAGACCAGGGCGCTGTCTTCCTTGGTGTGGCTATTCCCGGCGAGAGCCCGGAGCAGATAGAGATCTTCAAGCAGAACTACGGCATCACCTTTGATCAGTGGATCGACAATAACTTCAACTACGAGAAGTTGATTGAGCCCGGTGGTCGTTCTTTCCCGCTTGAGGTGGTGATAGACAGAGATGGTTTCGTTGTCTATTTGGCCAATAACTACATTCCTGGTGAGGCAATAAAGGCGGTCAAGAAGGCGCTTGGAAACTAGCCCATTGCGGATGATTTTCAGTTCCAGAATTGTCATCAGTACAGCATTCCTGTTTTGGATGGCCGGTTGTGCCATTGAGCCCAATCCGTCTCCTCTCGAGACAGGTAGCGACTACAGCGAATCCTCGACAGGCGACGAACCGGCTGTGCCCTCCCCTGACTTTGAAACGGGTTCGGGAACGGATCAAAGTTCGGGTGGCGGCGATGACGGTGATGGTGGCAGTGATCCTAAGGAAAACGACGCCGATGTAGTTTCGCCCCCTCCGGATAGCTCAAGCAGCCAGGATTCATCCAATTCCACTGATATTGCTGAAAACTCGGATTCTTCAGGGAGCACCGATTAGGCCCGATTCGCATCTCTGATAGATGACTTCAAGTTCGTTCATTGCTCGGCTGTCTTAATTGGGGTCGGGATTTGATCTGGATGTTGAGGGCGTCGGTACAGAACTACTTGGGGCAATCGTCTACAGTACACGCACAACGAAAGCCCAGGTCCACGTTAGACTTAATGCTCTCAGAGAATTTGGGTTTCATCCGAGAAGTAGTTCGTGCTTTGCAAAGGTCGTCGGTGAAATAGCTGGCACCGCGATAGGCAAAGTCACCCCCTCCGACATATTCAATACTTGCCGCATCCAATACTTTCGTGGGGTCATAGCCGGTACAGGCCGCTGCAAGGGCACACTTTCCAAGACAGGTTGAAAAATCCTCCAGGCATTCTTCGTGTTCGGTTTCTATTTTCCCATCGTCTGCATTGGGTTGGCAGGTTATTTGTTCATCCCATCGATCTGCGACCCATTCCATGACATTGCCCGCCATATCGTAAATATAAGCTTCGCCATTGCGGATGACATCGTCAGTCATGCTTTTGACAGCTTGAGGAAGACCGTAATCTTTGTTGCATCTTCCAATGGCAACGTCTTTGTTTACACACTCACTCACAAGCTTGCTGTTCCATGGGTAAATGGTTTTTGTGTTGGACGTATCTTCGTTCTTTTTATCCAGGTCCCGCTCACTTTTAGCGGCGAGTTCCCATTCAAATTCAGTGGGTAGTCGTTTGCCCACAAATTTGCAGAACTGTGCTGCTTGCGTGTGGGTTACGTTGACTACCGGGTGGTTGTCGTACTCATTGCCTTTGTCGTCGTAGTATTTGGCAATCCCGCCGGTTGAGTCGTCATATTTCCCGGTGTTACCGAACTTGGGCTCAGTGCATGCGCCATGAGCCACACAATGCACATATTGCAGGTTGGTCACTTCGTGCTCATCAATGGCAAACGCAGCCAATTTTATTTTGACAGTGGGAAAGGTGATTGGTGCGTGACCTAACTCCTCACAGGTGTTTTCTTCTACGCCGTCTTTGCAGAAAGCAGTGCTACCAAAATCGAAACTCAAGCCATCGGCCTGATCAAAGGTCACCATTTTGGTGACGGTCGGAACAGAGCGGCCTTTGGCGCATCCGACCAGAACGGCCAGGATAAGGAATCCCATGATTGCTCGCCTGACCATGCTAGAACCTCACTGATGTGCCAAAAAAGACACTGTCTTGGGTGGGGACAATACTCAATTGGAAACGGGGTAATGCCCCGGATTCACCCACCAGGTCACGACTATCGACCGCATCGGTCAAGGCCTCCCAAATAAGCAGGGTTGTGGCTACACCCAGGAGTCCACCGCCCAATCCGTAGCCGAGGTTTTGGTAGAATTCCAGGTTCTTGAAGTCGTCCGTATCGACGAATTCCGTCTCCGCGAACTTGAACGCCACAATACCGCCGGCCACCGAAATGACGCCAACGGTAGCGAAAGTCCAACCCAGGTAGGAACGCCAACTGGGAGGTGGATCCGTCAGGAATAGTTTGTAATCCAGCGTCGTGATTTGATTCTCAGTAATTTCAAAGGTCTTGTTGACGGAGGTGTATCGGTCTTTCTTGACCACGATTTGGTGGATGCCGATTTCTAGTTCCGGCGCGTCTTGAAAGGGCGAAATACCGTAGTTTTTGCCGTTGATATAAATGGTGGCGTCTCGCACATTCACATTGATTTTGACTTTGCCCATTTTGACAATCTTCTTGAGGTCAAAATGAAACTTGCCCTGCTGTTTGGGCATTATCGTGATGCTGGTTTCGACTGGGGTGTAGTCGTCCTTGGTGACATAGAGTTTGTAGTTACCCGGAGTCAGCTTTTGAGTATGAGGTGTGGTGCCCACCATATGGTGCTTATTGTCGAGTGATACCCGGGCACCGGATGGATTACTCGTAATGGTGATAGGTGGTTGGGCCTTCTCTGTGCATTTGATAATGGATCGCTTGATACTGGCAACTTCAGGCGGGTCGGCGCCGTCGTGGTCGGCCTTATAGGCGTTCAGGTATCGCGTGTAGTAGTTTACACAGCCTTTCAATTCAGCCAGTTGTTCATAGCAGTAGGCCAGGTTGTACATGACGTCCGTTAACGGGTGAATACTCAGACTTTGTTGGAACTTGCTGGTAGCGTCTCGAAACAGTCCCTTGCGTGCCAGTTCAGCACCCTCTTTGGCGTATTGAGTGGCGCGAGCTTTGGGGTCGGGCGTCATCCCGTCCGGCGGCGTTTCATTTTTTTGTTCGGAATCCGGCAGGACTGTGGTTTTGCCTTCAGGTGTCGTTTCAGCCGGCTTTTTTTCAACTGCAGGTGGTGTCTTTATTCCTTTGGGCGGGACCTCGGCCTTTTCAGGGGGTGTCTCGGCCTTTTCAGGGGGTGTCTCGGCCTTCTTCTTAGGCGGCGTCTCGGCCTTTTCAGGCGGCGTCTCGGCCTTCCTGGGCGGCGTCTTTGTTTCTTTGGGCGGTGTAGTTGCCTGTTCGGATGGTGTTTTTGTTTCTTCGGGCGGTGCATCTTGAGCTGTCGCGGATGCCGCCCAAAGCAAAACTATAGCTGCACCCGCACAGACTGTGCCGCGTTGAATTTTATAATTGGATTTTGTTGCTGAACGCAAGACGCTCTGAACTCCTAGAAGGTCGCGGTTTCAGATTAACCTTAGAAATGGAGCAAGATCAACGCTTCGATGCAACTTTGCGTGCTCGAATTGCGACAACGATCATGCCCTTTTTGTATTTTCGGCCCGCTTGGAAGAACAGTCCACCGTCCCGCACCTTAATGGTGGTTTTGAGGCCTGAGATTTCCATGGCAAGGCGCAGCATGCCTTTTTCAGTGCCAAGATTGGTCAGTTTAAGTTGGGTACCATTGGGCAGTTTTGTTGAATTACTCTTTTTGAGATCCAACTTATACAGCCCTTTCTTTATTTGTTTGAATGACTGAAAACGATTGCCAAAGGCTCTGGTTAGATAGCGAGACATTGATTTCAGTTGGGTATCGATGTGATTCGCACCTTTTTCGGCGTGAATTACGTGAATTTCGCAGGAGACCATGTTGTTGGTTTCTTGCGCTTGAATCGGCCCTGCCATGAGCAAGACCGTGGCTGTTATGAGAGATCCGTACATGTAATCAACTGCCTTCTTGTTCATCGTCAACAAAGTGCCACACGATGGTGGGCATATCTTCGCTAGGATCGGCGTCGATTACTACCGTACCTTGTGTGACGTCCAAACTTTCGAGCACGAACGTATTCTTCACCGTCATGCCGCTCATTGCAACGGCAGGTTGATGATTATTCTGTTGAGGTTCAATATTTGTCATATCGTAGATCACAATTCCTACAATCACTGATGCACATAGCGCAACGCTCAACTGAAGACGTCTGGGAGAGAACCATTCCTTTAGCCTTTCAAATGGGCCGGGTGAAGCCATGTCGGATGGTTCGCGAAGCTTGAGCTCGTCAACATCAAGTTGCTTTTCAATGCGCTCCCACAGTGTATCCAACGGCGCCGCATCAACAGCCGCTGTAATCGATTCTTGTAGGGCTGTACGTAACACTTTGGCGTCGTCCACATAGTCACGGCAATGCTCGCAACTTTGGACTGCGGCTTCTACCGTGGCGAGCTGTTCAGCGTCCAGCGCGTCGTCGATGTATTGCTCAAGTAGCATTTCGTCTTGTATGCAATTCATGGGTTCAAGTCTTCTTCATGTATCGCCGTAGCGATCGTTGTAGATTCTGTCGTGCGTGGTGCAATCGGCTCATGACGGTACCCACCGAGATTTCCAGAGAATCCGCAATTTCTTGATAGGACAAAGCTTCAATTTCTCTGAGGATGATCACTTCCTTGTGCTTGGGCGAAAGAGCGTCCAGTGCCTTGCTTAGTTCTCTTCCCAGTTCCTGATTTGCCAAATTACTGAGGGGACTCCGAAATCCAGTACCAATGACCGCGCCTTCACTTTGACTCCGGCCTGACTCGTGGGACAGTCCATCGTCGTAGTCCACTTCCCGAACTTTTCGGGATTTTCGAATAAAATCGATACACAGGTTTACAACGATTCGGTAGAGCCAGGTGTAGAAATTGGACGCACCTTGGAACCGATCGATGTATCGATGCACCTTCAAAAAGGCTTCTTGTGTCACGTCCATAGCGTCGTCCTCGTTGCGTACCATTCCATATGCAATACCGTAGACCCTGCGCTGATATCGCTGTACTAATAAGCGAAAAGCGGCCTTGTCACCTTGCTGCACCAGTTCAACTAGTTTTTGGTCTTCGCGCTTCAAGCGTTCCCGATCCATTCTGTTTCGACGGGGCTGTTCCCCTGGTTATTCAAAGTCCATGTTGGAATAGTTTTCATAGCAAAGAGCACACGCTCTCTCAATCCTCCTTTACAATATAAATCAAAGATGACTCTGGAATAGTTTGCACTCGTCGCATACTTTGGAGAAGTAATGAGTTCATTCAACCAGATTAATCTCTTCATGCGCGATCTTCGGCGGCGTTTACGTCGAACGCAGGCCATTGAAGGGGGAGCAATCCTGGTGTTACTAAGTTCTTGCTTGGTCACGGTCGCATTTTTTTGGGCCTGGGTCGCTGAAGTGGACACCCTTCCCATCATCAGGCTGCTCTTTGCCGTTTCAATGTTCGTATTGATCATGTGGCTCACGATTCGAGACCTGTTCTTGCCCTGGTTGAGTTATCGACGTGATGAAGACGTGGCTGCCGTTGCCGAGGAGCGTGTGGTTGAGTTGCAGGGTCGCATTCGTTCCTGTGTTGAACTTCAGGGCCGCCTTTCTCAAAAGAAGGGATTTACAGTTGCGATGGTTCACGCGTTGGCGCGAGAAACCGCTGAGAAGTTGTCTCGTGTTCGTCCGGATGAATTGGTCACGCGGGATCGTTGCAAGCGCCTGGTCACCAGCAGTGTCGTGGCGACGCTCGTGCTCTTAGGGGCTTTTTTCTTGATGCCTCAGCCCTTTATTGAAGGTGGACGAGCACTTCTTGTGGGCGTGCCACAGGCTCAGGCCACGCACCGCGTTATCAGTTCAGAGATACTTGATGTTGCCGTGGGTGATATTACTTTTTCTCTGGTATATCCGGCCTACACGCGGCTTCCACTTCGAGTTGTTCGTAATTCAGGTGGTGACATCAAAGCTCTGATAGGGACGCGTGTTGCTGTAGAAACGCAAAGTCTGGTTTCCGCACGTACAGCCCAAATTGTTTTTCATGATGATGAGCTAAAGGCCGTTGAATTGGTTGTGCGTGAAGGCGGCCGGCTGACCGGTGAATTCTTGGTAACAAAGGACGTTCAGTTCCATTTTGAGATCATACGAAAAGACGGTGTTCTGGTCGTTGAAAGCGCTGAGCGAAACGTTGAGGCTGTTGTGGACGAAATGCCGGAGATTGAGCTTCTGCAACCCACCGGCGACGTAGAGTTTCAAGCCGACGACCCTATTAAGTTGATGTATTCGGCATCGGACGACTTTGGAATGGCGCGTATTGACCTCGTGACCGATCGGCACGAGGCCAACAGTCGACCGGTACGTCGCCGAGTCAAGAGTGTGGCTGGTGAGCGCAGTACGGTGGGTGAGGCAATGCTTGACGTCGCCGGTCTTCGCTTAGATCCAGGAGAGTTTGTTGAGTGTTGGTTGGAAGCCAATGACAACAATTCAATTGCAGAAAAACCTGGACGCGCTCAATCAAGAAAAATCAGGATCAAGCGCTATAGCGCTGTGGAGCAGCACAACGAGAATATTGAAAATGAGCGCAAGCTTGTGGAGTTTATGATTGATGTTCTGGCCGACCGTTTGGAGAGTCCGATCGACCGTCAAAAGTTGACTCGTTACGACCAGCAGGTGGATGTACAAAGTGCCGTTAGCCGCCGAACCAAAGAAATACTCAAGGTTCTCAATCGGATTGTTCAAGCACTTCTTTCCGATCCTCTAGCCAAGCTGGAGCATCGTGTTGATTTGGAAGAAATTGCTGAACGACATCAAGAAATGCAGAAAGAGGAAGCGCATCACGTAAAGAGTGCAATGGGTGAGAGTCGTGTCTCTGAACGGGCGCAGCATTTGGTTGTTTTGTTTCGGACAAACGAAACAGCGATCGCTGAACTTGAATTAGATATTCCCCGTATCGACAAGATCATTGATCATCAAAATCAACTGCAGTTGGTGGAAAATGCTCGTGATCTAAAGTCGGCGCAGGAGGAATTGGCCAAGCTGATTGAGGAATACAAGAAGACGAAGGATCCGGCGCTAAGAATGCAGATTCAGGCCAAGTTGGCGCGGCTCATCAAGGCTTTGGTCAAGTTGCGTGGGGGGTTGGCCAAGAATGCGAAACCGATGCCACTCGAAAATATGAACATGGATGCTCTGCAGAGTGGCGAGCAAATGCAGGCTATGGAGCGTATGCAATCCGAATTGCAGAACATGCAGGAGTTGTTGCGTGAGGGTAAATTGGATCAGCTGACGAGCGCTATTGAGCGGATGAGCGTGGACATGCAAACCACTCTATCCAGCATGGAAGGCGACTTGCAGGAGATGGCCTCTGCGACAGGCGCAGAAAATCAAAAGGCATTGCGTAAGCTCACCCAGGATCTGGACAAGGCCATTAATCGACAAGATGCACTTCACCACGACACGGAAGAGATTGCTCAGCGAATGCGAGAGCGCCTTTCACGGTTGGTGCGTCGTGAGTTGGCGCCTCAGATGGTGCGCGAAATGGAGCGCATACAAAAACTCTCTCAGCGGCTGGCAAGAATTAATCCACAAACGCTTCATGCGGATGATGCCCGTCGCTTGTCTGAACTACGTCAAGAGATAGAAGACTTGCGAGAAACTCTGAGTCAGGAGGATTTGAGCCACGCGCTGAATTTGGCTCTCAAAGTTAGACAGGAATTGCATGAACTACATTATGAAGTAGATCTGGGACTGGAGCGCTTGCGGCAGCGCGAGGGCGAAAACGCTCGTGTGCGCGCTCGCCAGAAGAGCGTCCATCGACTCAATTCGTCAAAACCCAAAGCGCGTGAAATTGTGCGTAATCTGAAAAAGATGTTGCCGGCACCTCAGGACCTGCTGGACGGAAAGGAGCAAAAGCGACTCATGCGACTTGTGGAACGTCAAAAGCGGGTTAGGGATGGGGTTCAGTCCGTCAGGGACCAGCTCGACAAGGTGGGGCTCAATATGGACGGTCCGTTAAAACACGCTCAAGATGCGATGAATGATGCACACAAACGGCTTAGCGAATACCAGCCCACTAAGGCGGAAGGACATGAACGTGCCGCTTTGAATCGTCTGCGTCAGGCGCGTAAGGTGCTTGAGCAGGCCATGGGCAAACAGAAACGAGGAAAAGGCGGTGTGGGAGTGAGTGGTTTACGTGAGAAAGTGGCCATTCCAGATGCCGATCGGTACCAGGTCCCCAGGGCGTTTCGTGACGAATTGCTGAAGGCTATAAAAGGCAAGGCTCCCAATCGATACCAACGGCTCATTGAACGATACTATGAGGCGCTTATTCAATGATTCGTCTCCTCCTCATCGTTTGTCTTCTGAATCCGTCGATGACCTGGGCGGATCAGGAAGAGGTCAACCTGAAATCGTTGTTTGAGCATCTGGATGCCTGGGCTCTTGAACAGGCACAAAGCGGGCTCGGTTTACTCAAGGAAGCGGAGGTCGATCCAGTGGGCCTGCTGGTCTTCAAGGCGCGCCTCGCCTTTTTGCGTGGCCGGTACAAGGGGGCGATTTCCCATCTTGGGCAGGCACAGCGAGCCTTGCCCGGGGACAAACAGTTGAAATCGCTCCTGGAACTCTATGAACGCACTGAAAAAACCGTCAGAGACTTTAAGACTGTGGTCTCTCCGAAAGGCTATTTTGTCATTGCGTTTCAACCCGGTGTTGATCAGGTGTTGTCCTCGTACGCGGGAGAGGCTCTCGACGCGGCATATGATGAATTGGGCAACCTACTCCAGCTTCGGCCGGCGGAGCCGATTCGTGTGGAAATCTATCCCAGAGTGGAAGACCTGGCGGAAGTCTCACCGCTCAAGGCCAGTGAGATCCGGGCATCCGGCACGATTGCTCTTTGTAAGTATAACCGCCTGATGATTGTGAGCCCACGCGCACTTGTATATGGCTATCCATGGCTGGACACACTGACCCATGAATATGTTCATATGCTTATTACCAAGCGAAGCCGGAATAAGGTGCCTATCTGGTTGCACGAGGGTATGGCCAAGTTCCTGGAGAATCGTTGGCGTGAACAAAAGAATGCGGTCCTGTTGCCGATGAGTCGGGACCTCTTAGCGCGTGCAATCAAGAAGAAGAAACTGATTCGTTTTGAAGCAATGAGTCCGTCCATTGCCAAACTTCCGTCGCAAGATCAGGCGGCGCTGGCCTTTGCTCAAGTGTTTACTGTGATGCAGATGCTGGTGGAAAAGGGGGGCGTTGAGTCTCTAAATCTTTTGATTGATTCCATGCGTGACGGGATGAGTGATCAGGAAGCCGTGGCAAAGGTTGCTCAAAAGAGCTTTCGTCGCTTTTACCGAGAGTGGCGCAGTTACCTCTATAAACAAGGCTATAAGGCCCTGCCTGATCATGCACCCGGCAGACTCCTGTTTCGCGGTAGCGACAACGCAAGTGATGAACTCAAGACTATTCCGGAATCACGAGCACGGTCACTGACCTATTTGGGCGACCGTCTTACAGTGACAAAACGTTACAAAGCGGCAGAAAAAGAATATTCCAAAGCCATGAAAAATGTGGGTTTGGCCAGTCCCATAATCAGCGCAAAATTGGCCACAGTCCTACTCAAACAGGGAAAACATAAGGCAGTTCTTCGCGTGGTTGCTAAGGCTATTAAATTGGATCCAAATCACGTCCTCTTACACCTCTATCGTGCCAAATCCATGATTGTTATGGGTGATTACGAAGCAGCTAAGAAGGAGTTGATTTGGGTTGTTCGGATCAATCCCTTTGACACCGAAGTGCATGAACTCTTAGCCAAAGTATTGGGTAAGCTGGGCAAGCGTTCGGAGGCTGAAAGTGCACGACGTAATGCTCGCTTGGTGAATGGTTCATGATGCGCTGGCAGAAATGCGGCGCTAATGGCAGGATTGCAGCATGAGTGATTCCGGACCTAACTTAGAAATCGCCAGCAATCCTGATGCCGATGAGGCCGAACGTGTTGTCAACGAGATACGTGCTGCGCGTGTGGCTGTGGAAGAGCAACTGCGTAAGCGTATCGTTGGGCAAGACGAAGTCGTTCGCCTCTTATTAGTTAGTCTTTTCGCCAGAGGTCACTGCTTGTTTGTTGGTGTTCCCGGTCTGGCCAAAACCTTGCTGATTTCTACTTTGGCCGAAGCGCTCAACCTGACTTACAAGCGTATCCAGTTCACGCCGGACCTTATGCCCTCCGACATTACCGGTACAGAGATTCTGGAAGAAGACCACACTACCGGTAAGCGCTTCTTTCGCTTTATTCAAGGACCGGTGTTTGCCAACATTATTTTGGCCGACGAGGTCAATCGGACACCGCCAAAAACGCAGGCGGCTCTACTTCAGGCCATGCAGGAATACCAGGTGACTGCGGCTGGAACCACTCATACGCTGACGCCGCCATTCTTGGTGTTTGCTACCCAAAATCCCATCGAGCAAGAAGGGACATATCCGCTTCCGGAAGCGCAATTAGACCGCTTCATGTTTTCTGTGGATGTGCCCTATCCCGATCTGGACGAGGAGGTGCAAATTGTCGAAAGCACCACCACAGGTGAGGATGTGCCGGTGGATAAGGTCCTCGATCCCCAACGTATTGTGGCCTACCAGAAGCTTGTTTACGGCGTTCCCGTTGCTGAACACGTTGTGCGTTACGCGGTTCGTCTTGTTCAGAGCAGCCGACCTGGCGACAAAAACGACGATGAGTTTTTGAACAAGTATGTCAGCTGGGGTGCGGGGCCTCGGGCTTCGCAGTACTTGGTTATTGGTGGAAAGGCCCTGGCGCTCCTGGACGGACGCTATGCGGTCAGTGTTGACGATATCAAAGCCCTTGCCGTGCCCGTGCTCAAGCATCGCATCATTCCCAATTTCCACGCCGAAGCTGAGCGAATAGATAGTTTGGCCATCATTGAGCACTTGCTCGCAAAGGTCCCTGTCTAGTTCAACTCAATATGGCAAACAATGAGCATATCCTTCTAGAACCCGAGCATCTGGCCCGCCTCAAATCACTTCAGCTCAAGGCCAAGAGCGTTGTTGAGGGGGTACTCAGTGGATTGCACAAGAGCCCGCATCACGGTTCAAGTGTTGAATTTGCCGAACACAAAGAATATGCGCCGGGTGATGAAATCAAGCATATCGATTGGCGGGTCTACGCAAAGAGCGACAAGTACTACGTCAAACATTATGAACAAGAGACAAACCTGCAAGCCATGCTGTTGTTGGATGCGTCCTCTTCCATGCTCTACAAGTCAAATGATGGACTGCATTCGAAGTGGGAATATGCGTCTATAATCGCGGCATCAGTCGCCTATTTGTTGCTGCGGCAACAGGACTCAGTGGGTCTATCCGTGGTCGGCTCAGATGTGACCTGTTTTGTCCCGCCACGTAATCGTTCCACTCATCTCATGCATCTGTGTAAGTTGATTGTGAGTAGCGAACCCCAGCCCAATACACCCACTGATTTGTTGACCGGAGTCAAACACATTACGGAGGTCTTTCCACGCCGCGGTCTGGTGTTTGTCTTCAGCGACTTCTTTGATAATGACCCCGAATTTATGCGCGTCTTACGTCAATTGAAGGGTCGCCGACAACAGGTTCATTTGTTTCATGTTTTGGACCCCTGGGAACTTACTTTTCCATTCGAGCAAATGACTCTGTTCCAGTCCATGGAGTCGGTGAGTAAGGTGTTGGCAGAACCTCGCGCCATGCGGGCAACCTATTTGCGTGCAATTCAGGCCTTCATTCAAAACCTGAGAAAGGACTGCCTGGAACATGGAATGGAATACCATCTATTGGACACGTCGGTGGCTATTGACGATGCCATCGGGGATTTTGTGATGGGCAAGAAGAATATCAGCCCTCACGACACAGGACAGAGCCGCCATGGGGTTTGAAACCCCAACCTTTCTTTGGGGAACGCTGGCAGCAGTCATTCCGGTTGTCTTGCATTTAATTGCCAAGCGCCGGGCACAGGTTCATGAGTTTGCCGCAATGGATTTTATCTTGCTGTCGAACAAGCGGATCGCTCAGCGTATGCGCCTCAAGCAGTTCTTACTCCTGCTTGCGCGCATGTTGTTACTAGTGGCCCTGCCGGTTGCTTTTGCCAAGCCGTTTACCTTGAGCGACGAGGCTTTGCTGCCGGCCACGAGTACGCCTACGAGTGTGGTGTTGGTGCTCGACTCGTCCTTTTCAATGGGCTACGAAATCCATGATCAGACCTTACTCGACAAGGCAAAAGCGAGTGCGTTGGCCATCTTGGAAGAGCTTCGTAATGAGAGTGATGCCGCTATTGTGTTGGCCGGTTCACCTGCCCGGGCGCTCACCCCCAAGCTCACCTACGACAGAGTGATCTTGCGTGAGGCTGTTGAGAGCATTCAATTGACTCATGTGACTGCAGACATTCAAGGGGCGCTTCGAATGGCGGAACAAATTCTCGCCAACTCATCCCAGCCTCGTCGCGAGGTTGTACTGTTGACCGATCTCCAAGCATCGGAATGGGCGGGCATCAGTCGTCCATGGTCCTTGGAGCATTCACCCCAAGTCACCCTGGTTGACCTGAGTGACGGTATGAGCGAGGGAAATGTCGCCATCACAGGGGTCGAAGTAACGCCCGAATCGGCACGGCTCGGGCGCAATGTTCGCATTAAGGTCAATGTTCTCAATGATCGGCCTCAGCCCCTGGAAGACCTTCTTACGGTGAGATTAGGTGGAAAGAGCGTAAAGGGTACGATTCGGATCCCACCGCATCAAAGTGCGAGCAAAGAGTTTGTTATCCGCCTGAACGATGTAGGTGCAGTCGGCGGATTTGCGGAAATTTCTCCAGATCGCTTGCCCGGCGACAATATTCATCCTTTTGTGGTCGATTTTTTCAGGCGAGTTCACGTCCTGGTGGTCAACGGTGCGCCTCGAACTGTGGCTCACATGGATGAGAGTTTCTTTTTGCGCGCTGCCCTTAAGCCGGGTCAAGATTCGGCGTCACGTTTCAATGCCACCTATGTCAAACCTGATGAATTGACTGCCGCCCAACTCGAGTATGTGGATGTGGTGGTGCTAGCCAATGTGAACACATTGGACGCAACTCAAGTTTCAGCGCTGTCCTTGTGGGTAAGAAAGGGCGGCGGTCTATTTATCAGCACCGGCGAAAACGTCACTCCCAAGATCTATAACGGTGTTTTCAAACCACTCATGCCGTTGCCTGTTCGTTCCATTCGCGTGGTAAAAGACAGACCCGTCTTTTTGACCTCTTTGGATATCAATCATCCCATGTTGGAAGTCTTTGCGCATTTACCGGAGGCCAGTCTTTTCACAGCACAAACACATACCTATGTGCTCCTGAATACCGCTGCATCGTCGACCATTCGGGTGCTCGCTAGTTTCACCGATGGAGCGCCGGCATTGGTTGAAGGCAACATAGGAAACGGCCGCGTGCTTGTTTGGACGACAAGCATTGATCGTGATTGGACAAATTTTCCGTTCAAGACCAGTTTTCTGCCCTTGGTGCAGCAGGCGATGTTGTATTTAGGCAATAAGATGGGAAGCCCCGAACGCAGCGCCCTGGAAGTGGGTGAGTCCAGGAGCATTCGGGTGAGTGAGCAAGTTTCCAAGGTCAGAGTCATTCGTCCGGACGGCGATGAAACAAGTTACCAGGGAGCCGACTTGGCCACGGGCACCATTCGCTATGGCCGCACCGACGTACCGGGTATTTATCGCGTTGAACGGCAGCGCCGTCAGTTGGTTGAACAGGAACAGTTTGCTGTGCATTTGGCGGCCGAAGAGTCTGTTCTCAAATCTGCGGATATCAACGCCATTCAACTCCTGCTGGAGTCGGGGAACGCCGATTCGGGCACAAACTTGGCTCAGGACGATGCCAAGCTATCCAAAGTGGGTCGTCAGGGTGAATTGTGGCCCGCACTTTTGATGGGGCTGTTCCTATTATTGGGCGTGGAAACGTGGTTGGCCTTTACTCCCAGTTGAGGCTATGGGGTCACCATTGCACACTTATTGAGAACCCAATCCCCGCTTGTGTCCGTGCCCTGGGAAATGGCCCCATCGTCTGAGACCCCTGCCTGAAAGCGCTGGGTGTATTCGAGTTGACCTTCCACTGTGACCGTGCCGCTTTTTGAAGTGTTTGGCCACGGCATATCTAAGCAATAGACAGTCCAGCGATTTGTTTGAACGGAGGGTGCTAGTTTTGTGTTGTTCAGGGTTCCAGTGACACGAACCGTTTTCCCCACCAATTTTTGGGCGGCACTTGCGTTATCAACCAGCGGAGCACTTCGGTAGCAGGATACGGCGGTCAATATGAGCACGGCAATGGCAATAACTTTCATGGATAGCTAGTTAGCCAGAGTCCACTGGGCGTTTTCCAGGACAAATTGTGTGCCTGCGATTCCGTGGCTGATTCCGCCGTCGTCATCGGTGACCGGATCCGGCCCTAAACTTCGTTTTCGCAAGGTTCCACTGGCCTCAATGGATTGACCGTGCGTGGCCGAATCCCAGCGTGTTACGCCCGATACATAGACTGGGGTGCGATCATCCAGTACGACAACCGCTCCGAGCATGGCGTCAAACGCTTTTCCACTGAGTGTGACATCCTGATCTATTTGGGTGTTCAGAAGTTGTCCGTTGCTCATTAGTTGCTCCGTGTCGCTGAATTACGAGGGTCATAACGTTTGGCTATTGCTGGACAAAAGATAATACGGTCAAAGTCGGCGTAGCCACGTTCAAAGACTTCACGCGTGCTCTGATACACTTTCATTCCCGGTTGAGAATGATTGGCATGCCAAAAAGAATTGGAACTCTCATCCCAGAAACCATAATCAAAATTGATGTATCCCGGTTGAGACCGATATTGGTAGGAATTCATGTCAATCTTGCCGTTCCTGGGATTGGGCTTGAATGCATTGTTATTCGGTTTCTTTCGCTTCTCTCGATCTGGATCCTGGTTGGACCAAAATAGTTTGGCAAACAGGTAGGATTTGTAATCGCCCCACTTATCATTGGTGCCGGGACGTTTTTGGTTCTTGTGTCTCTCGATCCAGGTATTCCATTTGTCCACGACCGCCTTGGCCTGTTCAAAGGTAGCGTATGCGTGAGTGAGCGGTGGATTGATGGCGTCAATATTGATTGCCGTAATTCCAATACATCCGCGGTCCAGATTTTTTTTCTGAGCCGCAGTCATCTTGATACCGCGCTCGGCCTCCCACATGGCAATGTACTGCTCGACTGAATATCGTCGCTGTGCTCCGGCATCTTCACCATAGGCCGGCGCTTCCGCATCAACAGGAAGTGCCTCATCAATAAAATAGCCGGTGCCACGCGGTTTCGTGTTCGTATGAGTCCCTTCATTCGTAAGCTTGTGTCCCAAAGGCCAAAAGGCCTGCGCGCTGTGGTTAGAGGGTTATTGGGGGGCACTGGTCGAATATGAC
>JYMV01033825.1_pt1 | contig 16763 bp, 12 predicted proteins | sample 338911 | NCBI WGS metagenome assembly JYMV01 (sample SAMN03354496, study PRJNA234377) | hydrothermal vent metagenome | biome: Deep sea; feature: Hydrothermal plumes at the Eastern Lau Spreading Center, Western Pacific Ocean; material: Seawater | place: Tonga | collected 2009 | depth 2000 m m
GGCGATCATCAAACCGTTCAAGCTGGATGAAGTGAAAGATAAGTTGAACGAGATCGGGGTAAAGGGAATAACCGTCAGCGAGGTGAAGGGGTTTGGCAGGCAAAAGGGCCATACTGAGCTGTATCGTGGTGCAGAATACGTGGTGGACTTTCTTCCCAAAATTAAAATGGAGATCATCGTCAGCGACAACCAAGTGGAGGATGTGATCAATACCATAATGCAGGCCGCACAAACCGGCAGGATCGGCGATGGAAAAATATTTGTAATAGATCTTCAGGATACTGTGCGGATTCGTACCGGAGAGCGCGGAGAAGATGCTATTTGATCCAAGAGTTCTGTGAACGGCAAACTGTTTCCTGTCTAAAGAATAATCGCAATTTTCCCAATCCGGGATGGCTGGATTTCATATATAAAGCTGGGGCCGTAGTGACGGCACCAGTTTTTTGCGTCTTTTTTTATAATTACATTCCCTAACTATTTTTTGCAGGAGAACTTTTAATGACCCCCAAAGAGGCAGTAGATTTCGCAAAAAAAAATAATGCTCGAATCGTAGATATGAAGTTCATGGATCTACTTGGATCCTGGCAGCATTTTTCTGTGCCTATGTGTGAGTTGGAAGAACATCTGTTTGAAGAAGGACTGGGGTTCGATGGCTCCAGCATCCGGGGATGGCAGGCTATCAATAACAGCGACATGCTGGTCATTCCCGATCCGGCCACCACGGTCATGGACCCGTTTATGAAAGACGCAACGGTTAGCATGATTTGTAATATCGTCGACCCGATCACCAGGGAAAAATACAGCCGCGATCCTCGCAATATCGCTCAGAAAGCGGAAGCTTATCTTAAATCTACTGGAATTGGAGACACTGCCTACTTTGGACCGGAAGCGGAATTTTTCGTTTTTGACAATGTTCAATACGATTCCAACGCGAATGAATCGTTTTATTCGATCGATTCTGTTGAAGCAAAATGGAACACCGGCCGGGATGAAGACCCAAACCTGGGTCACAAACCAAGACATAAAGAAGGTTATTTCCCGGTAGCTCCCAACGATACGCTTCAGGATATTCGCTCTGAAATGATGTTGCTCATGGAGCAGGTTGGTATCACCATGGAATGTCACCATCACGAAGTAGCAACGGGGGGACAATGTGAAATCGATATGCGTTTTGCTCCACTGGTTAAATGTGCCGACAGCCTGATGTGGTACAAATACATTGTTAAGAATGTTGCCCGGGCGCATAACAAGACCGCCACCTTCATGCCCAAACCCATGTTTGGCGATAACGGAACCGGGATGCATGTCCATCAGAGCATCTGGAAAGATGGCAAGCCCCTGATGGCCGGAAACAGTTATGCGGGTTTCAGTGAAATGGGTATGCACTACATCGGCGGTATTTTGAAACATTCCCGCGCGATTTGTGCTTTTGCTGCACCGACCACTAACTCCTACAAACGGTTGGTACCTGGCTTCGAAGCGCCAGTCAACCTGGCCTATTCCAGCCGCAACCGGAGCGCGGCCATCCGGATCCCCATGTACTCGCCCAGTCCCAAAGCAAAGCGATTGGAAATTCGTTACCCAGATCCTTCTTGTAATGGTTATCTGACTTTCTCAGTAATGCTTATGGCTGGCCTGGATGGCATTGAAAATAAAATTGACCCAGGTGAACCCCTGGATAAAAATATTTACTCCCTAGGGCCGGAAGAGTTGGCGAACATTCCCACCTTGCCTCACTCTTTGGACCAGTCCCTTCAGGCTCTGGAGGATGATCATGAGTTTCTCCTTAAAGGCGATGTGTTCACCCAGGATTTGGTCGATACCTGGATTGAATATAAACGTGAAAATGAAATAGACCCCTTGCGACTGCGGCCGCATCCCCTGGAATTCGAAATGTATTACGATTGCTGATTCCAGAGACTGGGTCTGCCTAGGGGGTTTTTTTTGTGATAAATTAGGCAGGTGCTAAGCTGGATATTGCATTAGAAGTTTTAAATCACCCCAACCCCATTCTACCCCATTCGGGGCATGAAGTTTAAGGAAGAGGATATAACTGGGGCATGAAGGCTGAGGAAGAATATAACTCCCTCTTTGAAAAAGAGGGGTCCATTGAAGCTCCCGCTTCCACGAAGGGGGTTGGGGGGATTTGCTTTTTCTGCCTGCGTGATATCTCTTTATTTACCTTCATTCCCCAAAGGGGTACAACGGATTATTGCTATCCGCCCCCACGGCCAGTGGTAATAATTATTTCATGACCCTCAACAAAAAACTGATCACTCGAATTCACCAGTGCCAACCCTGGGACGAAACGCTGCCTTTGCAGGCTTTTGGCTTTCGTGAACCTGAAACTGCATGGAAAAACCTCGTTGCCTTGGCGGGTCATGCCCAATTTGAAAAACTATATCCCGATTTCTTCCGGGTTTTGTTGGAACTGATTTCAAGTTCGCATAACGCGGATATGGCATTGCACAATTTCGAGCGCTTTTCCGAGAAAATTTTGGACAAAGATCATTTATACACGCAACTGACCGAATCGCCTTCCTTATTTGTAGCTCTGTTTTTTTTGTTTTCCGGCAGTCAGGTACTTACCGATGTCTTGCTCAATGAACCGTCATATGTTGATTGGTTGAGTCGATCGGAGACCCTGGCCAATTCCAAATCGAAAGATTTGCTGATGCGTGACTTCTATGAAATGGCCGGGAAAGAATTTCAAAGCAAAAGTATTCTTTCGGTTCTTCGAAAATTTAAAAAGAGGGAATACATACGAATCGGATTACGCGACCTGTTGGGTAAGGTTGGCTTCACAGAAACGGTTGAGGATATTTCCAATCTTGCCGATGTTTGCCTGCAAGCCGCCTATGAACATGCCGACCGGGAATTACGGAAAAAGTATGGACACCCCGTTTATCAGGATGCCAATGGAAACTGGATAGAATCGGAATTTTCTATTCTTGGTATGGGTAAACTAGGAGGCCGCGAACTCAATTACAGTTCCGATATTGACCTGATTTATATTTATTCTTCCAGCCAGGGAGAAACGCGTCCTTTGAGCGAGGGCGATCCATTCTTATCCAGCATCACCAATCACGAATACTTCACCAAACTTGCGTTGGGAATCACCAAGTCCCTCAACGAAATAACCTCAGATGGCAATGTGTTCCGGGTTGACTTGGAGCTTCGACCGGAAGGGGAAAGTGGTGAAATTGTAAATTCCCTGGCCAGTTGCGAAATTTATTACCAGTCCTGGGGAAGAACCTGGGAAAGGCAGGCCCTCATCAAGGCCCGTGTTTCGGCGGGCAGTGAAAATCTGGGAAAAGAATTCTTCGAAATGATCGAACCATTTATTTACAGGAAAAGCCTGGACTTTGAGGCCATTGAGGAAATAAAGTCCATGAAATATCAGATCAATAAAAGCCTCAAGGGAAAACACTCAAAGGGAAATATCAAACTGGGATTCGGCGGCATCCGGGAAGTGGAATTCACCATCCAGGCCTACCAATTATTACTGGGCGGAAGGGATAAAAGCCTGCGCGTTCGCGATTCTCTGGGAGCCATGAAAACCCTTTACGAAAAAAATATCCTGACTGAGGAGGATCATAACCACCTCCGCGAGGCTTACATATTTCTGCGCAACCTGGAAAACCGTGTGCAGATCACTTTTGGCCTGCAAACCTACCTCCTGCCGGATAACGAGACAGATCTTGCGGTGCTGGCTCGAAAAATGAGGATAGTTGGCGATAGCCAGAAAAACTTGGCCGACAACCTGATGAAGGAATACGAAACCCATACCCGTTTCGTGGGAACGCTATTTGCTGAACAATTTGTCGAAAAAGAAAAACGGGAAGCGGCAGAAACTCTTTCCCGTGAATGGGACCGTTCCCGGATAGGGGAGGAACAGTTTACCGAAAGCATGCTGGCGGAAATTCCCCTACTTCCCGATCCGAAAAGAGCTTACAGGCTTCTGGAATCTTTTCGTGACGGGGCGCAGTTTTCGCATCCTTCCGTGCAAAGCATTCAGGAATTTTACAGCATCATTCCTAAAATATTTCAGCAGTGCCGAAAGGTCCCCAAACCAGATTCCGCCATAGAGAACTTGTGCCGGTTTGTGGAAGCGACCGGAGCCAGAGAATCTTTTCTCGAACTATTCCAGAGCAATGAAAAATTTCTTGAGTTATTGCTCATACTTTTTGGAAGCAGCGGAATGCTCTCGCAAATTCTGATTAAGCGGCCTGATCTGGTAGATGTGCTGACCGACATGGAGGCCATTTACCGATTCAAGCTGGCAGAGAAAATACAGGAAGATTTAAACCGCGTCTTAAAGTCCTCTCCGGATTTTGAGTCCAGGTCCCTGGCGCTTCGGCGTATTAAGCAAGCCGAAGAGCTTCGCATCGGCGTGCGCTATTTGATCAAAGAAGCTGACCTTGCGGGGACCCTGGAAGACCTTTCCAATCTTGCTGATGTTTTTTTGGAGACTGTTTATCGAATCGCCTGTGAGGAACTCAAAAAAATTTCTGGCAACCACAACGATTTTTGCATCATTGGCATGGGCAAGCTGGGGGGGCGTGAATTGAATTTTGGCTCGGACCTTGATGTCCTGCTGGTTTACGATGAAGGGGAGGGCTATCCTCCTCCCGAAGGATTTGCCAGTCACTATTCCGCCCTTTCGCAGATGATCTATAAACTGACTTCGGAAATGACCTCGGCAGGTTATGCCTATAAAATTGATACCGATCTCAGGCCCGAAGGCGATGCGGGGGTGCTGGTGCTTTCTATTCAGGGCTACGAAAAATATTTCCAGTCCCGCGCCAGAGTCTGGGAGCAGCAGGCTCTGGTGCGGGCACGATTTGTGGCAGGCAAAGCTGAGGTCGGAAAAAAATTCATCGAGTCGGTCCACCAGTTTGTCTATCAGGACAAATTTGAATACGGGTCTCTCATAGAAATATCGCGCCTGCGAGAAAGAATGGAACAGGAACTGGCAAAAGAATCCACAAAAGGCAAGAATGTGAAACTAGGATTCGGCGGTTTGGCCGATATTGAATTCGCTGTGCAAATTCTCCAGTTGATGCACGGCAAAAAGTTTCCGCGCCTTCGGCAAACCAATACCCTTTCAGCTTTGCAAAGTTTTGTGACTCTTGGATTGGTCGACCAGGGTATGGCGGAAGAATTTCATGACAGCTACCTTTTTCTGAGAAACCTGGAATGCGCTTTGCGGATCATTCGCCAGACTCCCACCAACACCCTTCCAAAAGATAAAAAAGAGTTAGCGCCTTTGGCGCGTTTACTCGAATACGAAGGTGAGGATGCTGAAACCCTGGCAGACTCCCTGCTCACCGATTATGACTTCCATACCCAACGAGTGCGAAAACATTATCGCAAAACCATCGGCAACCTCCTCCGTGCCCACTAACCACTTGGCGTGGGGCCAATGAGCAATAGCTTTCATCGGCGAGCACCCGTGTTCTCGGCTCAACGAGTCATTGCTATCTGCTTCCCCTGCCAAGGGGCCACCAGACGTGGGGCTGAGGCAACCTATTGTTGGCCAGCAAAAGCCATTGCTAGTCGACCCCACGCTTAGTGGTGCCTTGGTTGAGTTTATAGTCGATGCTATCGATCAAGGCTTGCCAGCTGGCTTCGATGATATTTTCGGAGACCCCTACGGTTCCCCATTTGGAATGATGGTCGCCGGATTCCACTAACACCCGGGTTTTGGCGCGGGTGCCTTTTTTTTCTTCCAGAATGCGCACTTTGTAGTCGTAGAGATTGACTTCTTCAAGTTCCGGGTAAAATTTGACCAGAGCTTTTTTGATGGCTTTATCCAGAGCGTTGACTGGGCCGGTTCCCTCGGCGGCAGAAACCTCTTGAATGCCGTTGACTCTTAATTTGACCGTGGCTTCGGAGATAGGTTCTTCATCTTCCCTGCGTTTTTCAACGATGACGCGGAACCCAATAAAATCGAAAAAGATTTCTTTTTGGCCGAGTGCATCACGCATCATCAGCTCAAAAGAAGCCTCGGCGCCTTCGTACTGAAAGCCCAGGTTCTCGGATTCTTTCAGCGATTCAAGAATTTTCTGGACCTTCGGGTCCTTGTCGTCCACATCTAATCCATACTCCTTGGCCTTGTGAAGTATATTGCTTTTTCCAGAAAGTTCGGAAACCAGAATGCGCTGGTGGTTGCCCACTTTTTCAGGTTCGATGTGTTCATAGGTTTGAGAATTTTTGCGCACTGCGCTGACATGCACACCGCCTTTATGGGCAAACGCACTTTTTCCCACAAACGGTTGCTGGTTCCAATGTGCTTTATTGGCCAGCTCATCCACAAACGCGGAAACATCTTTCAGGGATTGCAGTTGTTCATCCGTGACACAGTTGATCCCCATTTTTATTTTCAGGTTGGGAATGATGGAGACCAAGTTAGCGTTACCGCAGCGCTCTCCATAACCATTGATGGTGCCCTGCACCTGCTCGGCTCCAGCTTGAATGGCATTGAGCGAGTTGGCGACCGCCACCTCTGAATCGTTGTGGGCATGAATGCCCATTTTTACTGAGATTAAATTTTTTACCTCTCCAAAGATCGAACGCACCTCGTGCGGCAGCGTCCCGCCATTGGTGTCGCATAGGACAATCCAGTCGGCTCCTGCCGATTCGGCTTCTTTTACAGCCTTGATGGCATATTCCGGATTATTTTTATATCCATCGAAGAAATGTTCGGCATCAAACAGGATCTCATCGCGCCGTTTTTTCAAGTAGGCGATGCTCTCAAAAATCATGCGCAGGTTTTCATCCAAGCTGGTGGATAAGGCATCTTTCACATGCAAGTCCCATGTTTTTCCGAAGAGGGTCACCACCTGCGTTTCAGTTTTCAGCAGGGCTTGCAGAACAATATCATCTTTCACTTTTTTATCGGGGTAACGGGTACTGCCGAAGGCGGTGATCCGTGTTTGGGAAAAGTGGGCGCGTTGGGCCTTCTCAAAAAAATCGACATCTCTGGGATTCGAGCCGGGCCAGCCGCCTTCTACATAATGTACCCCCAGTTCGTCCAGTTTATGGGCGATGCGGATTTTATCCTCAACGGTGAAGGAGATGCCTTCGGCCTGGGATCCATCCCTGAGTGTGGTGTCATAAATTTTTACGGAACTCATATCTAAACAGCTTTCACTTTTTTCGCGGTTTTCCTTTTGGCATTCATTTTACCGGGTTTTCCCTCCATATTAAAAGCATCGTGCAAGGCGTTGACGGCAAGTTTGGAATTTTTTTGTTCAATGATGCAGGACACTTTGATCTCGGAGGTACTGATCATCAATATATTTATTTTATGCGCAGACAAAGTTTTAAAAATTTGCGCTGCCACCCCTGAGTGACTTCGCATGCCCGCCCCAACAATGGAGATTTTAGCAATTTTAGCATCGGAGCTGACATGGGTAGCATGGATTTTTTTTGCCACTTTATCCATGATGACCATGGCTTCCCTCAAATCTTCTCGTTGCAGCGTGAACGACATGTCGGTATGCCCCTGTTCGCTGACATTCTGAATGATCATGTCCACGGAGATGGAAGCATGTGCCAAAGGTGCAAAAATATTGGCGGCGATGCCCGGTTGGTCGGGAACTTCCTTCAGGGTAATTTTTGCCTGGTTCTTGTCGCACATGATTCCGGAAACCACCGGTTGTTCCATATTCGGATCCTCCTCGCAAATCAAAGTTCCCTTATCCCCTTCCTTGAAAGCGGATTTTACGATCAGGGGCATCTGGTATTTATGGGCAAACTCCACACAACGAATTTGCAGGACTTTGGCTCCCAGACTGGCCATTTCCAGCATTTCATCATACGATACCACATCAAGCCTTCTAGCTTGCGGCACGATTCTTGGGTCGCAGGTATAAACCCCATCGACATCGGTATAGATTTCGCATTGCCGGGCGCCTAGCGCAACCGCCAGAGCTACCGCCGAGGTATCCGACCCGCCCCGCCCCAAAGTCGTCACATCGCCCTCCGGATTGATGCCCTGGAATCCGGCGACCACGATCACATGATTTTCCCTCAGCATTTTGCGCGCCCGCTGGGTATCAATATTCTTAATGCGAGCCCGGGTGTGGGTGCTGTCTGTTTGCAGGCCAATCTGTCTCCCCGTCATGGAAAGAGCGGGAATGCCACGGGCTTGCAGGGCGATGGTCAGCAGGGCGGCCGAAATCCGTTCGCCGGATGACAAGAGCAGGTCGATCTCCCTACGGGCCGGATTTTTTGACAGACGACATGCCATTTTTAACAGTTTATCGGTTTCGCCCGCCATGGCGGAAACCACGACTACGATATCGGTGCCGGTTTTTCGGGTTTTGGTAATTCGGTCGGCCACATGTTCGATCCGCTCCAGGGTTCCCACAGAGGTTCCGCCATATTTTTGTACGATTAAAGATTTACTCATAACTGGTTTGCCAGAAAAGCCGTCAATAAATCGGGTGCGTTGGGAAATAATTTTCCTGTTTCTAAAAGTTGTTCGTCATATTGGCTGGTGTTTCCCGATGAGGTGGGATAAACCAGATAGGGAACCGGGGACCGATCGTATTTCATCAACTGTGCGGAACTGACATGGTTGACCACCACCAGCATTTTTATATTTCCCATCGTCTCCATCGCCTGGGCCAGGGGTTTAATGACCTGGGCATCGAAGTCTTCGATCATTAAAATCTTATCGTCAATATCGCCTTTGAGAGAAACTTCCTCTCCCGCTGCAATGTGCAGGAAAACGACATCTTTGCTTTCCAGTTCTTTGAGTACCGCAGAAACTTTTGCGGAATAATTGGTATCGGAAAACCCGGTCGCGCCTTCCACTTCCACGACATTCATTCCGGTGAGCTTGCCGATTCCCTTAACCATCAAAGAAGCGGAGATTATGGACGCGCTTTTTTCATACCGTTGCCGGAAGGAGGGCAGGTTGGCGAGTTCGCCGTTTCCCCAAAACCAGATACTATTAACCGGGTCTTTGTTTTCGGCAACACGTTTTTTGTTGTAGGCATGGTTATGCAAAATAATTTGCGCCTGGTTCATCACGAAGACCAGTTCGCGAACCGCGTTTCCCTCGGGCATGAACTGGCGGATTCCCTCGCCAATGAGTTCGTTAGGTGGAGTTAACCTTTCTAAAATCTGCGGAATTTTTATAAACATCAGGTTGTGATACCCCCCGCCATGATGGAACGTAACCGGAGCATCGACCACTTGCTCTTTAAGGGCGTTAATGAGAAGGCCGGAATTATCATGGGAAAGATGCTCGCCGGTATAATCTTTCATGACCATATCATCATGGGTGGGTTGCAGGGTGACCAGATCGCAACAGAGCGCGACCTCATCTGGCGCGGGTTTTACCCCCAATCCTATTGCTGAAAGCTGAGCGTGGCCTGAAGAATATTTTTTGGGATCGAGACCCAGTAGTCCCAGACAGGAAATCTCATTTCCTGGATGCAAATCATCCGGTATGGTCTGAACGGGTCCAAACGTTGCATTTTGCGTCAGGGCGTCCAGATTAGGGGTGTCGGCCAATTGCAAAGGAGTTTTATTATCTTTTTCCGCGAATGGCCTGTCTGTCAGACCCGCCACGATAACAACTAAGTATTTCATTTTTTTAGGGATAAAGGGATTGAAAACCCAAGTATAACCAGGAATCTATAATTATAACTTAATTTTTCCATTTCCCCAACTTATTGAGAAACAAAGGGCATGCGAGTTACCTTAGAAAAAATACAGAATAAATAGAGATCCCCTGGGAAAACCGTGGGGCAAATGGTTGCGGGATCAGGCATTGTTTTTTTGGTTCTTAAGGCCTGGATAAAGTCGAGTTTTATTTTTAAAATCAAACTGTTATGGACGTAAAAAGCCTTTTATGATACTGTTTCACAACGTAAAATTAAGGAAATTTTGTCTTACTGAATTTTGGACCACCTTATTCGGGGAGAAGAAGGAGAACTTATGTATGAAGTCAAAGAGATTTGTAAAAATGGCGAATCTCTACCCCTCACTACCACTGATGGGGCTCTAAGAATTGTATTTATTGGAACAGGCTCCGCATTTGCCAAACGCAGGCGCCAGTCAAATATGCTGGTCATTCAAAAGGCGACCATCATGTTTTAATAGATTGCGGTACCCAGGGGCCTTTAGCCCTCAACGATCTGGGATTGAGTGTTTTGGATGTCCGTTGCTATCTGCCCACCCACAGTCATGCGGATCATATTGGCGGATTGGAGGAAGTTGCCCTGATGAATCGGTACACTCCCAATATCTCTACGCCTGATATGATTATTTTGCGGGACTATCAGGATATTCTCTGGACCAAGAGCCTTTCAGGGGGTTGCGAATATTGTGAGGCAAACCAGGGCCGGCCCCTGCAGTTGACGGATTTTTTCAACATTCTTCGTCCTCAGAACATTGAAATTGAGGGGAGAAAGTTTTGGGCTTACAAGCACGGGCCTATTGAGCTCGTCATCATGCGAACGCGGCATTTTCCTGATACGGCAATCAGTGTGGATGAGTCGCAGTGGTGCTCGGGAGTGTTCATCAACCGAAAAGTCTGGATTTCGGGGGATACTATGTTCGATGCGGACTATCCTATCCGTTTTGGCAGGTTGGCGGAAGTCATGTTTCATGATACGCAATTATTTTTCGGCGGCGTCCATGCTTCGTATCAGGAGTTGATCACATTGCCCGAGGATGTCCGGGCAAAAATGTTCCTATATCATTACAGAGACAATTGGGATAAGCCGGAAACCTGGGCTGGCGGGACGGATAAATATACCGGTGATCCGGTTAAAGACGGATTTTTGGGTTGGACTGAACAACACACCGCCTACGATTTTTACTGATCTTTATATAGGAATTGGTAAGAATAAATTGAGGGAGAGCCTCTATCGTGAGTTACCAGATTACTTTGAATACCTGGTCGGGAGCCGATAAAACGGAAGCGGCCGAGAAGCTTGCCAAAGTTTTCCGGTTTGGCAACGAACAGGCCATGACCGTTGTGGATCGTTTATGCCAAGGGCTCCCCTGGCGTTTTGACAAGCGTGTTCCCGATCATCAGGTGGATGTGGCGTCTTCCTATCTTCGGGACCTTGGGTTTGCCGTGGACATTCAGCCTGTCGAAGGCGAGATCGAGCCCCTGTCCGATCCCGTTTCTGTTGCAACGGCAGAGGCTGCGGCAAAAGAAGAGGCCGATGTCTCCATAAAGGAAGACAGCTACCGGTTCAAGTTTCAGGGTGATGGCCGTTCTCTTTTAAATATCAGTTTTGTCAACCTGATCAAGACGGTATTCACTCTGGGTGTTTACCGATTCTGGGCCAAAACCAATGTCCGCCAGTATATCTGGTCGCAAACCTTGTTTGCCGGTGACCGCTTCTCCTATCATGGTACCGGCAAAGAGCTAATGCGTGGGGCGATGCGACTCGGGGCTGTTTTAATTCTACTAGTTTCAGTAGATGCCTATATTGTGTTCAATGTCGGGCCTGAAGAAGGCGGGCAGTTTTTAGATTTAATCTCCCTGATTATTGTTGTCATGATTCCGGCGCTCCTGGTAGGTGCCTGGAAATACCGCCTTTCCCGAACCGCTTGGCGCAATATCCGTTTTTCCTTCCGGGGGAAAAGGATAGATGCGGTTCTACTATATGTTATGGGGGGGGTACTTTCAGTATTGACTTTAGGTCTTTACTGGCCTTATTTCAAAATGAAAAGCGAAAGGTTCTGGCGTGAGAACTCCTGGTTCGGGGATGTGCAATTCCGCTTCTCTGGTGCGGGAAAAGATTTTTTTAAAAAATTTATTCTTGCCGTGATTCTTACTCCGCTTACACTGGGATTTTATTTGTTCTGGTTTACCGCCAATTTAAAAAATTATTTATGGTCCCATACCCATGTTGGCGGGGCGACCTTTCATTTTCCGATTACGGGAAAAGATTATATGAATTTAAAGGTGACCAATTTTTTCATTCTCTTGATTACTCTTGGAGTGGGCTACCCTTGGGTGGTGGTTCGTAACCAGAAATTTGTTACAGAAAACCTGACTTTGGCAGGGAATATTGAATTGCACCGAATTGTCCAGGAAATGAAAGACAGTGGAGCATTTGGAGAAGAGGCACTGGATGCCATAGATGTTCCCATTGAAATCGGTTAAGAACACCTCTAAAAATCTCGAGTTATACAGAACTCTCGGTGAGAATAGGACAGTGGTCTCTCAAGCCGAGACAACTTTTTGCTCCACCCCTAGCGAGGGAGGCTGATAGTAAGGGCTCGTTGTGCCGAGACAATTGTTTTGCTCGCCAGAGAAGGTTAAAGCCAGTTGCCAGCCCTGCTAAGGGCGGCTAGGAGGTGGGTATGACTGTCCGAAAACTGCAATTTGCAGGTGCTTTTTTTGATGGTAGAAGTGCCGAAAAATATCTTGTCGATGTTGAACTCACTCCCCAAGAAATAATTCTCCAACGGACCGGTCATGAACCGGTCCGTTGGGCCTACTCCCACCTTCGTTGGGCCGCAGAAACCAGTCCTTTCCATATTGAACATCGTGTCGATGATAAAAACGGCGAACGCCTGGAAACCCTCGTGGTGGAGGACCTCGATTTTTATGAAAGTGTTTTAAAGATTGCGCCGACACGTTTTTCTGCTACCGGAAAGGGACCCAATTTTAATTGGAAACTTTATTCTGCGGGGATACTCGTTTTAATTTTTTCCGCTTATGTATTTATTAAAACCGTTCCTTCGTTTCTAGCTGACCAGATGGTCGAAAAAATTCCCATTGAATGGGAAGTGACGGTGGGCCAGTCCATATTAAAAATGTTTCCGGTGGTGCAGAAACCTGATCAGGAAGTAATTAAGGTTTTGCAGGATACGGTCGATATCCTGAAACAGTCTTTGCAGGGCACCCCGCCGCCTTATGACCTGAAGGTCTATATATTACCCGTAAAACAGGTCAACGCGCTGGCTTTGCCAGGGGGACCCATCGTGATCTTTGAAGGCCTGCTATATAAGGCAGAGTCTCCGGAGGAATTGGCTGGTGTGCTCGCCCATGAAATCCAGCATATACTGCTGAGGCATTCCACCCGAGGGATTCTCCGGAACATGGCGGAAAGTATGTTGGTGACTATTTTCTTGGGGGATATGAATTCCGTCATGGAAGGGATTGTCCAACTCGCGGGACAACTTGAAACGCTGGGATTGAGCCGTGAAATGGAAGCGGAAGCCGACCAAAAGGGGATGCTTTCCGCAAATATTGACCCGCATGGAATGATTCGAATTTTTGAAAAGCTCATGCAAGAGGAGTCGAAGGAACTTCCGCAGGGGAAAACGGTTTCTAAAGAAAATGACTTTTCTTCCTATTTTTCTACCCATCCATCTGGCCAAAACCGGCTGGCCCGGCTTGAGAAACAAATGAACTCTCATGCAAACAAAACTTGGACGCCTCTTTTTCCAAACCTGGACTGGAACGAAATTAAGCCAGGGAATTGATGCTTACCTTGAATTTCCCCACAACTCATCATTCTAATAGCCAGCGTATTTATTGGCCCTGGGCTCTCGCTGTTCTTTGCATTTTTGTATTGTTTAGATTGCCCGGATTGGGAGTGCCGCTGGCTTCAGATGAATTGGCCATGGTTTCGCTTTGGGCACAAATGCCCACCCTGAAAATTTTTTCCAATTATCAATACCCCAATAACCATATTTTTCTGACCTTCGTTCTCAGTTTTCTGCTCAAAACATTCGGGCTGAAAGAATGGCTGTTAAGGATGCCTTTATTGGCCTGCGGGATAGTCAGTATTTTTCTGGGCTACAAGTTGGGCAGGATGATTTCCGGAAACATTGCCGTGGGATTCTCCACGGCATTTTTGATGGCCGTCAGTGAAAATCATATTTTCTTCTCCACGAACGCACGGGGATACCTCGTGATCATGATGTTGGCTCTAATGGCAGTGACTTGTGTGCTGGATCGACTTGAAGGGCGCCCATTAAAATTCCAAAAGCTCTCGAAAGGGTTTAGCGGAGTGCTGGCTTTTTTCGGCTGGGCGGGTATCTGGATTTTGGGAACCTGGACGATTCCTACCTTTTTATTCTTTGAGGTTTCGATCGCGATATTTTTGGCGGGAATTTTGATGGTAGGAAACCACCTGCTGCCATTTAAAAATGCGTCTCTGGTTACACCTTTGCTTTCGACCGTGGTGGGAGGGCTCGTGTTTTATTTGCAATACTACGTGTTGATCAGTCCAGCAATGCTGGCTGAGGCCACTTCAAACGCGGCAAAGACATCCTTGCCGTTGTTTTTTTCTGAACTTCTAGTTGAATGGATAAGCCCCTTTGAATCGGCGGGTATTCTGTTTTTCCTGTTTGCCTTGATGGGACTGGGCCGGTTGTTCCGGCAAAACCGGATTACGGGTTTTCTGATGGCCTGTGTTTGGTTGGGCCCCATCTTTATTGGAATCGGAGGTTTTTTGCTGGAAATGCTTCCAGGTGTTCCGCACTCCCGAACTTTTTTTATCTGCAACCTTTTTTTCTTCTGCTGAGTGTGATGGGTATCCGGGAAACCGGAGCTTTGTTTTTAACATTGATGAAGCGAAATTCAGGCTTTCATGAAAAGGATCTACTGGTCATGACAGGAGTTTTGGCAGGTATCCTTCTCCTGATTTCGAGTTTGAAATTTTTTCAACACATTTATCCTCAGCGCCTGTCGCGGGAACCTTTGCACAGAGTCCATGATTTTGTCCAAAATTTAAATCCAAATGACCTGCTTCTGATTTCTCATAAAATGCATGTGGAGTTTTACCTGTATGGTGCCTGTGGGATGCGAAAACGGATCGAGAATATTCTGCGTGAAGGGAAACTGGAAAACATCTATTTTCTAGATTATGAGAAAAAAGGCGTATCGAAAATTGAGGAATCTGACAAAAAAGTAAAACGGTTCCTGGGTTTTCTGGCATTGGCTGGGGATGCTGGGAAAGAGGGCCCAGCTCTCCCTGAAAAGGCTGTGGAAGAGGCCGGACGATTTGGTTCTTTTATATTTTATCGATTAAAACAGGAATGGTTACAGCCCTTGCCAGGATGGGAAAAAGCAGGAATGGACCCGGCTCCCTTGGGAACGGAACCTTTTAGATGGGAAAAGGTTTCCAGCCCTTCAGGAATCAGGTCCTTGATTCGGTTTGAAAATTCCTTTACGGTAGCGATGGAAAACAAGGAGCCGCGATTTCACAAGGCTTCGGGTTGGACCCTGAATTTGATGGAAGTTGTGGGCAGTGAAAAAATTTTTCGGCGGTCCTGTTGGGCGGACGGATGAAAGAAGGTAATATTATTTTTGATCCCAGTTGGCAGCCCAATGCATGGATTATGGATCACCCTTACGGAAGTGATATTTTTAACCGCCGCTGGAATCCGGCTGTTTTTATTTCTCAGGGAGAAGGACGCTTGTCAGTGCTAGATGTAAAGTTTTCCCGGCGTTTGGGACATGGGGCGCTAAGGAATTTTTTGAGTTATCGGATTGAAAAACCTGAGGTGAAGAAAAAATGATCGTTGTTACAGGAGGAGCAGGGTTTATAGGCAGTGCCTTGGTGCACAGCCTTAACCAGAAGGGCTTTGAGGATATCTGGGTGGTGGATGAAGTGGACCACCTTGAAAAGCAGAAGAACCTGGATGCCCTTATCTATTCAAGATGGGTTGGCAGGGATATTTTTTTGAAGGAGGTCATAGGATCAGAACTTCCTATGTGTTCAGCGATTCTACATATGGGAGCCTGTTCTTCAACAACGGAGACCAATGAAGCCTATCTGCGCGAAAACAATTTTGAGTACACCCGATCCCTTGCCCAATACTGCCTGAAGAAGGATGTGCGTTTTATTTATGCCTCCAGCGCCGCAACTTATGGAGCGGGAGAGAATGGGTATTCTGATGACGAATCCCGGCTGGAAACGTTGGCCCCTCTCAATCTTTATGGGGCCAGCAAGCAGTGGTTCGACCTGTGGGCCAAACAGGCGGGAGTGCTAAAGGACATTGTGGGATTGAAATATTTTAACGTGTTCGGTCCGAATGAATATCATAAAGGAGATATGCAAAGTATGGTCCGCAAAGGTTTTTTGCAGGTGCGCGATGCGGGTGTTCTGAACCTGTTCAAATCCTACAAGTCCGGATATGGCGAGGGCGAGCAGGAACGGGATTTTTTATATGTGCGTGACGCGGTGGCAATGACTCTGTTTTTTCTGGAGCACGAGGATGTTGGGGGAATCTATAATGTTGGGTCAGGCAGGGCGAGAAACTGGAATGATCTGGGCTTTGCGGTTTTTAGGGCGATGAATAAAAAAGTGGATATAAAATATATAGAAATGCCAGAATCCATCCGGAATCAATATCAATATCATACCTGTGCTGAAATGGAGAAAATACGGTCGGCGGGATATAAGGAAACGATCACTTCTTTAGAGGAAGGAATTTCAGATTACGTTAAAAACTACTTGCTTCCCGATAAGCACCTTGGCTAAACCCTTGCTTCGTAAAAATTGGAGGGTCAGCTGGCTTTGTGTTTTTCCAGGATTTTTTCCAGGGTTTGGGTGGTGGAATGGCCTTCGACGATGGGTATAAGTTCAACTCTTGCCCCATAGCCTTCAACGATTTCCCGGCCGACAACTTCATCGATTTTATAGTCGTTTCCTTTTACCAGAATATCGGGCCTGATTTCGCGGATGAGCTTTTCTGGAGTGGTCTCGTCAAAAAGGGTGATGTAGTCGATGTATTTTAAAGAAGAAAGAATATTGGCACGTTCT
>JYMV01033652.1_pt1 | contig 16759 bp, 9 predicted proteins | sample 338911 | NCBI WGS metagenome assembly JYMV01 (sample SAMN03354496, study PRJNA234377) | hydrothermal vent metagenome | biome: Deep sea; feature: Hydrothermal plumes at the Eastern Lau Spreading Center, Western Pacific Ocean; material: Seawater | place: Tonga | collected 2009 | depth 2000 m m
GGCATTGGTAAAAGTGAATTGGGTTGCGGGGAATTGTTGCTTTAAGTAGGCACTCATTAACGGCCGATAGCCGTTCATTTCGGTAATGCTCCCGCCGATGAAGGCGACATGTCCCCGCTTGGTAGACTCAAACACAAACTTGCTATTGGTCAACGATCCCCGCAGGTGATAATGATCATCGGAAACATCCGGCAGTTCGTCAGCGACAACGCTGGTCGAGAGCATCATCAGAGCAACGCTCATAATTTGAAGATAGGTCATCAAGCAATTATTTCATTAACAATTCGGGCAGCGGACACGACCAGTTTTTGTTCCTGGCCGTTATGTAAATAATAGAGGTCGTTATGATTGAGTCCAAAGAGATGCAACAGGGTGGCTTGGTAGTCATTGGGGGTTACTATATTTTCCACAGCCCGATGTCCAACATCATCAGTGTTTCCATAGGTCATACCACCTTGAATCCCACCTCCGGCAAGCCACGTGCTAAAGCCCTGACCATTATGATCGCGGCCGCCCGTCTTCGGATCCCCTTCGACGACGGGTAGTCTTCCGATTTCGCCCCCCCAATGCACAAGCACCTCATCCAACATCCCCCGCTGTTTAAGGTCTTTTACTAATCCTGACGAGGGAACATCCGTCTTACGGCAAGCGCTGGGGAGTGTACTAATCAGGTTGGTATGGTTATCCCATGGCTGACCTGAATGAAACAGTTGCACAAACCGCACGCCACGTTCCACCATCCGTCTAGCGATCAGACAGCGCGTACCATAATCCCGCGTGACCTCTTGATCAATTCCATACAATTGTTGTGTCGCTTTGGTTTCCTGAGCAATGTCGAGGGCTTCGCGGGCCGAATCCTGCATCCGAGCCGCCAGTTCATAACTGGCAATCCTCGCCTCCAAATCATGTTCACCTGGGTGTTTATCCAAATGTCGCCGATTGATTCGATTGAGGAACGAGAGATTGGAAGCTTGGACGCTCCCTTGCAAATGTGCCGGCGCCGCCAGGTTCAGAATTCGCGGTTCTTTCGGTCGCAACACCGTTCCCTGAAATAAAGATGGCATCCAACCATTGGACCAGTTATGTGTGCCGTCCACCGGCGTTCCAGCCGGATCGGTAAGCACCATATAAGCGGGTAAGTTCTGAGAGACCGAGCCCAGTCCATAGGTGATCCAACTGCCCAGTGATGGTCGGCCAGTAACCCCAGCAATCCCAGAATTCATATAGCGGATCGAAACCTCATGGCCATTATGGCCCGTATGCATCGAACGAATCACACAAACATCGTCCACGATGGAGCTCAGACCGGGCAACAGCTCCGAAATCTCTGTGCCACATTCACCTCGTTTACTGAATTTGAAACTGGAACCCTTCAGCGTCTTTGTCGCGCGTTTAATAAAGCTAAAGCCAACATCGCCGTCATAAGTTTTCCCATCCAGCCGCGTCAATTCCGTTTTGGGATCCATGAGGTCCATGTGGGCAGGACCGCCATGTTGAAACAATGAAATCATCGCTTTGGCTGTTGGCAGACCTTGCGGCTTGCGCGGCCGCATATCAAAAGTGACGGGCGCCTGCTGTACATTCTTGGGTACGCCCAGTAAATTTTCTTCGCCCAGCAACGTGGCCAGCGCGACCATGCCCACGCCCATCGCATTTTCCGACAGAAAATGGCGACGATTTAATTCCACGTTTGTTTTGGAGGGCAACATCTTTTACTCGATATATAAAAACTGATTAGATCCCAATAAGGCCTGGCAATAATTTGTCATCGCCTGGGCCAGAGGAGTCTTATGGTCTTGCCTGCGTAATAAAATTAACTGCTCGCGAATGAATTCGATCGACACCTGTAACTCCTCCTCAGTCGCCCGCCGTCCATAGGCTAACAGCCATCCATAAGCCAGCTGCTGACCAACCGTGGCCTTTTGTTCATATGCATTCGGCTCCATGGGTCCTTGAAAATCCGTTGTCGATTCCCATGAACGATTGTCTGCGTGCTCCCGACCTACAAGCGAAATCTCATATCGATTGGCATAGCTATCGGACGTATGTGATCCTTGTGCATCAACGACTGCGTCAATAATATCCCCCACTTCCACATCCACTGTCAGTTCGTACGCCTGAGTTGAATTATGAGCGCTCCACCTACCCAGTAGTCCGCGGCGACTGCTGATCATGGTTAAGCGGATTCCATTTCCATTATCGGTTGCATGGCTCAACGTCCCTTTGATTTGTAGTTTTCCCTGAACAGGCGACGTCCAGCGACGGATCGGATGGAGTTGGGGCAAAGCTGCATGACCCCCGGTCGCGGATAGAAATGAAAAGGACGTGACTTCATCCGGCAACATTTCACTACCACTCCACCGTCCTTTTCCAAAATAGGGGAAGTCCGTAAATTCAACCGTTGGGATTTGATCTCCCCCCGCTTCATCAATCGCTCCATACCCGTACCGCCAAGGATTCAAATTCACAATATCGCTATCCGCCGCGCGATAGGCGACGGCCGCCACCTCTGCCAACGGTATTTGCTGAGCGGCTTCCTCGTTCAATCGTTCAGCAAACGCTTTGGAAAATCCGAGGATGAATTCACTATTCATCAGCATCAAAGATTGGGTCGCGTCTGTCGAGTGGGTACGATCGGTGCAGTTTACTTCCATAACCGGTGCATCAAAGGATTTAAGAATAGCAACGGGTTGAGTTCGTCGTACCTGCAGGTAGATACTACGGCGCTGCGACTCTCCGGTAATCACGATCTGACCCGTGGCGTCCGCGCTAACTTCCACCGCGCGGCCAAATTGTGTGTAATCCAGTCGGCCACTAACGGCAAGAATTGAATCGCGAATCGTCTCGGCTTCCAAGCGATGAACGGGAAAATGGGAATACAATTGGTTGGCGCTATCAATACCATCGGCCTGAGGCGTACGACGAGCTTGTTGCCGATAGACGGTCGACGTCATGATCTTGCGATGCAGATGTTTGAGGCTCCAGCCCTGGGACATAAATTCATCCGCCAACCAATCTAACAGCTCGGGATTACTTGGTTTCGTACCTAGTTTCCCAAATTCGCCTGTCGTCGAAACCAAGCCTTTACCAAAATGTAACATCCAAAATCGATTGACAAGTACTCGAGCAACCAAGGGATGGCGGCCACTCGTTAAGTACCGTGCATAGGCTAACCGACGTCCCGACGAGGGCAAGCTCGGGTCGTTATCGATAATCTCCAACGGACTGTCTGCCGCGGTCGCTACCGTCAATCCGCCCGGCTTAACCTCATGTTGCGGCTGGCGATAATCGCCGCGATAAAACAACAACGTCGGATTTATTGATTGTTGCTTTTCCGTAATGGCTCGCACATATTTGTGCTCCGGCTTCTCCGCTCGAATCTTCGCGATGTCGGCAGCTAGCGCTTTGAGTTTATCTGCGTGGGCTTGGTTGTATTGGTACAATACCCCCGGACTTAACTTAGCAATATTTGGGTTATCGGCTAACGCCTTCTTATGTTCTGCTGTGCGTTTATCAGCTGCTGTACCATGGGCTTCCTTTAACAGGGCCCGCTTTGACTCTTCAACTTTGTCCAGTTCCAGCTTTAATACTTCCGCCATAAACTCGCTTTCCTTTTCACTGCGTTCTTTCACCTTCACGGCCGCCTGCTTTTCAACTTCCGCGGCTTGAGCATGGTCTTCATCGGTATACAGCGATATAGCGCGACCACTGGGCACTTGCCACTGCTTAGGATCCAAGGCTGGTTCAAACACCGCGCGGATGCGATAGTAATCCTCTTGGGAAATTGGATCATAACGATGGTCATGACACTGGGCACAACCTACCGACAATCCCAAAAGCGAAGTCGTCACCATTTTGATCGTGTCGGTAACAACTTGATTGCGAACAACGTCATTGTTCTCTTGCCCTGTACCATCAGCGACCATTCGCAAAAAACCGGTTGCTGTTAGGCGTGCGATTTCGTTATCCGTCATATTTGCATAGGGCGGAGTAACCAATTCATCGCCGGCCAACTGCCAAACAATAAATTGGTCAATCGCCATGTCACTGTTAAAAGCGTTAATTACCCAATCCCGATACTGGAATGCCCATGTTCGTGGTTGGTCACTGTTTGAATATCCCTCCGAATCAGCATAGCCCGCGATATCCAGCCAATGTCGTCCCCACCGTTCACCATAATGCTCTGACGCCAGCAGACGATCGATTGCTTTTTCCCAGGCATCACTATCTTTGTCGTCTAGGAACTGTTGAATCTGTTTGGGCGTAGGAGGCAAACCTGTCAAATCCAACGCTGCCCGCCTCATTAGTGTTTGACGATCAGCGTCCGCTGCAAAACGCAAATCATGTTGTTGCATCGCTGCTAGCAACAGTGCATCAATTGGAGTGCGGACGCGATCCGCTTTAGTTACCGTTGGCACAGCAGGGCGGACAATTGTTTGATAGGCCCAATACATTCGTTCTTCAGCACTGACACCTAAGCCTAGGCCAATGGATGCGGGTTCAGGGCGTACTGTTTTTGCACCCTCTTGTATCCACTGCTGCAAAATAGCAATCTTATCTTGTGGCACACGATGATCGCCGGGCGGCATCTCACCATTTTTAACTCGCTCCAGCAAATAACTCCCAGCAGCATCCCCCTTAACAATCGCTGGACCTGAATCGCCGCCCTTTTCCATAAAATGCACGAAACAGTATGTGCGAAACAGCGGCCGAATATCACCTTCAAAGGTGAGGTTCTTTTCATCAGCTGCACAATTAACACTAATACAAACAACTGCGGCAGCTGCGGCGGTCAGAACGAGTTTTTGTAATATACGCATCGCGGCATGCTTTGGTGGGGGTCTTGGGAAGAGTGGCAAATCGACATTAGGCTACGCGTCTCGCTTACCACTATCCTCTATAATAGCGAACAACCACGCCCATAACAAATAGCTCTTTTGTAGTGCCAGCAATTCAATCATGTCTGTAGTACTCGGTTTAGACATTGGAACAACCACAATTACCGCCTTAGCGCTCGCTGAGAATAGCGGGCAAACCATCGCTTGTCACAGCGTTGCCAACAAAACACAAACCATTAAGCCATCGGTTGACCCCCAAGGTCGTAGTGAATGGGAGGCACCATTGATCTTGCAGCGTGCTGCCGACTGTCTCCGCGAAGTCGCTCAAGGACTTGGAACCCGTGTCTCTGAAGTCTCTGGCCTAGGAATCACTGGACAGCAACATGGCGTCGTATTAGTCGATCAAGACCTGCAATGTGTCACACCCTATATCAACTGGCAGGACCGCCGAGGGGAATTGTCTGCGCGCGACCTTGATGGCAACCATGATACGTTTATCGATTTTGCCCTCGGCCTTATCGGTACCGATACACAGCAGCGGCACGGCTGCAAACTAGCAACCGGATATATGGGATGCACGCTCGCTTGGTTACATCACTATGGTTATTTACCTAGTGGCGATCACACGGCCGCATTTATTATGGACTACGTCGCAGCAACATTTGCTACAAGTAAGATAGTCAGCAGTCCAAGCAGTGCGGCCAGCAGTGGCATTTTTGACATTCATCAACAGGCTTGGAACCTAAACGCCATCAACGCCTTGGGCCTCACTGCGGATATTTTTCCCGCAATCGGTAAAGCTACCGAGGTGCTTGGTAACCTCAGCGAAGAATGGGCAACAACCATGCACTTACCAGCGGGTATTCCCGTCTTCGTGGCCAGCGGAGATAATCAAGCGAGTTTTATAGGCGCCGTAACGGATCCCAAAACACAATTATTTATCAACGTCGGAACGGGCGGACAGGTTGCGATGTACAGCGAGACCGCCGCGGACCATCCGGATTTGGAAGTACGGCCATTTCCATTGGGTGGTTATTTACTAGTAAATGCGGGGTTGTGTGGGGGCCGTAGTTTTGCGGAACTCGAACGATTTTTCGCTACAACCCTATGTGACTTCAGCGGCAGTGCCCCTAGTGACGATTTGTTTAATCAAATGTGTGAACTAGCTAGCGAGGTTCCCGCCGGATCCGACGGTTTGCACTGCTCGCCGTTGTTCACCGGCACACGTAGCCGCCCGGAACTACGAGCTTCTTGGGAACACGTTGGACTGGATAATTTTACCGCCGGACATCTTATTCGAGCATTGCTGGAAGGTATGGCTCGAGTGTTTGGCGACGGCTATGCAATGATGAAAGAGGTTACAGGATGCGAAATGACTAACATTGTCTGTGCTGGAAACGGTTTGCGTGAAAACGCTTTGCTCCGTGAATGCATTGAACTAGAGCTCCAGTTGCCACTACAGGTAGCAGCCGCCCGGGAAGAAGCTTGCATCGGTGCAGCTATGATCGCAGCGGCCGGACTGGAAAACTAAGGGTAGCGGGGTGGGCTGCTACAAATTGTTTCCCCATCACCCCTAACGGTGATCCCAATGGCTATACAAAACGTCCGTCAAGCGTTTCACCGTCTCCGGGTTTGTTGCCGCTAAATTATCGAGCTCGTGTGGGTCTATCGTCAAATTATATAATTGTGGACCAGCGCCTTTGTCGACGTGGGTTGCTTTATATCGATTCACGATGCCGTCATAACTCAATAACAACTTGTAGTCACCTTGGATCACCCAGCGATATAACAACGTCTTGTTGATGTCATCCAAATCGATGATGTCATGCGCATAGGATTCACCGAACAGCGCTTGATGGCCAGCAATAGTGTTTTGGGCGACAGCGACGAGATTCTTTCCAGCCATTGCCGAAGTTCGCTGCGAGCCACAAATTTCTAAAATAGTTGGCACAATATCAATGCTACTCACAAGTTGTGGCCGTATTCCAGGTCTCACGTGGCCTGGCCAGCGAACCATTATCGGCGTACGCGTACCACCTTCGTTGGCGGTCTGTTTCGAGCGGGGGGCATATTGAGTCCTCCAGCCTGCTGGCAGTTTCATACCCGGCGTCCGTTGAATCCAGCCATTGTCGGTCACATAAATAATCACCGTGTCCTTACGCAATCCCTGTTGATCAACAAAACCGAGGAGCTCACCACAGGTTTCATCGAACCAATCACACATGGCGTAGTACTTTGCTAGTTGCACCGACCGTTGTCCATCGGTGTACTTATCTAAGATTCGTTTTGGGGGATTATGTGGCGTGTGTGGCAGGAACGGCGCGTACCACACAAAAAACGGCTTCTCTTTTGCCTGAGCTTCTTTAATAAATTCTTTAACTGGTGCCAAACCTTCGCGGCCAATCTTGAGTCCCAAGTCACCGTGCCGACCGCCCCGCGTTGGATCGCCATGGGTCATTCCATGTGTAAAGCCACCGCGACTGTAGTGACCTTCCCACCACTTGCCACTCTGATGACTCAAATAGCCTTGCTCGCTCAACAATTGTGGGACCGTTGCATGTTTATCAATATTTGCGATCAGCTTATTTCGTAGTGCCTGATATTCACCAGGCTTTGCACTAGGTCCCAACGGAGCTGGATCATTGCCGACGATGTGGTGTTGATGCGGGTACAAGCCAGTAATCAACGTTGCCAAGGAACTGCGACATAATGCCTGCGGAACGTAGCCGCGTTTGAATGTGGCGCTTTCTCGAGCGAGTTGATCGAGGTGCGGCGTTTGAATTACTGGATGCGCCATGAAACCGTAATCTGTAAAAGACTGATCGTCTGAAATCAGCAATATCACATTTGGCTGAGTGGACTCTTTGGGTGGACTCGGTTTTCGCAGCGGTACAACCGGCGGCTTCTTGGCGGGTGGTTTTTTGGCCGCCCGTAAATCAGCCCGCGTTGGAATTAGCTCATGGCTGTATTCACCACCATAGGATTCTCTCAAAACCGCGTTTCGCGTCCGCATTTGCTGCAAACGATCTTGATGCTCTGGGTCCTTAGCTAGATTCCGTAGCTGATCTGGATCTGTTTGCAAGTCATGTAAGAACTCAAAGTCATTTTCAAAATAACTCGCGTAGACCCAACGCTGGCCTCGAACACCTTCCCATTTTGGAATACGACCAGGCACGTGAAACAGATGTTCACAAAAGAAATCCTGACGCCAGGAATTCAATTGTCGCCCAGCAACTAGTGTATTCAACTCGCGGCCTTGGTATTGTTCCGGCAAATCGATCCCGGCAGCCGCCACAAAGGTACTCGCCAGATCTATATTTAACACGACTTCGTCGCGAACCTGCGGTTTGAGATCACCACGGGGATCATGAATAATCAGGGGGACTCGCAGCGACTCTTCGTAATGAGACCATTTTCCAGCAAAGCCTCGCTGACCCATGTAATAACCATTATCGCCGGTGTATATAACAATCGTATTTTCAGCCAAGCCTTCCTTTTCAAGCGCTGCCGCCACTCGGCCCACCACATGGTCGATTCCACTGAGCATGCGATAATACGAACGTATGTTTTTATCGTATTTTTCGGCTGTATCCCAACGCCAGAAATACCGTTCGCGATTTAGGCTCGTGCGAAGAAATTCCGGTTGGCTGGCAAATATGGCTGGGTCCGAAAGGCGTGGCGGAGGGATCTCACCATCACGGTACATTCCATCAACAACTTTGGGCCAAGGAAAATGGTCCACTTTATCTCCATCTTCGGCATGAGTTGCATTGAAGCTGATTGACAACATGAACGGCGCATCACCGCTGCTCTGAATAAACTCAATGGCCGCATCACCTGCTAGCTGAGTCGTATGCCGCAGCGTACCGTCGGGCTGGGGTTTAAAATAAGGCCCGCGGTTTATTGGCCGGAAGAAGTCAAAAGCCTGGTCGGTTCCACCCTGGAATCCAACTCCAAACTTGCCCACAAAACCTGTGCGATAACCATTTGCTTTCAGCACCGCCGGGTAACTATTCTTGACTAGGTCTTGAGCGATCGGAGGAGTACCGAAGGTATAATGATGGGTGCGTTCGACAAGTCCCGTAAAAATGGACGCTCGGCTCGCCGCACAAATAGAAGTCGTGACAAATGCATTTGTAAATCGAGTGCCGGCGGCAGCGAGTTTGTCGATATTGGGTGTTTTTGTTATCGGGTGTCCATAGCAACCAAGTTGGTCATTGCGCTGATCGTCCGCTAAGAAGAATACAATGTTGGGCTTTTTCGCAGCTAGCAGTGAATTGCCGCTGCTGGTGACAAACCCAAAAGCGCACAACGTATACAACAACCACTTATGGAAACTAGACATTTCGCTTGTACTGGCAATGACTGCCAGCCCCCTGTTTGAATTAATTTATAACACGTATGTGCAGTCGTTCTCTATCATCCGCAAAGACACACAGATCATTCGCTGCTTGAGACGTTAGCTAATCGTGAGACGTTCTTCCCAGCCTTCGTGATATTCCCGCTTCCAGAGTGCGGCAGCTTCTTTATCGCCAAGCACACGTCCCGTTTTTGTATCACAATCTACCACTCGACCAACACGGTGAGCAATGTTCCCTAAATGACAGAGTAGGGTACTGCGGTGACCGATCTCGATTTCAGCGTTTAGCTTGGACCAATCTCCAGCTTGGATGCTCTGGATGAGGTTATCCACATGTTCTGGCTGACCTTGGCCGCTACTGGCAGTCTTAACCTCTTTGTTACTGCCGTCCTTAACCGTATATCCACCGGCGCTGTGGAATTCGATAGAGCCTTTATCGCCATAAACAGTAACAAATCCGCTACCATTTCGATTGCAGCTGTTGCCGAACCAAGTCACATGCCCTTTGTCGCCGAATTCATAGGAAACAGTATTGGTGTCTGGGGTTTGTTGATCATCGTCGAAGTAGTAACGATCACCAGTCGAAGTAACACGCGTTGGGAATTCTGCTTGCAGTGCCCAACGTGCCATGTCCAAGGTGTGGATCCCATTATTGCCAAGTTCGCCATTGCCATAATGCCAGAACCAGTGCCAATTGTAATGCACACGATTGTCTACATAGGGTTGTCGCGGAGCGGGACCTTGCCAGCGTTCATAATCAATATGTGCTGGGACTTCCGCTGGCTTGCCTGTGCCAATACTGCCACGTTGGCTGAAGTAATAACAGTTCACCGCATGTACTTTTCCAATACCACCGCTGTGGATAAACTCCATCCCTTCAATAATCGCGGGACTGCTGCGACGTTGGGTGCCAATCTGAACACACACGTTATTTTTGCGAGCCGCGGCAATTTGTTGTTCGCCTTCCCAAGGATTCTGGCAACACGGTTTTTCAACATACACATGTTTACCAGCTTCCGCTGCAACGATAGTCGCTGGTGCGTGCCAATGGTTTGGTGCGGCACACACCAAAATATCAATTTCGTCATCCGCAATAATATCTTCCCACTTGGTAATCGCCTGGGGTGTATATCCAACAGCTCCTTGGACTAGTTTCGCTGCACTGGCAGCTCGCTGACTATCCACATCACACACGTACTTCACAACAACATCCGCATGTTTAGCAAACGTATCCACCAAACTCCGGCCGCGCTGCATCCCCATCACGCCAACGACTAGTTTGCCATCTGCTTGTTTTGCATTCACCGTGATAGACGCGACCGCTGTTGTAGCCACAGCACTCGCTGCTAAAAAATCGCGTCGCGGCATTTTTTGTGGGGACGTGTTATTCGGTTTGTTCATTTTCTTGCCTCGAGTTAATCGCTCAAAATATTTTTTTAGGGGCACAATCGCTAAATGGGTAGCATTAACCCATCAGTTCGCGGATTGGCGTCGGGTCACTAACAATATGTGTAGGCCTGCCCTGTGGAGTATACAGCAGTTTGGCAGGATCTATCCCAAGTTTAGCATAAACCGTAGATACAAAATTCTCTGGGCTCTTTACATTTTCAAAGGCGGAATAGCCCTTACGGTCTGTGGCACCGACAACAACGCCGCCAGGAGTGCCACCACCTGCCATTAACACACTCATCGCATTAGCCCAGTGATCTCGGCCGGCCGTCGTTTGACCCGACAAGGTTGACAATTTTGGAGTTCGTCCGAATTCGCCCAAGGCTAACACTAATGTATCTGCCAACATTCCTCGTTCATCTAGATCTTCGATGAGTGTCGCTACTGTTTGATCCCATGACGGCAATCGCGTACCGAGTGCACCAAACAAATTCGAGTGGCTATCCCACCCACCGTCGTAAACGGTGACGAACGGTACGCCTGCTTCGACCAAACGACGGGCAAGCAAGCATCGTTGACCGAATGAATTGCGATAATATCGATCCCGCATTTCATCCGGTTCTAACGAAATATCAAAAGCACGCTGCGCCTTCGGCGATGTAACTAAATTGAACCCTTGTTCATAATAATCATCTAAGGCCGCTGCTGGGTCGCCGGATGCTGTATTATTTAAGCGCTGCATTTTATCAAGCAACACTCGAACATTTCGCCGCGATTGAAAATCACCTTCCGTTAGACCTTTGGGAACAGCAACATCGCGCACTCGAAAATTCGGTTGGTGTGGATCATCCGCGACAACAAACGGCGCATGATTGGCGCCGAGGAAGTTAGGACCACCACTGCGCGACATGCGGGGCATCGAAAAGTAGTTGGGCAGGTTGTTTTGACCACCTAATTCGTGACTAACCACAGATCCCATACTCGGGTGAAAACTAACAAATGCTCCACATCCCACTGGGATGCGCGGCGGAGCACCGGTTGTCATATAGTGATTGCCGGCTCCGTGATTGCCTTGGTTGTGACGAATGGAACGAATCATCGCATATTTATCACTAATCGCCGCCAAGCGTTTCATATGTTCCGAGTAATGGACGCTCGTATTACAGGTTGCGACGGTACCAAAATCACCGCGGATTTCAGCCGGAGCATCGGGTTTGGGATCAAACGTTTCAAAATGAGTGGGGCCGCCATCCATCCAAATCAAAATACAACGTTTAGCCGATTGTCGACGCGGGCCATCGAGTGCCGCAACAGCTTGATGGCGTAAGGCGTTTACTAGGCCACCACCAAACAGACCGCCCAAACCTAATTTGAGAGAATGACGCCGAGTGATTCCGGCGCAGTTCGAATATTTTGTCATGATTTGTTTTGCCAATAGCTTGTGAGGACGATTGGATCTATCTCTCTATAATATCGGATAACTCTATGTCGGGCGAAGGTTAATCATGCCCGTATTTCCCAAATTCATTCCCCATTAGGACTATGTGGACGTTATCGACCAATCCGTTACTACTCTGCTTTAGGCCACAAGGCATACCCCGCAACCTTGGTACGCACTTGCCACAGTGTTTTTCCGGCGGTGATATATAGAGTTTTCATGTCCGAGCCCCCAAAACAACAATTGGTAATCATATCCTCGGGAACTTTGATTACTTCCAACAGCTTACCTGCTGGTGAAAACACATAGACACCGGCGGTATTGTCGAGGTTTTGTAGTGGGTATTTTCGGTTCGCTCCGGCGGTCACATATAAGTTGCCTACACTATCCATACACATACCATCGCCGCCACGGCCAGCACCAAAATCATGCAATTCACGTGGTTTACCGGTTGCGAGTCCTGCGTCATCTAGAGCAAACGCCCACAGCTTTCGTTGCGGCACGGTTGGGTTGTTGTCGACGACATAGAGCGTTTTTTCATCTTGAGTGATTGAGATGCCATTGGGGCGAGAGACTGTTTTATTATCCAGAATGCGAACTAAGCCTGTACCATCTGAATTCACTCGATAAACACCTTCCACCTTCAGTTCTAGCATGCTGCGATCGGGAGAATAGTATGGATCGGTAAAGTAGATTCGGCCCGCTTTATCAATACAAAGGTCGTTGAGACTGTTGAAGCGATTGCCTTCATAGTTATCCACGATGACTGTCTGTTTTTTACTGATGGGATCAATACGAACCAATCGCCGCCCGCCGAGGCCACCTTTTTCATTCCCTTGGCAGGCAATCAAAAACCCATGGGCATCAAACATCAATCCGTTTGCCCGACCACTGGGGTTTAAAAAGGTATCCGCCACGGCGGCCCCTGGTGCTAAACGTAAAATGCGATTGTTTTGGATGTCGGTATAGAATACTGAGCCATCGCGATGATAGGCGGGTCCTTCTGTAAATACCAATTCGTTTACCGAAGTTACCTCCGATTCGACGATGCTCGATTCCTGAGCCCCAAGTGAATACCAAGAACACACACTCAACAACACCGTCAACACACTTGTTTGTCTGATCATCTTTGACAATCCTCTACATTAAATAGACCTATTTATATCACGTCTATTTTACAACGGATTAAGCGCCGATATTAGTAGTGCGGCGAGGCAGATTAACGTGAATGAGAAACTCGGATTACGCTCATATCAAACGTGCCGTCATCGTGCAGATCAATGATGCGAAACCCTGGTGGCAAGTCTTCCGTGGCGAACTCCGCCGAGTTCATTTTAAATTGAACCGATGTACTTGGCGTCGTAACAACCGTCGCTTGAAATAGCTCCGTTTGATAGTCCTGATGCACATGTCCACACACCACCAGCTTGATCTGCTCAAATCGCTCGACCAGATTGGCAAATGGAATAAAAGAAAGCAGGCCCAACTTATCTACCCATTCACTGCCTACAAACACGGGTGGATGGTGCATAAACAATACGGTCGGTTGGTTCGAAGATTCTAAACGACTCTCTAACCATTCCCATTGTGGTCCACTCAAATCACCTTCGACAGCGCCATCTAAAAGCGTGTCGAGCCCAATCAATTGCCACGCGTCCAATTCATCTACAAACGTTACCGCTGCGGGGCAGCCATTAATTCGATCACCGAATGCCTCCCGCATTCCGTCGCGCATGTCGTGATTACCTGGTATCACACGCAGTTTGTCTTCCCACGGTGTCAATATTTCACGAACCATGTGGTAGGCATCTGGTCCTTCTTCGTGGACCAAATCACCTGTAACAATCATGCGGTCACATTCCATATAGCTGTCTTGGATTAGTCGCAAGACACGTTTTAGCGAATCGTGGGTCCGACATCCGAGCAATTCCTCTGACGGGTCTGTCGAAAGGTGAGTGTCGGTGATTTGTACGATTCTCGCCACGGTCGGATTCCCTAGATTCCTATTTTTCCGGCTCTTCCTCGTTGGGAACCGTTGTTATAAACAATGGCAGACTACTATACGTCGCTTTCATAACAAAATTTAGCGATATATTTGCCATCACGCTTACTTGTTGTCTTTCGACCTTTTCTATTTTATCATCGGCAACCAAAGTAATATGACCTTTGGTTTCTTTGCCGGTAATTAAGATTTTGCTTTTGCTGCCATCCAACTTGACCCCTTTTGGCAGTGTGTCTCCCCATACCGAGCTGAGATGTTTGAAGAGTACATCTAAAGAGATGTTTTTATCAAATCCTTCTGCGCGAGTCATTTCAACATCAATCCGCACAGCCTCACCTGGCCTCAGCGTAATTTCTTGCGTGCTCAATTTCAAAGATTGGATATCACTGGGCAGCTGAACCGAAACCGTATGCACCTTTACCGGAAAATGATTGCGGCCACCGCCGGGCATATACGTTTCTTGATACGCTAGTGCGTCCACTTCAACCACTGCTTCAGCGTCAGCGTCCACAGCAGTACCATAGATCCGCACATTGGCCGCCCCCAACGGAGCAGCCTGCGCCGCTTGGAAAATAATACATCCATCCGTAGCCCCCGCAAGAATTCGGCCTGCAAAAGCGGTCACACCTGTTGGCATCCCAGAAACATGGAGCTGCACTTCACCCGTGAAACCGTTGAGCCGCTTTACTCGGCAAAATACGACACCACCTGTTCCTGGGGCAGTCAGCGTTTTGGCAGTATCCAACAACAGTTCAAACGTGGGGTGGCTATGCGTAATCTCCAACGCATAAACAAATTCAGCACCACCGCGCAAGTGACGATCATAGACGGCGATATAGTAAGTGCCATCGTCGGGCACAACATAGTTCTCGATCCGCGAGTCCCAATAAGTACGCCGTCCAAACTGAAAGTCATCCGCCGTTTTAAGCTGCGCGCCTGCTGAATTTTCTAACACAATATAACTATCCAGCATCGATTGCCGACGACGAGCGATTATCTCAAACGATATTTTGTCACCCTTTTTGGCTGTAAACTGATAATAGTCGATATCCGCATCACGACTTACGCGACCATTAATGACTGCCGGTATTTGAATCTGTTGAGCATGTTCTTTGTCATTGTTGTCAGTCGCGGTCTCTAGCAATATGGTTTCCTCAGAAACATAAACCGCCACGGGATCAAACACTTGTTGTTCATCCACCAAGGACAACATTTGTGGCCCCAGAGCCAGCCCCGTAGTTGCCGGAACATATGCAATCGTCTTATCAGCAGGTACACTCTCGCCAATCAATTCAAACGTCGTCGGCTTCGTCGCAGAAATCGCCAACGGAAAGACATTGGTAGCAAAGGGTCGATTCAACACGTCGATGGCGTAGTTCCAATATTTGTTTCCCGTAAAACGCACATCGCGAACTTCGAGATAATATTCCCCCGCTTGCTGAAATTCAACCACCATAAACGGATCCGCCGCAAAATAATTATCATTGGCCGCGATGGTTGAGCCCTGACTGTTTTTAACCGTAATCATTGGATCCGCGTGTTTCTGAAGATCATGAATCCGGTCTTGCAGTCGCATGCAGCGGCAATGAAAAACTAGCTGGGTCGGAGCGTCAATCGAAAACTTAAAATAATCGCGGTCTTCGGTCTTCTCAATCACTCCGGTAAGCGTGGCCGGAATTTCAAACAACACCGCGTTTTCTGACGAATCTGATTTGATATCCTCAAAAACTACCTTGTCCCGTGTCACCACAATTTGCCCAACTGTACTCACTCCGCGTGGCGTCAATAGCTTGAACTCTCTGACTCCCGGAGCAGCGTCTGGCGTTGCGGTGAATTTGATTTTGAGTGTGGTGAGCGACGGTTCCGTCGGTTTTTCACCTTCTTTTGCTGGGGGCAGCTGCGGATGAACAACTTCGCCGGACAATCCCTCACCCGAAATGATAACTCGCGTCGCTCCCCACATACTGTAACGCGACTGAACTTCAAGTTCGCCAGTTGTGCCGATTTGGATCGCGATTGGCTGCAACGTCATCAACATTGGATACGATGTTTGCGCTTCTGCCCCAATTGCCAACAACAGGCCAATTAATGTCCCAGCGAGTCGCTTCACGATCATCACTCCTCAAAGATAACAATCTTCTGTTATTGGATATAAACGAATTGCTTGGAATTGATTAATGCCCACAATACGTCTTCGCAACCTTCTTTCATTGTCGGCGCTTCGGCAACAATCTGTTTGCACAGTGCCTGTTCATCCGGCGTTGCCATCCGTGACAGCGTCGCCATAAAAATGTGGGCGATAACTTCTTCAACAGGAGCTTCCGCTGTTAGCAACTTCCCTAAATGGCTCTGCGGGTCACTAATTTTTTTGGCGATCGTATCTCCGTTGAGTGTATGCAGCGCCTGTGCCAAATTCTCATCCGGTGCTCGCTCGCACTCACAAACACTCACTCGCAACGGCTTTCCAAATGTCTTCAAAAAATAGTTGGGGTAATTCGTGTCCGGTAATTCAATCGCTAGTGTTCCCGGGGGCAAATCCTTAAACTTTGTCGCCGTTCCCGTCGCGGTGTTGATCGCATCGAGCAATGCTTCGGCTGGCATTCGTTTTGCGTGATAATATGCGTAGTATTTACCAGCCGAGACGTTCATTTCCGTTGGCTCGGAACCTAGTTGGTATGTTCGGGACGTCATAATGACCCGTATCAGTTGTTTTAAATCGTAACCGCTTTCTT
>JYMV01014113.1_pt1 | contig 16757 bp, 18 predicted proteins | sample 338911 | NCBI WGS metagenome assembly JYMV01 (sample SAMN03354496, study PRJNA234377) | hydrothermal vent metagenome | biome: Deep sea; feature: Hydrothermal plumes at the Eastern Lau Spreading Center, Western Pacific Ocean; material: Seawater | place: Tonga | collected 2009 | depth 2000 m m
ATTAATTATGGCTACCAAAATGCTCCCCACAATAATAATGTCACCCTCATTGCCGTTGAGTGAAGCGATGACACCTGTCCATGGGCTAGGAACTTCAACGAGTGCCTTGTCCGTTTCCATCTCAGCAAGGGTTTGGTGTTCTTGCACAGTTTCGCCAACTGAAACTCGCCACTTGATGAGTTCAGCTTCATGCACCCCTTCACCGAGGTCAGGAAGAATGAAGTGCGATTTGTCTGCTGGTTGTTTGGTAGCCATAATTAATAAGTGAGGCGTATTATAGGATTAATTAACCGAGAGATAATTAATCCCAGCGTCAATACGCCAAAGTCTCAGCGATCGCCTTGCCGATACGCTGGGCATCGGGAAGGTAGTCAAGCTCTAGCTTGTAGTAGGGCATAATAGTGTCGAAGCCACACACACGTTGCACAGGTGCTTCAAGGTGCAGGAAGCAATGTTCCATGACTCCCGCTGCAATTTCAGCACCGAGCCCGCACGTTTTTGGTGCTTCGTGTACAACAACACACCTGCCAGTTTTGTTGACAGAGTTTGCAATCGTATCCATATCAATAGGAGAAATTGTACGAAGGTCGATGAGTTCGATTGATTTGCCTGATTGCTCAATGGCATTCATGCATTGAATGACAGTTGCTCCCCAAGAGATCATTGTGAGTTCTTCTCCTTCACACACAACTCTTGCAGCGCCGATTGGAATGGTGTATTCATCCTCTGGAACATCTTCGCGGAATGACCGGTATATTCGTTTCGGTTCAAAGAAAATGACAGGATTCGGATCGCGAATGGCGCTGATGAGCAATCCCTTTGCATCGTATGGCGACGATGGCATTACTATTTTTAATCCTGGGGTATGTGTGTATATTGCTTCTGGGCTATCACTGTGGTGTTCGGGTGCGTGAATACCACCCCCGATCGGAACTCGTAAAACGAGTGGGCATGTCAAATTGCCACGAGTTCGACTGCTAATTCGCGCACACTGATTAGTGAGTTGGTCAAAAGCCGGACCCAAAAACCCTTCAAACTGTATTTCGGGGATAGGGCGAAGTCCGCCAATCGCCAGTCCAATTGCAGTCCCCATAATTCCTGATTCAGCAAGTGGGGTATCAACGACTCGGTCTCCACCAAAGCGCTGAAATAATCCTTCGGTTGCACGGAAGACGCCGCCGTTCAATCCGATATCTTCGCCAAGCAAGAGTACACGGTCATCTTTTTCCATTTCTTGTATGAGTGCAAGGTTAATTGATTGGACGAGCGTGAGGTTAGCCATTTTTTGACACCTCCTCTTGCGAAGTAACATCAACTTGTGATGGGTCTTGACCCAAACTGCTCGTTCGCATGGTTTGCCGTTGTATTTGAAGTTCTTTAGGTAACTCGGCGTACATCGAATCAAAGAAATCTGTAGCGGTTGGAGCATCAATCTCTTCAGCGTATTTCACAACCCCCGATACTATGCTCTTTGCACTAGCGAGTTGTTCTTCTTCTTTTTCCTGAGACCAAAGGTCTTTTTTCTCAAGATAATTTCGCAAGCGAATCATAGGATCACGTTTTTCCCACATGGCAAGTTCGTCTTCATCGCGGTACCGCCTTGCATCATCTGCTGTCGTGTGGTCACCTAAACGATAGGTCAATGCTTCAATAAAAGTAGGGCGGTTGTTTTCTCTTGCATGTTGAACAGCATCTCTCATCACGCTCACCATCGCGAACAAATCGTTTCCATCTACTTGAATGCAGTCCATGCCATACGCCAAGCCCCGTTGTGCAAGAGTCGGTGCCGAACACTCCATTGTTGTTGGTGTAGAAATTGCCCAGCCATTATTTTGACAGACAAACACAACAGGTAAGTCAAGATTTGCAGCAAAGTTCGCCGCTTCGTGGAAGTCGCCTTCGCTCGTTGCACCATCTCCAAAGAAGGTACACGCGATAGCACCATCACCCCTGTATTTACTCGCCCATGCTAAGCCAGTCGCGTGCAACATTTGTGTGCCGATTGAAATTGCAAGTGGCGTCACATTGACATCCTCAATATGATTGCCGCGTTCATCACCCATCCAGTGCAGCAAAATCTTTTCCATAGGAAGTCCACGCCAGAATAAGCCAGCGTTTTCACGATAACACGTGACCATCCAGTCTTTTTTTTGTAGGACATACGCAGCTGCAAGGGAAGGCACTTCTTGCCCGCGATTTTCTGGATACGTACCCATGCGACCCGAGCGTTGTAATTTAAATGCAATTTCGTCGAAGTGACGGCAAGTCATCATGTGTGTATACATGGCAACGACATCTTCATCTGGAATCAGACCGTCACCTAGAGCAGAGTCGAAATTGCCATGCTCATCAAGAATCGAAACATGTTTAATCGAGGCTTCAAATACGGTTTCAACCGGCATGAACCTCGGTCTCCTGCCCATCAGCGATGCGTTGTTTCGCAATTTCAACAGCTGCTGCGTATGTTGAAGACGCATTCTCACTTCGTTGTAATAATTGCTGGGTCGTGCAGAAAATCTCATCGTTTTTCGTCTGTAATTCGGAGTCGCTCATGCCCAGGTGCATGCCAGCAAGGTGAATGAGTCCACCCGCATTGACTACGAAATCGGTGCCATACACAATTCCAGCAGTTTTTAATGCGACAGCATCTTCCTCTGGATCATCAAGAATATTATTCGCTGCGCCACACAAGATGGGACAACGTAAATGTTCAACCATGTTGCCGTCAATCACACCACCAAGTGCACAAGGCGCAAGAATATCGCACTCAATCTTGAGGATGTCGTCATCATGCACTGCCCTGCAACCATACGTCTCAACAGCGTAGTCGAGTTTCTTTTTATTAATATCAGCAACAATTAAATTTGCACCTGCCTCTTTAAGCAGTTTGCATAGATTTTGTCCAACGCTTCCAACCCCCTGAATCGCGACAGTCATGTCAGAAAAATCATCACCCCGTCCAGTGTGAATTAAACAAGCACGCATTCCATGAAATACTCCAAGGGCAGTCCAAGGCGAAGGGTCTCCACCACGAGAGACAGTTTCACCGCCCATGACATGTTGTGTTTCTGTAGCCATCCAATCGATGTATTCAATGTTGACACCGACATCTTCAGCAGCAATGTATGTGCCACCAAACGTGTTTACAAAACGCCCCATCGCTTTTGCTTCCGCTTCAGTACGAGGGGTATCGCGATGCGGCATCATGATGACGCTCTTGGCTCCACCCATTGGTAAGCCAGAGACAGCGGCTTTGTATGTCATGCCCTTTGACAAACGCAAAACGTCGTATATGGCATCTGCTTCGCTCCCGTAATACCATCGGCGAGTACCACCAAGAGCATTACCAAGTGCGGTGGAATGAATCGCAACGATTGCTTTTAGACCCGTCTCTGGATCTTGGTGAAAGCAGAGTCGCTCGTGCTCCCGTGATATCATTTGGTCAAAAATGGAATCTTTCTCGTGCATCATTTGTATATCGTAAGTGATTTAGTGGGTTGAGGCTTTTTCTTGAGTAAATGAAGAACCAATACCGAACTGTTTGATAAATTCTTGCTCACATACCTTTCCTGAGCCACGAGCATCAAGATCGGGTGTACTTTCTGGAATGTAATAGTCTGCATTCGGAAGCGTATCACCAAACTCCAACGCTTTATCCGCAGCTCCAAGCATCGTCTTATCCGGGTTATGGCGAAGCGATCGAAACCAACCATTAATTTTATATTTTCCATACGCCATGATGTAATCAACCATAGCTCGGTCATATGCAAGTTGTTTTTCACCAACCCCATTGCGGATATTTTTATCAAGTTTGGAGAGCGAGCAGGCCATCGCGTGAATCCAAATAGCAATCCAACTCAAGCGATACTGTGTAGTTTGATTTGTAATAAGCGATTCCTCTTTTTCTTTGAACATCAACTTTACTTGATGAGAAAAATCGCGAATCAAACTAGAGACTGTTCTGCCATGTGCATGCAATGAGGGATCAAGACGGGTGATTTTTGGAGCAGACCGCCGAATGCCAAGAAAAAGTTCCATTGCGATTCGTATTGCAGCGCCAATATTTTTGATTGGTTCGGCTTTAACACCCAGCATAAATTCGCCAAGTTGTTTTGACCCATATGCAAAAATGAAACTGTGCATCACTTCGTTCGCCCCCTCAACAATAGGATTAATACGAGAGTCACGCCACATTCGTTCAATTTCATTCTCTGTCATGTACCCCTCGCCCCCCATTACCTGCATCGCTTCGTTTGTGCAACGGAACCCATACTCGGAGCAGAACACCTTGCATATGGCAGTTTCTAACATGATGTCTTCATCATGGCGATCAATCATGCCAGTTGTTGCATACAACATGGCATCCATTGCCCAGCAAAATATACCCATACGAGCAAGCCGTTCCTTCATTAATTCAAATTCAGCAATTGGGCGTTCGAATTGATATCGATATTGTGCCCACTTGATTGCTTGCTCATACGCAACAGCACCCGCACCAACCATACCTGCCGCAAGTGTGCAACGACCCCAATTTAAACAAGTTAAAGCCAGCACAATGCCCTTGCCTTCTTCGTGAAGTAAATTCTCACGAGGAACACGGACGTTTGTAAAACGAATTCGAGCTTGCCATGTTCCTCGAATACCGCACTTTGTTCGGTTTCTACTGAAAACATCAACGCCATCCATATCTGGTGTCACTATCAATGCGTTGAATTTATCTTTTGTCTTTCCCGTCTTAGGGTCAGTCATTTTGTATTTTGCCATTACGGTGAACATGCAAGATTGTGCTCCAGATGTCGCCCACTTCTTTTCACCATTGATAATGTAATATTTACCGCACTCGGAAAGTTCGCAGGTCGTATCTTGACCTTGTGCGTCGCAACCAACATTTGGTTCTGATAAACAGAACGCACTGAGTGATTCGTTTGCAATGATTGGAAGCCATTGTTGTTTTTGCTCTTCCGTTCCAAAAAGGGTGATGGCATTGCAACCAATTGAAAGGTGGGCTGACGCCATCACTGCCGATGAGCCACACGAGCGTCCTATGCGTTCAAGCACTCGATTGTAACTCGCTACGCCAAATCCCTGACCCCCGTATTCTTTTGGCACAATCATGCCAAGCACACCCAATTCAAAAAATCGTTTTATAACCCACTCTGGAATTTCTTGGTTTTGGTCGATTTCAACCGCAGGATGTTCATTGCGCAAATAGGCGTCAAGTTCCTCAAGCAATGCATCGCATCGCTCTCGTTCTTCGCTTGGTTCTTCTGGGTAAGGAAAAATTAAATCCTCGCGAAGATTACCCCAAAACATATTTTTGACAAAACCCATTGTCTCTGGATCTGGTCCGAGCATTTCTTGCGCAGCCTCAATTTGCTTAAGATCTTTCTTTGAGACATTCTTCAATTGGCTAACAAGATCGGGCTTGGTCATGATAAAAATTATCCCTTAGACAAAAAAGCATCGAGTTTTTCTCGAGCCACAGGTGTATTTCGAAGCCTGACCAATTCACATTGTTCTACCGCAACACCAGCGGACCAACCTTCGCGCACACTCGTTTCAACAGCATGAAATACCGCTTTTGCTGCTTCAGTGCCCTCGACTGTTTGTCGGGCTACTCTGAGCCCCTCATTCCATTCGTTTTCGTCTTGTGGTTGCATACCAAGAGGAGTTCTTCCGCATGTTGCATATTCTTGAATCCAGAGTTCTGCTGCTTCTTGGAGCCCCTCGGGTGAATCGACCATTTGAGTCGCCAATCCTTTGGGCAAGTCGCGACTCAAATATGTGACTCCGGTCGCTGCAGAAATGATTCCAGTTTCTGGATTTGTTCTTGTAGGCAACAATTGCGTACCACCCCAACCAGGACAAATGCCCAACCCAGCTTCAGGAAGTCCAATTGGGAACGGCTTTCCACTCGAGTTCACTTTTGAAATGATAATCGCGTTGCAATGCATGGCGATTTCTAAGCCACCACCAAGTGCGGCACCATTGATTGCAGCAACCGTTGGGTAAGGGAGCGATGCTAATCGCGAAAAGACGGTCGTTCCAAATGCAAGGTACGCATGAAGACCGTGGTCATCTAGATTATCAATTTCTACAAGGTCTGCACCTGCAACAAAAACCCGATCACAATCGCTCCGCAATACCAGACCCTTGATGTCATCTCTCTGTTCAATGGCGTCTAATGCGGTGTTTAATCGTTGAATCAAATTTCTGTCAAGGACAACGACGGATTTACCATCGCCGTCGAGCCAAAGGGTGGCGATTCCTTGGTCGTTGACTTCAAATCGGAGAATGTTTTGTTGCATAGATATTGTCATGATTTCTCTCAAAAACCCCTAATATTTAGCATTTCCGGCACTTTTACCGCGCCCCTCATTGTACTCGATTCCCAACCCCAAATGGGGTCGGGTACAGGGTCAGACCCTGGGTCAGGTCGAGGGTCAGACCCCAAAAAGTTGTTTTAGGCGTGATTGAGCCTCTTCACTGGCGATGACATCAGCGGAGAGATTGGCGGCTTGCAGGAGCACGTCGTCATCAACCGAACCATCAAGTTCATTGAGCCATCGCTTTGAGACAGCCATAGCGTTTCTGCCACCTCGAATGAGTGTGTGGGCAAATTCGTTGGTCGCTGACGGTAACTCCTCAAGATCACAAAGATGGGTCGCAAGCCCAGCAGCAAACCCCTGTTCACCGGACATTGTCCCACCAGCAAGGAGCATTGCGCGAGCTTTACCCGCGCCGATTTTTTTTATTAACCAAGGTGCAACAATAGCGGGGCAGACCCCAAGGTCAACTTCGGGGTATCCCACCTTTGACTCTGGATGTGTGAACGCAAAGTCACACACAATCATAAGCCCACATCCCCCACCCACAGCCGCACCCTGTACGCATGCAATCGTTGGAACTGGAAGTAAACGAATTCGTTTAGACGCTTGACTCAATAGCCTGAGCATTTCTCGCATTGCTTCTGGATCTTCAAGAACACCACGAAGATCCATGCCAGCACAAAACGAACGACCCTCTCCCGCAAGAATAAATGCTCGCATTGATTCAATCTTCTCTACCTCATCAAGCCCCGAATGCAATGCCTGAATAAGTGCGAGCGAAAGCGCATTCCGCTTTCCTGGGCGATTAAGGGTAAGGGTGACAATACTATCTTGTTCACTCAGGCGAATCATTGCACTAGGGTAGTCTATGTGGGGGTTTGGGGTTCAGGGGTTCATACGTATGAGCGAAGCAAGAGCGTCACCTGGGCAAGGCTGTTTCATCAACGATTCACCAACAAGGACAATATGTACCCCATGAGCCCGCAGCCGGTCAAGATCTTCTGAACTTGTAATCCCCGATTCACTCACGACACACCTTGGGTCATCTACTACATCGATAAGTCGAATCGTGTGGTTGATATCAGTTTTCATCGTCTCCAAATTGCGATTATTGATGCCAAGCAAGCAATATCCAGCATGAGGAAAGCCAATGTATTGTTGCACTTTTAATAGATTTTCCATGTCATGTACTTCAACGAGTGACGTCATGCCCAATTCTTGAGCGAGAATCATGCAATCGACGAGTTGACCCTCTGGCAGAACCTCAGCGATAAGCAGCAGGGCATCTGCACCCGCGGCTCTTGATTCCCAGATTTGGTATTCATCGATGATAAAATCCTTGCGAAGTACGGGAAGTGAAATTGCGGAACGAATTTGTTGAATGGTATCGAGGTTTCCGCCAAAAAATTGCGTATCTGTGAGGCAAGAGATAGCGGAAGCACCCGCCTTCTCGTACGCTAGGGCAATGGCAACCGGATCGAAATCCTCACGAATAACCCCAGCAGATGGACTCTTTCGTTTAATTTCAGCTATCACGCTTGTACTGCCTCGAGTATGGCCGTTTACCACAGCGCCAAAGAAATTCCGTGGTCGTTCGCAATTCTCAACTTCAGCTCGCAGATCTTCAAGCGGCTTCTTCTCTTTACAAGCAACAATCTCCCCCCGCTTGTGTTCAATAATTGTTTGTAGCGTCATTGTCATGGTTGCATCAATTGCCAAGGGTAACGATGTAACCGTTGTTACGGAAGGGAAACCAATCGATTTCCTGCTAGTAGTTGTGTCAATTTTCTCCATCGGCATTGGGGTTTGGTTCATCAAAACACGTCGCGGTTCACTTCCAAGAAGGGGGTACCTTGACCCAGCAATCACCCCAACAATGGCGATTTTGCTCGCAGCAGCGATGTTCATTCTTATGGGATTGGGTGGATTGTGGGGAGCATCACAGGTTCCGGAGGCATCCGATGGCACCATAACTCAAAGCGCATGGATTTACGCATCGGCAATGATTGCTCAAATTCCAGTAATCGTTGTGTACGCATATCTCCGAAAACGCTGTGGATCAAGACGCGTCATAGAAATAGCGATTACGGCATTCATCGTTTTTGTCCCCATGGCATTCGCTGTTGCTGGGGTTTTACACGGAATTTTCTCAATTATTGGAATGGAACCCAAATCACCCCTGGGGCATGAAACCCTCATCGAACTTGCAGGTGGTCAGTGGACCGGATCGGCATGGATTGTCGTCATTTGCGTCACAATTGGGGCTGGTATATTCGAGGAAGTCCTCTATAGAGGGTTGATTCTACCGACCTTTACGGCAGTCATAAGTGGCAGAACAGCATGGGGGGCGATTGTCGCAACAAGTATATTTTTTGCGGTCATGCACATTGGCACATCATCGCCTTCAGCGATCATAGGGCTCTTTGTTCTATCGATTGGGCTGTGTTGGGCGAGAGTCAAGAGTGGTGGTATTCTTGCACCCATTCTAATTCATATTGTTTTTAACGCAGTGAATATCGCAATTGTTTACAGTACCACTCTATGAGCACACGAGAAGTCATCCTTACCGGCGATACCCCTACGGGACAACTGCATATTGGACATTATGTTGGTTCTGTCCGCAGGCGACTCGAATTACAAGAAACGCATGATTGTTATTTTTTATTGGCAAACCTGCACGCGTATACAACTCGAGCAGATTATCCGGACGAAATACACGCGGACACACTTGAAATTGTTCGCGACTACATGGCGATGGGAATTGATCCAAATAAAGCAGCGATTACATTACAGTCAGAAACTCCAGCAATAGCGGAACTAACTTTCTTGTTTTCCATGCTGCTTCCCTTTAACAGAGTCATGCGGAATCCGACATTAAAAGAAGAAATCAAAGTAAAGGGGCTCGGAGAAAACTATAGTTTTGGTTTCCCGTTGTATGTCGTTGGCCAAACCGCAGACATTCTTGCATTTCGTGCCCACTCCGTTCCAGTTGGAGAAGACCAAGTTCCACACATTGAACTAACGAGAGAAGTTGCAAGGCGTTTTAATAAACTTTATTGTGACATTGATGAGAATGTTGAAGACGATGACCCAGTGATGGAAGAGAAAGGTGTTTTTCCAATTCCAAGAGCGGATGTCGGCAAGGTTGGAAAACTCGTCGGTACTGATGGTGTGAATAAAATGAGCAAATCATTGGACAATGTCATATTAATTACAGACACGCCAAAGAGAGTAAAAAAGAAAATTGGACAGTTGTATACTGGCAGACAGTCGATGACGGATCCAGGTGACCCTAACAGTTCTCTTATGCAATATGTAGACATATTTGTTACCGACCTTGATCGCGCCGCTGAATTGAAAGATAAGTATGTTCGCGGTGATAATATTGGCGATGGTCATATTAAAGTAGAAATTGCAGAAGCAATCAGTGCCATGCTTGAACCAATGCAAGAGCGTCGGGCGGCATATGAGGGTGATGATGACACCATCATCGACATTATTCGCGATGGAACAAGGCGAGCCAACGTACAAACAGAGGAAACCCTAGCAATGGCAAAAGAAGCAAGCGGGCTTGGTTTCTTTAAAAGAAAGATTTCATTTTGAAGGAGTGCACCATGCGTACTTTATTTTTATTTACAACTCTCTTTTTGGTGTCTTGTCAAAACCCAGCTGGAAACCCCAATCTAGCATCTGCACCATATCCAATGCAGTTGCATACGGCAGATTCAGTACCCATTCAGGTTTTGCGGGACGAGGAACACATCTCAATTGTGAACAGTACTGCAGTTGATTACAACAACACAACGATTTGGATCAACCAACGGTACTCAAGTCAACTCCCCCCAATTCCAGCAGGATCCACCCTGCGTCTCAATTTATGGACACTTCGCGATGCGTATGGGGAGCAATTTAATGCTGGAGGACTTTGGCGGACCGACGAACCCACTCTACTTGTTATTGCTGAACTACAACTCGGTCCAGATGAACCTCTTGTTGGTCTCGTTGTCATCGGCGAGGATTAACGACGATGTCGGTCAATATGCAACCCTCCCAAACGAGCGACCAGTCGTTCGTTGACATCGCATCGTTTGCAAAAGAGCTCGTGATTTCCCCTCGAATTCCAGAAATATGTCCTGGATTTGACGTACCCTTTTATCAAGCAGGTTTGGCAGGGTACAGCGATGGTGCAATGCGACTTATTGCACGCAAGCATGGTTGTCCATTTTGTGTCACTGAAGCATTGCTTGACCGAACTCTTATCAATGGTGGGAAGGGACGTCGCAAAGAAGACCCTGATTTACTCGCCGAAGAAGCGGCAAGTGGAGAAATAGACGGGAACACAGCTGCGGGGTTGGATGATCATCCAATTGCTGGGCAAGTCATCGGCACCAACCCAGATGAAATGGCCAAAGGCGCATTTATTCTTTCGGAGATGGGGTATGACATGATTGACGTGAATCTTGCATGCCCGGTTAAGAAGATACGTCGCAGAAATCGTGGCGGTCATTTTTTATGTGCACCGCAATCGGCGTGTGATATTCTTTCCGCGGTTCGCGAGGCTGTTCCCAGGGAACTACCCGTTACTCTCAAAATGCGAAGAGGGTGGGATGATTCCGACCTCTCTGAACAAAACTTTTACACGGTCTTTGATCATGCGTATGAGGCTGGGTTTAGTTGGGCGACGGTGCATGCTCGAACAGTCGAGCAACGCTACAAGGGACCGTCCAGATGGGAGTTTTTACAGCAACTCGTTTCATCACGACCTGACCGATTAATTTTCGGAAGCGGTGATATTTGGTGCGTAGCAGACATTTTTCGGATGATGGAGCAAACGGGCGTATGTGGTGTTTCCGTTGCTAGGGGATGTATTGGGAACCCATGGATTTTTAAACAAGCAAGGTCGCTGATGGCGGGGGATGAACCCAGTCATCCAACATTGGAAGAACAACGAAATGCATTACTCGAACACATTGATTTGTGTATCCGTCTACATGGAGAAAAGCCAGCATCCCGAATGATGCGGAAATTTGGTATTCGGTTTGCTGTTCACCATCCATCGCCAGAAGAAGTAAAGAATCAATTTATTCAGGTTGAAACAATGCAGGGTTGGAAATCCGTGGTTGACGAATACTACCCATCCAACTCTAATTGCTGACGTTGCTCGGGTGTTAGTACTTGAATCATTGATTCGATAGTTGCAGTATTCAATTCATACATTTCAGCGGTTTTCTGAAGGATAAGAATTCTCGTTTTATCAAAGGTGCCACAGCCTGAAGATAGTGGGTCGACTCCATCGTTGATGCGGGTATTTTTGACAATCGTCACAACAGCTCGCTTTTGTTTTTCATGCATTGCCCTGTACAACCCAAACACATTTGCAACAATATCAGTTTTTGATGGTTCTTTGATTGTAACTGTAATTCTAAAAAAAATACGTGCAACTTCATCGGTACTTGGAATTGCATGGTAAATGTGCGATAGCAAGTCGTCAGTTTCAAACGGTTCAATAAGTTCGTTATAGACTGCCCATCGTTGCATTGTTCGTCGCTCCGCTTTTGCACAGGTTTCTTTGTCGCCTTCAAGCATTGCAATAGTTGCCAAGAATCGATCATAACGATCTGCATCAACATTCTGTAGAAGAAACGAATCGACTTCGTTTAGAAATTTAGGATTTGTTTGAACTGTTGCAACAATGTCAAACCACTGTGTATTGGGCCACGGATTGTTTGCTTCACGAGCGTATAGAAGCACACGTCTTCGCACTTGTTTGATGACATCAGACCAGTCTGGGTCGTCCTTGAGAACGGCGAGCGAATCAAGAAGCGAATCAAATAATGCGTCTGCCTTCATTTCTTCGTCTCTTAGTTCCATAGCGAATTCAACCGGTGTCTGCCTTTCAATTGGAGTTGTGTCTAACTTCGCGACATGTTCAAGGTATTCGTCAAAAATTGCTCTTGCAACAACTTCAGTATCACCGTGAAGGTTTGGTTCGATGTATATCGAGAATGTCGATTCAGTACACACAGGCTGCACACCCAAAATGACCGAAACTAGCACACTGCAAATCATACCCCCATCATACACCCAGACCCCACATTACGGTCGTGGGTGGTATTTTGCGACGACGGCCTTCAGTTGTGAGCGGTCGATGTGGGTATAGATTTGGGTCGTACCGATATCACTGTGTCCAAGTAATTCTTGGACAACACGAAGGTCAGCACCACCTGCGAGCATGTGGGTTGCGAAACTATGTCGAAGTGTGTGTGGGTGGACATGACCAAGGTCGGCACTCTTGGCTAACTTTCGAATAATTTGCCAAATTGCAACGCGTTCAAGAGGTCGACCAGTATTGGAAAGTAAAAGTCGCCCATCATCTCGACCGTCATCAAATCGCAATAGGGTCGGACGGAGTTCTTCAGCGTATTGAGTAATTGCAGAAATTGCTGGTTTGCCAATGGGAACGAGACGTTGCTTATTGCCTTTGCCTGTGACCATGACAACAGCGAGCGTTTCTTTAAAATCCTCTGGCTTAATTCCAGCAACTTCACTTGCCCGCATACCACCAGCGTACATCAACTCAACGAGGGCTCGATCTCTTTGCCATAATCGTCCCGAGTCAGGATTCGCTGCTTCAATGAGTGTCTTCATCTTTTTAGGAGAAAGAACATCAGGTAAACGTTTCCACCTGGTTGGTGTTTCAAGTAATCGTGCCGGATCATTTTCGATTCGGTGTGACGCCTCCAAGAATCGGAACAACATTCGAATTGTTGAAAGATGCCTGGCAATGCTTGAGGCTTGTAACCTTCGTTCACGATGAAGATAACGAATATGCGATGCTAAATGGGCGGGTGTTACGTCACTCGCACATGTCACGCCTTCTGTGAGAAGATCTCCTCGCAACAAATCGAGATCACTTCGATATGCATCGAGTGTCGCGCTCGACAAGCCCGCCTCTACCCGAAGGTATCCAAAGAAATCACGTACCTGTTGGTCGTAGTTCGACAGCGTGGCCATTTATTGTCATATCTAAAGTTGTGTCGCCAGCGAGACCCGCAAGTTGCAGGTACATCGAACACGACTGAAACGTTCCAAAACAAACACTACATGCTTGGTCTAATCGACCAAGTGTAAATCGACTTGAACATGCTGGATGACCATCCTCAATAAAGGGGCAACATTGCATGGATGCGTTTTCTGCTTGTGTTGAATCCATCGTGCTTTGTTCACTATCGGCACGAGGTGGGTTACGGGAACAGAAGTGTTGATATTTAGTCTTTGACCCAAGTTTCGAAGGATAAATCGAATGGATTTTTATCATCTTTCGGGTAGCGAACGGACTCCTCGCATGTCCAAATTGACTTATCAATTTGAGGAAAAAAGGTATCCCCCTCCAGTGTTGTGTGGATTCGTGTGATGTGAAGTTTGTCTACGACATTAATTGCATTTTTATAGAGCTCCCCACCACCAATGATAAACAGTACACCCCTGGTTTCAACCGTACAAAGTTCTTCAAGAGAATGAATAACTGTTGCACATTCTGCAACGAAATCCTTTTGCCGGGTGAGAACAATGTTTAATCTATTTGGTAATGCTCGACCAATTGATTCCCAAGTTCGACGACCCATGACGATTGTATTACCTGAAGTTACTTTTTTAAAATGTGCAAGATCTGCAGGCAAGTGCCAAGGCATGTCACCGCCTGCACCAATCACAAAATTATCAGTTATTGCAGCAATCAATTCCATATGTTTACACAGCAATTGGTGCCGAAATATGTGGGTGCGGATTGTATCCAACCACTCCGATGTCCTCGTAGGTAAAGTCAAACAAAGAAGTAATGGCAGGGTTTAATGTTACATTTGGAAGCGGTCTAACTTTTCTAGAGAGTTGTTCTTTCGCCTGCTCAATATGATTGTCATACAAATGTGCATCACCAAACGTATGAACAAAATCGCCAAGTTCTAGTTTTGTCACTTGCGCAACCATCATCGTGAGTAAAGCATACGAAGCAATGTTGTACGGAACACCGAGGAAGACGTCCGCGCTTCGTTGGTACAACTGGCAAGAGAGTTTGTTGTTCGCAACATAAAATTGGAATAACGAATGACAAGGCGGCAGAGCCATTTTGTCAATTTCACCTACGTTCCATGCACTGACAATATGTCTTCTGGAGTCTGGATTGTTTGTAATGCCATCAACCAAATTTGATATCTGATCAATCGAACCGCCATCAGCCTTCCACGAACGCCACTGCGAGCCATAGATAGGACCGAGTTCACCATTTTCATCAGCCCACTCATCCCAGATGGAAACACCATGTTCATTGAGATAGGAAATGTTTGTTTCGCCTTTTAAAAACCACAATAGTTCGTAAAAAATAGAGCGGGTATGTATTTTTTTAGTCGTTAAAAGCGGAAATCCCTCATTTAAGTTAAATCGCATCTGCCAACCAAAAATGCTCCGAGTGCCGGTTCCAGTTCGGTCGCTCTTGGCTGTTCCGTGATGAAGCACGGTGTCAAGTAATTCTAAATACTGTTTCATGACCTTTCTGATGTCGAAGATACCATATACCTGTAGACATTTGATGGAAAACAAACCACCACTCCTTGATATTCGTGATGTAGAAGTTCTCTTCCAAAAGGGGAAGCAGAAAATCTATGCTGTTCACGGTGTCACTTTGGCAATCGAAGCGGGAATGACACTGGGTATTGTGGGAGAGAGTGGTTCTGGCAAATCGACACTCGCACGAGCAATTTTGCGACTAACACCAATTTCAAAGGGAACTATCTGTTTTGATGGACTCAATCTTCTTGAAACATCTAAGAGAGAACAACGAAAACTAAAGAGACAAATGCAGTTGGTCTTTCAAGACCCAGGGGGTTCTCTCAATGAATATATGCGGGTTGGGCAAATCATCACTGAGCCATTATTAGTGCATGGTTTAGCAAAAGGCAATGAACTACAAAGAAAAGCGATAGGTCTACTAGAGAAGGTAGGCTTAAATGAAGAAGATGCGAATCGATTTCCACATGAATTTTCAGGTGGTCAAAAACAAAGAATCGCAATCGCAAGAGCAATCTCGCTTCAACCCAAATTTCTCGTTTGTGATGAACCCACCTCTGCGCTTGATGTCAGTATTCAAGCAAAGATTTTAAATTTACTTTCTGATCTTCGAGACACAATGGACTTGACAATATTGTTTATCTCACATGACCTTGCTGTCATTCACCATTTTTGTAATGAAGTTGCAGTGATGTCAAACGGGAAAATCGTCGAACATGGCTTGGTCGACCAAGTTGTGCATGCACCCGAACACGAAATCACAAAGAAATTAGTTGCGTCTGCTCAAGCGTGGAATTTTTCTGATTCCCCATCCCTCATATCGTAAGGATGATTGCCGAGCGTATTGTTGAAAACATTTGTCATCCAGTTTTTTGCAACCATTCCGATTTCATTTCCAATTGAAGAGGTTGGTTTTGCAAAGGCGGGTTGCCACTTTGTCAAGCCTGCTAAATCTTGCATAACAACAACTTGACCATGGCATGATGTTCCTGCACCACACCCAATGACAGGAATTGAAGTTGCATCAACAACAGCAAGGGAAACCTCTTCTGGAACTGCTTCAAGAAGAAGCATGGAAGCACCGGCATGTTCCATTGCGATCGCATCTTTGACAATGATGTTTGCCTCTTCAGCACTGCGACCAGCGGTTATGTATCCACCGGTTTGTTTTGCTTGCTGGGGTTTGGAACCAAGGTGCGCTACTGCTGCAATTCCTGCATTGCAAATTGCAGCAAAGCGATCAACATGATTGCCGTCGACTTCTAGTTTCACAGCGTCGGCGTTTCCTTCAGTGAGGAATCGACCAGCGTTTTGAATGGCAGACGCTTCATCTACTTGATAACTCAAAAACGGCATGTCTCCCATAACAAACACATTTGGTGCGCCGCGTTTAACACCAGCTGTTAGTGTGATGAGAAATTCAAGCGGAGCGTGGATGGTGCTGTCAAATCCGAGAATCATTTCAGCAGCAGTATCGCCAACAAGCATTGTTGGAAGACCAGCATCAGCCATCCAGCGAGCTGTTGTTGCGTCGTAGCACGTGAGGCACGCCCATTTACTGTCCAACTTTGACCAATTACGAAGGGTTCGCAAGGTAACCGGACCATCCAAACAAGATGGAACTTTGGCGGGTTTCGTTTCAATTGTTGTTTTGTTAGTCATGTGAACCCTCAGTATAAGTAGGTATTATGTTAATTACCAACATATCTTTCGAAAATAGCTTTAGCCCGCTTCACATCATCAGTGCCATGAATAATAGTTCGCCCATCATGGAAACAGAGCATGGCGATGGGTGTGTCGTTTTCTCCACGTTCTTCCGAAAATGTACCGCGTATCATTGTGTTCGATGACGAGAATTCTCCGTGT
>JYMV01051402.1_pt1 | contig 16757 bp, 18 predicted proteins | sample 338911 | NCBI WGS metagenome assembly JYMV01 (sample SAMN03354496, study PRJNA234377) | hydrothermal vent metagenome | biome: Deep sea; feature: Hydrothermal plumes at the Eastern Lau Spreading Center, Western Pacific Ocean; material: Seawater | place: Tonga | collected 2009 | depth 2000 m m
TTGGGAAGCTTCATCTGCCGGGCCGCAACGGCCAGCATGACAAAAACAACAGCTATTGAAATAATCGAAGGTGACGATGCTAAATTAAGTCAAATCGAAAGATTAGCTAGTCTAAAAGAAAAAGGTCACATTAGCGCAGAAGAGTTTCAAAAAAAGAAAAAAGAACTCCTTTAATTCTTTTTCCCCTTCCCCTCGCCATATAAGTTTAACTGTCACTGCAATTGCCCGTTAAATTATCCCGTTTACTCCTTGAATTCCCTCTTGAGCTTCGTAAATTTCGTTTACTCCTATGTCGTTCATCTTACATTTCACTCACTACTAACAGATGTCGCTCATGACTATCATTCTAATAGCTGTTGTTTTTGTCATGCTGGCCGTTGCGGCCCGGCAGATGAAGCTTCCCAAGGCCGTCCCTGTACTGGTGGCCGTATTTGTGGTCTATCTCGCCTTTGAGATAACGGATTTCAGGTTCTTCAGCGGCACTGATTCAAAAGAAGAGAAGCAGGTGACCCCCAAGGCGGTTTTGAAACCTGAAGTTCCTGTGCCGGAAGCAGAGGTTGAAGTGGAGGCATCGTCAGAAGCAGAGACTGTTCCAGTGGAACAGCCGGCAGAGGTTCCTGAAGTGGTGCCGGCTGCGGAGCCTAAACCGGTCGTAGAAGAGGAACCAGGACCGCCCATTGTTTTACGGAAATTACTTATCTGCAGGGGTGTGGATGAGAAAGCCCGGGAAGTGATCCGTCCGGCGGACAAATTTCCCGGAGATGTGGGCAAGCTTTTCTGCTTTACAGCTTTTAAATCAGTGGCGCTGCGGGATACCATATTTCACATATGGTATTATAACGATCAGGAGATCAACCGGGTCGCCATGGAGATTGAGCGCGGGAATTTCTATCGTGTCTGGAGCTGGAAGACCATCCTTCCCCAATGGACAGGGGAGTGGTACGTGGCTGTGATTAACTCCGACGGTGAGGAGCTGGGCCGCAAGGAGTTCCGGATTGTCCCAGTGCCGGGAGAGGAGCCGGCAGTGGCCGACACTTTGCCCGCTGAAGATCAGTGAGCGTCCTCATCACAGGTTCCTCCGGCTACATCGGTACCGAACTGTGCCGCCGCTACGCCGCCGCTGATAATCCACCTGAGATCCTTGGCATAGACCTGGCGCCGCCACGGGAAGAGTTCCCCAATCTCACGTTCTATCAGCTCGACTGCAACGGTGATCTGTCACCGGTATTCCAGCGCCACAGCGTAGATACCATCATTCACCTGGTCTATGTGCTGGATATGACACACAATTCAAAGCAGATGTATAAAATTAACGTGGGGAGCATGGAGAACATTCTAAAGTTTGCCGGGGAGCACAGTGTTAAACGGATTGTTGTCACCAGTTCTGCTACCGCCTACGGCGCTTATTCGGATAATCCATCCATTCTCACTGAAAATGATCCTCTCTGCGGCAACTACGATTTCCAGTACGCCTACAACAAGACCATCGTAGAAGAGCGATTAAACTCGTTTGCTTCTGAGCATCCGGAAGTGGATATTGTCATCGCCCGGCCGGCTATCATCTCCGGCGCCCACATAGGCAATTTCATCTCCCGCTTTATTGATAAACCGCTGGTTCCGCTGGTGAAAGACAGTAAGACTGAGATGCAGTTCCTCCATGAGGAGGATGCCGCTGACGCTCTCTTCACACTCGCTTCCCAGGCGCCGGCGGGAGTTTACAACCTTGGACCGCCTAACACCATCCATCCGGAGAAAGCCGTAAGAATGCTGGGCGGACGGCCCTTGGGCATCAGGCCCGGACTCCTGCGGTTCATGACTGGAATGGCGTGGACTCTCCGGCTGAAATTCCTGGCCGAGGCCCCGGCGTCCATGATTAGCTTTATCCAGCATCCGTGGGTGGTGGACGGCAGTAAGATCGAGGAGGTCACCGATTTCCGCTACCGGTTCACTACCGAAGAAGCCATCCGCGATTTTGCAGAATACCAGAAGTAGAGTCTATGAGCGAAGAAAACATATACATACCCGAAGCAGAACCAGGGAGAGTTAATGCAGTTGGCTGAGCTTCATCCCGTCCTGACCCATTTCCCCATCGCCCTCCTTACCACTGCTTTTCTGTTCCAGATGGTTACTCTTTTGCGGCCGAAATGGATGGCTGCCACCGTTCCGCTGTGGGTCCTGGGACTTTCGGTTGCCATCACACTCTTCACCGTTCTGTCTGGTGAAGCTGCTTCTGATGTGGCCGTGGCCGGTGCAGGTGTTTCACAGGAAGTCGCTGATCTCATCGCCTGTCATGAGCAATTAGGCAACATTACCATCTGGGGATCCCTGATACTCTTTGGTGGATGGTTCTGGCTCCGGCTGAAATTTGGAGATTCCCGCCTCCTTGGAATCGTGGCATTAGTCTGGCTGCTTTTCCTGATGCTGGTTGTGATCTATTCAGGTAACCTGGGAGGTTCTCTTGTTTTCGATCACGGCATTGGCAGTTAAACCTCGCTGAAAAGGGGCGCTTGCGCAGTTGACCTCTCAGATGTAAAATAAAACATTATGATGGATAGGTCATGAGTTACTCACCGTTTTCCCGCCGCGAATTTCTAAAATCAACCGCTGCACTCAGTTTCATGTTTCTCCCAGGTGTGGGACGGATAAAAGCCATGCCGTTTCATATCGAAGATCCTGATGATTATACAGGACGGCTCTCCCACAACGAAAACCCCCTGGGCCCGTCACCTCTCGCCCAGAAAGCTCTTGCGAAAGAATCCATTCTGGCAAACCGTTATCCGGACTCATACAATTCTACACTGGAAGGTGCCCTGGGGAATATGCACGAACTTCCTACTAATCACTTCTGCGCGGGTGCCGGAGCCACGGAGATGATCCGGCTCCTGGCGGATGCTTTTCTGGGTGCAGGCGATGAAATCGTCACAGCCACGCCCACCTATACACAGATGGCATGGGAAGGGACCACCAACGGGGCCGCCGCAGTGTACGTCCCAGTAGATAAGAACTATGTGATTGATTTACAGGGGATCCTAGACGCTGTTACGCCGAAGACGAAACTGATCTCACTGGTGAACCCTAACAACCCCCTGGGGAAAATCATCCATAAGGATGAAATGGCGTCTTTCCTTGCCAAGGTTCCGAAGGGTGTCGTGGTGGCGGTGGACGAGGCGTACCATCACTACGTGCAGACAGAGGATTATGAGAGCTGCATCCATTATGTTGAGGAGGGCTTGCCGGTTATTGTCATCCGGACGCTCTCCAAGGCCTACGGTCTTGCCGGCGCCCGGACAGGCTACACAATTGCCTCGCCGGATCTTACACCTCAGATAGGTTCTAGCCAGCTCTGGTCGACTATCAGTCGGCCGTCACAGGCGGCTGCCATAGCAGCTCTGGATGATACATCACATGTGGAGGAAACCATCAATCTCAACATCCAGGCTAAAGAGATGCTCTATAGCGGCTTCACCGATATGAAGCTGGAATACATCCAGGCGGAAGCCAACTTTGTGATGGTGGATGTAGGTACGGATGCCTCGGCTGTACGGACGGCTCTCGGTGAATTGGGCTTCCAGGTCCGGTCCGGTTGGGGTATGCCTAAACACTTGCGTGTCTCCACGGGGACCTTGGATGAGATGGCGGGATTCCTCGAGGCTCTGGCCTCGGTGCTGGAGATGGGTATTCCCGGCAGTTCTCCCATTGCCCATACTTTTGCTCTCCAGTCCATCTATCCCAATCCGTTCAACTCCCGCTGCACCGTTCGCTTCAATGTGATGGGCGACGAGAAGGTGACTCTGGTGATTTACGACCTGCTGGGCCGGAAAATCAGGACGCTGGTCCAAGATTTTCTCCCTGCTGGTGAGCAGACAGTGGTCTGGGATGGGAAAGACACTTTCGGGGTGCCGGCGGCATCGGGCGTTTACGCAGTTAATCTTCTCCAGGGGGAATTCGCGGCCAGTAAGCGGATCCAGCTGATAAAGTAGCGGACGAATCTTGCAGCGGCGTCAGTTCCTGAAATCTCTGCCGGCACTCGCGGCTGTCACAGCCGTTCCCTGGCGGTTTGCAATCCCCAGCGGGCAGGTCAACATCGAAAACCTTGAGATCTGCGACATTCATCTTCACCTCCTGGCCCTAAGTGAATCTAACGGATGTTATGTCAAGCCAAAATTACGCCGCTCAATGGTTTACAACCTCGTAAACCTCTTCACCGACCTCTCTTCCAAGGGTACAGATGAGGAGCAGGACAGTCGTTATGTGGAATATCTCACAGGACTTTTGGACACACCTTTCAAGCGCCACTGTGCAGTTCTCCTCGCTATGGACGGAGTGTATGACAGCTCAGGTGAACTCGATCTGAACCAGACCCCCTTTTTGATTTCCAACGACTACCTTTTTAGCGTGTGTGAAGCAAATCCGAAGATGTATCCCGGAGCTTCCATCAATCCTTACCGGCGGGATGCCATGGATGAACTGGAACGGGTGGTTGAGCTGGGGGCGGTGCTAATCAAGTGGATTCCCAACAGCCAGGGGATAGATCCGGCAGATCAAAGGATTATCCCTTTCTACCGCAGGATGTCGGAGCTGGGACTGCCTCTCCTCATTCACGCCGCAGAAGAGCACGCTATTCCCGTGGTGGATCAGTCTTTCGGTGATCCCAAACGTTTCTACCGTCCTCTGGAAGAAGGGGTGAAAGTAATTGTGGCTCACTCTGCAGGGGACGGTGTCAGTCTCAAGCATCCCTTCTTCGACCGTTTCCTCAAAATGCTGGACTTGTACCCGAACCTGTACGGTGATATTTCTACACTCACAACAGCTCACATGTCCGGTTACCTAAAACATTTCTTAGAACATCCTCATCTATTTGAACGGCTCTATTACGGCAGTGATTTTCCCCTTCAGTTTTTTCCTGCTTCCAGCCCGTTTTACTTCCTTGGTGAGCTGTCCGTGAAGGAAGCCTGGGGCATTCAGAAGATTAAAAACAGCCTAGAGCAAAATGTGATTACACTTTACAAACTGGGGGTTCCTGCAGCCTGTCTTTCAAGGGGATTTGATCTCATCCCGAAAGAGTGACCGATGGATATTCTCCTTATCCCGGCTCTCCTTATACTATTGATGGTATTTACCTGGCGACCGCTCAGGTCTGTTTTCAGGTTTATTGTGCTGGTGACTAGTGTCGTTCCCGGCAGGACCTTATCTATCGTTAATGCACTCACTCCTAAGGTGGCTGTTGAGGTGGCCAGCTATACCACTGGGAATGGTGACGAAGTGCCTATGAGGATTTGGCACCCACGTTCTTCCGGCCCGGCTCCCGCTATAATATTATATCAAGGTGCGTCACCTGCAGGAGAAAACCACGAGATACTCAATCGGCTTGCCCAAGGATTGGCGAAAGTAGGCTTTAAGGTTTTCATTCCACGCCTCCCTCGGCTGAAAGAGGTATTGATTCGAGAGGAGACAGTAGAGCGGATAATAGAGATCTTTCTTCAAGTACATAAGCGTCAAGATATCCTTTCTGATAGAATTACTACTATCGGCTTCAGCTTTGGTGGCTCTCTAATGGTTAAGGCTTGTCTCGATCCTCGCATGAATGGTTTGCCCTCCAAAGTTCTTTCGTATGGAAGCTATTTTGATCTGGAGAAGACATTGAAATTTGTGCTGACCGGTGAGTGCTCACATGGCGGCAGCAGCTATAGCTTCGATCCTCACGAGTGGGGGAGTATTGTCTTCTTCCATAACTATCTGGAGAATATTGATGGTGATTTCAACTCCAAAGCGATTCATAGTTACTTTCTTACCCTGGTAAAAGAAGATGAAAAAGCAGACGAGAACTATGCGGCACTCTCAGAAGAAGATAGGTCGTTCATTGATCTTATTACCAAAGATCGAGAGAAAAGCCTAGAGACAGCACTAACTGTACTTTCCAAACTCAGATCCACAGTCGAATCACTCTCTCCACGCTATTTCACGGCGAATATCAACTTTCCTCTCTACCTCGTTCACGGTACTGAGGATAACATGATTCCGTTCACAGAAACGGTGGCGTTCAGTGAGACTCTTGAGGAGCAGGGTGCGGAAGTACATACCTTTATCAGCGGGCTCTATAGTCATGATGAGGCGGGTTCAGGAGAGCGTGGTTTTGTCGGTCGAATTGATGAACTCTGGCGGCTGGGACGTTTCATGAACAACTTCATTTTCCGTTAATGGTTGAAAATGGTAAAAATTCTCTCGTCGGTGCCCCGTCGGAAAAAGCTTGACTTTCTCGTCGAGAGCCACTAAACTCACCGACGAGAAGTATAGAACGCACTTTTCTTAACCTAACACAAGGAGATTAGCCATGGCTGAAAAAGTAAAAACAGTAGGTGTTAGCAAACAATCCGGATTTCTATATTACCTCGGCAAAGATGGTAATGTATGGCGTTCGAAAATGGCTCGTGCCGGCAAGGGCGGCGGGAATGCAGAAAAAGTAGCTAATGCAGGTGTTTCCAGACAGTCGGGATACCTCTACTTCATCGACAAGGATGGAGATGTCTCCCGTGCTAAGATGGCTCGAGGACGCTAAATACCTCATCAATGGATTAACTTTAAAGCCCCCGACAGGGGGCTTTTTTGTTTCTAGCAAGATTTACTTCTCTCTCATAGGCAAATAGATTATAGATTTGCTGTGTTGTCCAAGTTAAATTGGCTGAGTCATAATTCAAAAAGAGGATAATAATGACAAAACTATTTCTATTCTGTGCAGGAGTAATATTACCGTCATTATTAACAGCACAAATAGATTACAACAGCCAGATTCAGTCTATCTTTAATTCACTTTGTATCAGTTGCCACGGGTCATCCGGTGGCCTCAGTCTAACTTCTTATGACAATCTCATGGCCGGAGGAAATCATGGTGATTTGGTGGTACCCTTTGATGCAGATAACAGCATTCTGGCTCAGAAAATACAGTCCAATCCTCCATTCGGCAGCCGTATGCCCAAAAACAATCAATCTTATTTTGATAATAATCCTGATGAACTACAGCTTATTATTGACTGGATCAATGAGGGGGCTTCAGAGTTTGTCGCTGTAATAGTCGGGGCCGAATTACCCGGTGAATTTGCCATTACGGCGTGCTATCCCAATCCGTTCAACCCTTCTACCACCATCCGGTTTTCGGTAGAAACGCATGGCTATGCGTCTCTACAAATATATGATACCGCCGGCAGGTTGGTGGAAACATTGGTGAATGATAGATTTGAGCGAGGAGAGTACGAGGTAGAATGGAATGCCTCATTACATCCCAGCGGGCTATACTTTGCCCGACTACTCGCAGATGGAATGTCTTTCACCGCCAAGCTGCTCCTGCTTAAATGATAAATCGAAATCTTGGGTTCACAGCAAGCTTCATCCTCGTTTGTTTAACAGGCTGCACTGACATGGGTAGTGAGCCAGAAGCCGACGACGTCACTTTCTCGGATGAGATCCAGACCATTTTCGATCATAACTGCACCAGTTGTCACGCGGGAGAAAATGCGGCAGCAGGTCTAGATCTTTCCGAAGGAGGGAGCTACGATAATCTCGTGAATACTTCCTCCACATTTAATGGGCTGTTTCTGGTGCTGCCGGGTAACTCCGAGAGTTCTGTACTTTATCTGAAGGTAATTGGCGATCCTCAAACAGATGACCGGATGCCTTTGAGCGGTTCGTCACTCTCTGATGTCCAGATTTCAAATATCAAGACGTGGATCGATGAAGGCGCAGAGAACAATTAAAAGTATCTATTTTCTACTGCCAATAATGTTTTTAGCACTGCCCGACGCCGTATGGGCTATTCCACGGCTGGCAGTTCAGAATGGAGTTTCGTGCGTGAGCTGTCATGTAAATCCAACCGGTAGTGGTCTCCGGAATGAATACGGTTCATCCATAGTTTCACTGGATGAATTGTCCTGGAAGCCGCTATCAAAGCAACCGAAATTCACGGGAGCCCTTGCCGATCATCTTCGCATAGGTACTGACCTTCGGATGCAGACCTATATTCACAGTGAAGATGAAGACCAATGGGAGAGAGTATCATTTCCCATGCAGTTGGAGCTCTACGGACACTGGCAGATTACCCGCAGTTTCCAGGCTTATGCAGCCGTGGATGCTTTGCGAAGTAACACTGAGGGATGGATCAGCATGGAAGTCAGCAGATTTAACGGTTTCCTCCGCGCCGGCAGAATGACGCCTCACTTTGGGTTGGCCCTTGACGACCATACTACCTTCGTCCGCGGAGGGAACATCAAGATGAAGAACGGACTGAATGCGGAAGGGATGATCTTTTCGCCCATGCGTTCCTCTGTTGCCACTCTGGAAGTGGGCATGAACGCGGGAGATTTTTTTCTAACTGCCAGTGTCTCTGACGGCTACGTTGCGGGAGATGCGGGAAGTAAAACTTTCACCGGACGTGTGGAGTATTCCGGGATGTTTCTAGAGAATTCCGTGCTGGCGGGCGGTTCTGCAATGCAGGAAGACGACCTCTTTCTTGTGGGTATCTTTGGCGGCGCTGCCAGGGGTCCGTTCACTTGGATGGGAGAGGTGGATTTAGCGGGCAATTGGGTGGGAGATGGTACTTCTCTGGCGTCGTTCAGTGAATTAAGTTACAGTTTGGTTCAAGGTGTTACTTTAACTGCCAGATACGATTTTTTCGATGAAGATATTGGATACCTGGGGAATGCACTCAGTAGAGCTGCCGCCGGCATTGAATTTTTTCCCCTTCCGTATGTGGAATTCCGAGGTCTGGTTCGTGTGACTAAAGTGGCGAGTGAAAATGAGCGTCAAAATCCCGAGTTATTGTTTCAACTACATATCTGGTATTGAAAGGAGGAAAAATGAGGTTAATAGTTTTTATAGTACTTCTTTTTTCAGGGGTAGTTCAAGGGCAAGATCTGAAAAATGTCCAGGTACTACCGTACAAAAATACCCGCGAAATTGTGCCTTATATGAAAGGAATGGCGAAGGATCTGGGAGTAAAGTGCAGTTATTGTCATAATATGAAAAACAAATCACTGGATGAGATTCAGCACAAATTTATCGCCCGGGACATGATGAGTATGGTTAAACAAATCAATGAAGATTTTATGACTCCAATGAAGGTGGATGCCATCACTTGCTGGACTTGCCATCGCGGATCTACAGCGCCTCCGCATAGCATAGATGATAAGCCGAAACCACACGAACATTAGCTTTATCTAAATACTTTATGGATACTAAATCAGTTATTTCTTTTGCTGAGGAACACAGCCAGAGATTTATTGAAGATCTGATAGAGTTTGTTAAGATCCCCAGCATTTCCAGCAGCTCAGAGCATACGGATGAGGTACGCCGCTGCGCGGAATTTCTACGGAATCAGATGCTTCAGTCCGGTCTTCAGCGGGCAGAGATTTTTGAGACAGCAGGTCACCCTGCAGTTTATGGCGAATGGCTCGGAGCCGAGGGAAAGCCTACTGTACTGATCTACGGACATTACGATGTGCAGCCCGTCGATCCGCTGGAATTGTGGGAGACACCTCCGTTCGAGCCATCCATCCGTGACGGACGGATGTACGGCCGCGGAACAGTTGATGATAAGGGACAGATATACGTTCACCTGAAAGCAATCGAATGCTGGCTGAGTAAGCATGGACGGCTGCCGTTGAATGTAAAGTTCATAGCCGAAGGGGAAGAGGAAATAGGAAGTGAAAATCTTGGTGACTTTCTTGACAATAACCAGGAACTGCTAAAAGCAGATACTGCTGTAATCTCTGATACGCCCATGTTCAAAAAGGGAATGCCTTCTATCTGCTATGGTCTTCGAGGGTTGGCGTACTTTCAACTGAATCTCCGCGGATCGAAGCAGGACCTTCACTCCGGGTCGTTTGGTGGAGCCGTCAAGAATCCCATTCATGCTTTGACTGAAATAATTGCCCAGCTCAAGGATGAAAACGGTCACATTTCCATTCCCGGTTTCTATGATGATGTGCTCCCTATCAGCGATGAAGAGCGTGAAGATCTCTCAGCCCTGCCGTTTGATGAGGAGTCGTATCGCCAGGATGTAGGCGCTCCGGCTCTCTTTGGCGAAGAAGGTTATTCAGTTCTGGAAAATCTATGGGCTCGGCCCACGCTGGATGTCTGCGGAATCTGGGGTGGATTTCAGGGTGAAGGTGCGAAAACGATCATTCCGGCAGAGGCTCATGCTAAAGTGAGTATGCGGTTGGTACCTAATCAGAATCCTGAACGAGTGGGTGATATCTTCGAAGCATTCATAAAAGAAATAGCTCCTTCTGAAGTAGAAGTTTCGGTGGAAAGGTTACACGGCGGTGACGGCTTTGTTGCGGATGTGTCCCATCCCGCTTTTAATGCGGCAAAGAGGGCTCTCCAAAAGGGATTCGGCAAGGAGGCGGTGTTCATTCGAGAAGGAGGTTCAATTCCATTCGTCCAGACCATGGTTGACGCACTTAAAATTCCGTGCCTCTTGATTGGTTTTGGACTGCCGGATGAAAATGCCCATGCACCAAATGAATGGCTCGACCTTGAGAATTATCAATTGGGGATTATCAGCTCTATCTATCTCTATGATGAATTGGCCAATGACTAAACTTTATCTCGTCTTTCTGTTTGCTTGGCTGTCAACTATCTTGTTCCCGTTGACTGTTCAAGCCGTCCAGCAGGATCCTCCTCTGATTTCAGAAATTGCAGTGGATGGGCATAAAGTAACTAAAGAATATATTCTCCGCAGAGAGATTCAACACCCGGTTAACGCACCTTACGATTCAGTCTTGGCCGAGGAAGACAGGAACAGAATTGACAACCTCGGAATTTTCTCTACAGTTGAGGTTCTGCTCTTGCCTGGAGATAACGGAGCTCAGATATTATCCTACAAAGTGGTAGAATCGTGGCGAATCTTCCCCGCTCCCATTATTATGTATGAAGAAGAGACCGGTTGGTCTTTCGGCGGGTTGCTGTTTTTGAAAAATTTTAGAGGCAGGGATGAAGATCTGTCCGTATTTGCAACTTTTGGGCGCAGGGAAGTTGGTGGATTCGGATTTAATGATCCGTGGATTATGGGTGATCATGTTTCAATCCGTGGACATTTGTATTACAACCTCTCTGAGCACCTTTTTCTCCCCCACGAATATCGAGAACTTGATCTGGAGACAACCATTGGCCGGTACTTCGGATATCAGTGGAAAGTCTGGGGAACGGTAAGTGTTGAGAAAAGGTGGATTGATTTCTTTTCGGAAGAAGAACAAGATGTTGAACATCAGTATTTTCAGACGAAATTTCAGTTGATTTACGACACGCGGAATATCTATCAGGATCCTTCAGAAGGAATTTATATTGACACTCAACTTCGCCCGGAATTTGGACTTAATGATGATTCGCCAAATATTACTGAATTGTATTTTACTGCCAGAGCTTACAAATTGCTGATTCCAGGAAAAAAGAAATGGGTGGCAGGTTTATCCTTGTCTTTCCGCAAATATTTTGGTGAGAGCATCCCTTACAAAACTGTTTCTGTGGGGGGCGCAGAGTCCGTCCGCGGGTGGGAAGTACTCGATTCGACTCTCTATGCGGTAGAATCGTTCCGCTCGGGATTGAACAGTTATTTTTTCTCAGCAGAGCTGCGCCAGACTTTGATCCCCAAGCGACTGACACGCTTTGGCACTGAGTTCGGCTTGATTCTGGCTGAGTTCTTTGATCTTGGTGCTGCAGACGATAACTTTTCACATATGTTTAGTGAAGATCCCATAATAGGCACCGGAATCGGATTACGTTTCTATGTACCCGGGAATATGCTCTTTAGAGTAGATTACAGCATCGGTTATCATGACAATGAGTGGCGTATTCCAAAGTGGCACGTTGCAGTGGGACACAAATTTTAATACTATGATCGTAAGGGAGATGGACAATGTCCGTGCAGGAACAGCTTAACGATCTCGTCAATCGATTCTACGACGATTATTACAGTTATAATCCTACGGAAGGACGTAGTGCCGGATTCCATCACTATCTTGGCAAGATACCGGATTTTTCATATGAAAACATTATGGGATTTATTAAGCGGCTGCACTTTTATGAAATAGAAGCTGAGAGATTAGGAAGGGAAAATTTCAGTCGCCAGGATTTAGCAGATCTGGCTCAATTAACTCAATCTATAAAGTATGAACGTTTCGGGCTCCTTCAGTTGAGATGGTGGGCCGAAGATCCCATGGCTTACGAATTTCATCTTGATGTCAGCTCTTATCTGAAACGGAATTACGATACACTAACTGTACGGGCCAAACATACAGCTGATCATTTAAAAGCGATTCCTCATTTTCTTGATCAGCAGAAGTTTAACCTGCAATCTCCGCTTCCCAGGATTAATCTCCTGACAACCATCGAGACTTACAAGGGTTACAGAAATTTCTATCATGAAGAGGTTCCACAATTCTTTTCGGACTTGGAAGATGGAAGTCTACTGATGGACTTGGAGCATTCAGCAATCCGAGCAACTAAAGCTCTGGATTTTTTCATTAACTACATGGAAGAGATTCTTCTGCCGGAAGCCACGGATACCTTTGCCATAGGTCGCTTTAATTTTATTGATATGCTTCGTCACGGTGAAAGAGTGGAGATTGAACTGGGTAAACTTTTAAAAGTTGGTGAAGAGGATCTATCGCGGAACAGTACAATGTTCGAGGAGCTTGCACATGAATTCATGCCCGGAAAAAGTACGCAAGAAGTAATGGCGGAGATTGCGAAAGATCATCCTAAAGCTGAATCTCTGATCTCAGACACTGAAGAGATGCTGGAGGCGATTCGAGATTTTATTATAGAAAAAGACCTCGTCACTATTCCCTCTGAAGTTCGCATCAACGTTGAAGAAACCCCCACTTTTTATCGTTGGGCTTTTGCCATGTGTGATACTCCGGGGCCCTATGAAAAGTCAGCGACGGAATCTTTTTATTATGTTACCAATGTTCTGGATGAATGGCCGGATAAAAAGAAGGAAGAGTGGCTAACCAAGTTTGATTACGCAACACTTGACGGTATTTCAGTACATGAAGCATACCCCGGACATTATGTTCATTATCTCCATACGCTATCTGCCCCTTCAAAGGTATCCAAACTGGCGGGAGCTTACTCTTTTTGGGAAGGTTGGGCTCACTATTCCGAAGAGATGATGCTGGATGAAGGGTGGCATGAAGGCGATTCTCGCTATCGTCTGGCACAGCTCTCTGAGGCGCTGCTCCGGGACTGTCGTTTTATCTGCTCCGTCAAGATGCATACTCAGAATATGACAGTAGATGAGGCTAAGGATTTTCTAATGGAAAATGCATTGATGGCAGAGACTCCGGCCCAAAAGGAAGCGGAGCGCGGAACATTCGATCCGGGATATTTAAACTATACTCTGGGGAAGCTGATGATCCTCAAGCTGAGGGAGGATTGGAAAGTACAAGAGGGAGATGCGTTTTCACTCAAGCGGTTCCATGATACGATTCTCTCTTTCGGTGCTCCCCCTATACCGCTTGTTCGGAAGCTTATGCTTACTACCGATGATGGGAAGATTCTCTAAGGTTTACGCTTCATAGATTTAAACAGCACCGCCTTCTCAAACTTGTTTTCTATCCCCTTTCGCAATCTGCCTATGTTGCTTCGGTGAGTGAATATGATGAAGAGAAAAATGAGAATAGTGAAGATTTTCAGGGAGAATCCTGAAGGTTCAAAACCTAATTCAGGAAGAATCCAAACGCCTAGCGTCAAGGCAGCAGTGGCAGTCATAGAGCTTACAGACACATATCCCCAGGTTATGAGCGTGAAGACGAAAACCGTTAGACATATTGGGATAACAGTTGGATAAAGGGCAATAATTACTCCTAATAGTGTCGCGACTCCTTTGCCTCCGCGGAAGCCGGCGAAGAGAGTGAAAGTGTGGCCAAGAACTGCTGCAGAGCCAGCCAGAATGCCTGTAAGATGTATGTCGGTGACTAAAAGATCGGTAAAGTAGAGAGGGATCAGGGCCGCTGCAAGCCACCCCTTGAAAATATCTGCTACAGCAACTACCAAAGCAGGACCGATTCCCAGAACACGATACACATTTGTTAATCCAGCGTTACCACTGCCGTGTTTCCTTATATCTATTCGGCTGTGAATTTTACCTAAAGTGAGACTGGTGGGAATTGATCCTAAAAGATATCCGAGTATAATTACGGAGAAAATTTGGAGCATTATGAAATAGTCGGGAACTTAATAGAAAAGGGATAAGTAAACTGTTTTGAAGAAGCCGGCTTGGGGGCCACTTGTCTCACCCTCCTAAAAACCCCACTTAAACCCCCGAGTCGGTTTTATTATTTCCTGTAGAACTAATCTGGTTTTTCTCCGGAGCAATCATTCCCCCAGAAATGATCGTTTTCATCCCTTCTTCAACTGACATCTGAGCATCAATCGAATCGGATTCAGGTATGATGAGCATGAAGCCCGACGTGGGGTTGGGTGTGGTGGGAAGGAAAACATGAATGTAATTAATTCCATCCTGATCTATCGATTTTCCCGTGACAAAGGCTAGGCTCCACATTCCCTTTCGGGGATATTCGATCAGCACTGTCCTTTTGAAAGCTCTGTTTCCAGTGCCTCCCAATGTCTGAGTGATCTGTTTGATTGTACCATAAATAGATTTAGCAATTGGAATTCGCTGAAGCAGAGATTCACCCCACTGAATGAGTTTCTTCCCTAGGAAATTTGTAACCAAAATACCTAGAAAGAAGATAGCAGTAAAAGAGACGATAAGTCCCAGTCCCGGTATGTGGGTGCCTAGAACTCTATCCACAAGAGGAGCAGCCATACCATCAAAGAAATTGAATAGGAATTGTAATACCCAGATAGTTGCGGCTGCCGGTGCCAGTGTAATCATTCCGGTTACAATCTTGCCGCGGACTGTTTTCATATAACCGCTCATCTCAATGTGGAGAAATTACATTCTAAACTGTTAGCGTACAATTATAAGGATTTTAGATTTTAGATTTTGATCGAATATTGATAGTTGTGCACAGCATCCCGTGGAAAAATAGACAATCGTAAATCGTTAATTCGTTAGTCAATCCCAAGGTATACCTTCCAGCCTTAATAAGTTCTTCTTCATATCCAATCCTCCTCCGTATCCGCCAACTGTTCCATCGTGAGCGATGACTCTGTGGCAGGGGATGATAATTGGAATGGGATTATGAGCGTTGGCACCGCCTACGGCTCTCACAGCTTTGGGATTTCCGATTCGTTCGGCTATCTCTTTGTACGAAGCTGTTTCTCCATACCGAATGCAATACACTTCATTAAGAACCCGTTTTCTAAACGGTGTAGAATGAAGATCGAGAGGGACAGTAAACTTTTTGAGCCTGCCGTCAAAATAGGCGGTGAGTTCATCGCATGCCAGTCGGAGGAGACGGGTATCTTCAATCATTTTCAACTCGGTAGAAAATAGATCATCTGACTCTCCAGGCAGTATAATCCTGCGAACTCCTTTTTCTGAATTAACTATCTTCAGGAAACCGATAGGTGTTTCCAGTGTTGCGTGAAAAAGCATTTCAGAGTGTTGTTTCTACTACTGCCGGTCGACTTTGTCTGTAATTAACGAATAATACTCCAGTGAGGATAAGAACTGCACCGGCGAGCATCCTAGGTGTGAATTGTTCACCCAAAAGCTGCCACCCTATTATGACGGCAATAATAGGCGGAATGAGAGCTATGGTGGATATTTGTGTAACCTTAAGGTGTTTGTAGAGCCAAAAGTAAACAGTCCAGACAACCGCTGTCCCGGGAATGGCGAGATATAAGAGAGCTGCAGTGTTGCGCAAACCCCACTCGACGCTCAGAGGATCCTCAATAAGAAAGGAAACCGGTAGCAATACAGATACTGCGATGGTCTGAGATACAACATTCAGATGGAAGTGAGGGATTTCTTCCTGGTGTTTCTTGAAGAGCACGTTTGGCCATGCCGCCACCATCACGGCTGCTGAGACAGCCACCACACCCTTCAGGTCAAACCCCTCAAAGACTGCCTTGTCCTGTACAAGAATCATGGCTGTCCCTATAAGTCCAAGTACAACTCCGATACTTTTCCGAGCTGAAATTCGATCATTACTAAGCATGAAATGAGCAAAGAGGACTACAACAATGGGAAAGGTTGACCAGATGACTGCAGAGAGACCCGAATGAATAAATTGTGTTCCCCAATAGGTGAGTGAATAGGAGCATCCGAAGTTAATGATTCCGAACGCGAGATATACTTTTACGGCATATTTTGTCAGGACAAGCCGCTCTTTACGGAAAAGAAATATGACCCAGAGAATCGAAGCAGATATGGCAAACCGTAAACCAACTGCGAGGATTGGCGGCGTATCTTCCAACCCTATCTTCATGGCGTACCAGGTAGTTCCCCAGATACAACTCACGAGAATGAACGCCAGCAAAATTGCTGGTTTCATTTTATAAGTGGGGAAATATACTGGAAGAGGAAAGTTAGCGCCTTATCGGCTTTTGCTCTCGCCAAACCGATTGTGCCACGCCACAACTATAGGACTCGCCACGAACATGGAAGAGTAGGTTCCAATCAGTATGCCCACCATCATGGCGAAAGCGAAATAGCGGATAACTTCACCTCCGGTCAGCCATAGGATAAAGACTACCATGAAAGTAGTCAGAGAGGTGATGATCGTTCTTGAGAGTGACTCATTAATGCTCTTGTTGATGATGGCCTCATACTTTTCCTGTTTCAGGCGTTTGAG
>JYMV01050261.1_pt2 | contig 16755 bp, 11 predicted proteins | sample 338911 | NCBI WGS metagenome assembly JYMV01 (sample SAMN03354496, study PRJNA234377) | hydrothermal vent metagenome | biome: Deep sea; feature: Hydrothermal plumes at the Eastern Lau Spreading Center, Western Pacific Ocean; material: Seawater | place: Tonga | collected 2009 | depth 2000 m m
CGCGGTTCCATTTCAAGGAAATCAAACAGGTCACGCAGATAAAGAGCACTGTCGGCGATACTGGAAAAGCGGATTAGAATTGCTTCCATCAAAGAACGTAATCGTAAAAAAGAACCGGAAAGAAATGTCAGATCACCCAGTGACAGTTCCCCGTATACTGTTCTGTAAATAATCACTGCATAGGCTGTGTAGTAGCCTAAACTACCGAGCATCGAAAGCAATCCTCCCCAGGCTGCACGCCGTACAGAAAGATTCCTGTTTACCTGGTAATATTCTCCGGCTAATTTCTGGTAACGTTTGCCAAAAAAATCAGACAAACCAAATATTTTTACCTCTTTAGCCGTTTCGTCACTGGCTCCTGCAAAACGCAGATAATCAAGTTCACGGCGCTCCTGTGTCCAGCCGTACATCAATGAATAGCTTTGACTGTTGAAATGTGTTTCTCCTAAAAATGCGGGTATTAGCGTGATGGCCAGCAGCAATAAAAGCCAGGGGTTGAATGTGATTAAAGCTGCTGCTAAAAAAAATACGGTGATGCTGTCCTGAAGCTGTGTCAAGGCCTGCGACATCAATAAGATTCTGCTTGAAGCCTGACGTCTGGCACGTTCAAGCTTGTCATAAAATTCTGAATCTTCAAAACTTTCAAGATCAAGCCTTGCTGATTGATGAATCAGGCGCAAAGATATTTCATGCGAAACCAAATCACCAAGTAAACTGTCCACCAAAGCAATGCCGCGGCCCAGCAAATCAGAAAATACTGCCAGACCAAGCTCTATTAAAACAAATGTCGTTAAAATTGACATATCCGGGTTTTCAACTGCAGATCCTCCAGCAGTAACTGAAATCAGTACAATCTCATCAATGATGAGTTTGCCAACATAAAGCATAGTTAGCGGCAAAGAAGCCCGGACGACACGCAGTAAAATATTAAAGACTGCCAGCAAGCGGTTGCAACTCCAGATAAGTCTGAAAAATTCAGGCAGATTTCTGAGTGCACCAAGACGTTCACGAAAATCTAAATCAGGAGGAACTCTATGAGTACCAGATGTGTTTTTGCGTCTTTGTTTCATTGATGTTATTCAGAGTTTAAGAAAAAACTGTCTGTCCAGTAAGTTTTATTGATTAAGTAAAGATATTTACTTGAATTTCTTACAAAGATGCTAGCATAAGCAATTAAATATTTCAGATTGAAATTGCAATTTTACCCATTTATTCATTATATTATGGCTATTTAGTTTTAAATTATTTTCAGGTAATCCGATGACAAAATCAAATACCAGAACGGCCTTTGATTGGGCTGATCCTATGTTGTTTAATGAACAACTTACTGAAGAAGAGCGCCTGATCCGGGACACAGCCCGCGATTTTAGCCAGGACAAATTAATGCCCAGAGTTTTGGAAGCAAACCGCAATGAGGTTTTTGACCGTGAAATCATGAATGAGTTTGGAGAATTCGGATTTTTGGGTTCGACCATTCCGGAAGAATATGGAGGAGTTGGAGCAAGTTATGTTTCATATGGTTTAATTGCCCGTGAAGTGGAGCGGGTAGATTCGGGTTACCGCTCGGCTATGAGCGTGCAATCCAGTTTGGTGATGCACCCGATTTATGCATACGGCAGTGAGGAACAGCGAACAAAATACCTGCCGAAACTCGCCAGTGCCGAATGGATAGGCTGTTTTGGTTTGACCGAACCTAATCACGGTTCCGATCCAGGCAGTATGGAAGCACGTGCGAAGAAAGTTGATGGTGGATTTAAACTGACTGGAAACAAAATGTGGATTACAAATTCACCAATTGCTGATGTCTTTGTGGTTTGGGCTAAAAACGATAAAGGCATAATCCGCGGCTTCATTTTGGAAAAGGGCATGGAAGGTCTGAGTACACCAAAAATTGTAGGAAAAATGTCACTGCGGACATCCGTTACTGGTGAAATCGTTATGAATGAGGTTTTTGTTCCAGACAAAAATGAATTGCCCAATGTGTCCGGACTGAAAGGTCCGTTCGGCTGTCTGGATCGCGCACGTTTAGGCATTGCCTGGGGAACGCTTGGTGCGGCCGAGTTTTGCTGGATGCAGGCACGGCAATATACACTGGACCGGATTCAGTTTGGACGTCCGTTGGCGGCAAACCAGTTAATACAAAAAAAGCTGGCTGACATGCAAACTGAAATCACGCTGGGTCTGCAGGGAGTTTTGCAAATGGGACGCTTGATGGACCTGGGGAAATGCGCTCCGGAATTGATCTCATTGATGAAACGCAACAATTGCGGAAAGGCTTTGGAAATTGCACGGCTCGCCCGTGATATGCACGGCGGTAATGGCATTTCCGATGAATTTCACGTCATCCGCCACGTGATGAATTTGGAAACCGTCAATACTTATGAAGGAACACATGATGTACATGCGCTTATTCTTGGAAGGGCACAAACCGGAATCCAAGCGTTTTGTTAAAATATTTGATCGAAAACCGACAGTTGCAAATTATTCTAACATTATGGTTTTAGATAACCTTTTCAAATTTATTTTTCATTCCAGCGAAAGCAGGAATCCGTGCCATGAGCAGATCTAGGTAAAGTATTTCAGCTATACAAAATTCCTGGATTCTCTTTTACGCGGGAATGACAACTTTTTACAAGTACGTCACAACAGACTCATGAAATCACCTGACATTCAGTTACCAGATGCTAATTCAAGCTGAACCACTTAATAATTTAGTCTCAACCCTCCTCAAAAAAGGCGGCAGTTGCATCGAAGAGGCTCAAGTGGTGGCCGACCATCTGGTTCGATCCAATTTGGCTGGACACGACAGTCACGGTGTCGGAATGCTGCCTCTTTATGTACGGATGCTCAAAGAGGATTTTCTGCGTCCGAACCAAAAACCTGAATTGGTTAACGCAGACGGCTCGATTTTGATGTTTGACGGTCAGCGTGGTTATGGACAGGCAGTCGGTAAAATGGCCATGGTACAGGCGATTGAAAAATGCCGTGAATCCGGACTGGTTTTAATGACACTCAGGAACACTCACCATCTCGGACGAATCGGGACCTACGGTGAGCAAAGCATTGCATCAGGATTGGTTTCGCTGCATTTTGTCAATGTGACTGACCATCCACCCCTGGTTGCGCCTTTTCGAGGCTCTGACGCCCGTTTTTCGACAAATCCGATTTGCCTCGCCATGCCCGGAACTGAAAAACAACCTCCGGTGTTACTGGACATGGCAACCAGCCGCATAGCACTCGGAAAAGCACGGGTTGCTTTAAATAAAAACGAAGCACTCAAAGATGGACTTGTTATCGACCACAAAGGACAACCAAGCTGGGATCCCGGAGTGATGGCCGGATACTTATTTCCAGAGCGTCCGGACAATCCTCCACTAGGTGCTCTGACACCGCTCGGAGAATACAAAGGCTACGGACTTGCCCTGTTTTGTGAATTACTCGGCGGACTACTCAGCGGCGGCGGCACTATCCAACCCGAACATCAGCGCCAAAACAGCATTATCAACAACATGTTCACCCTGGTAATTGACCCAGCAAGATTAGTGGATGTTCCCTGGATGCAACACGAAGTAGAAGCAATAGTCGCACACGCCAAAGCCTCGCCGCCTGCCAATCCGGAAGAACCGGTGCTGGTTGCCGGTGATCCGGAACGTATTTCAAAAAAAGAACGTCAGGTTCAGGGCATTCCGATTGATGATGCAACCTGGGAGCAAATTCTTGAGTGCGGAGAGACTTTAGGACTTACCCGGAAAGAAATGCTGAATTTAGAGCAGCTATAATCCAACAACAACAATTTCCATTTAACAAGAAAATACAAAGGTTTCTAATGAAAAAAAACTCTTTTATTACCTCGGAATTGGTTCTGCCCCGGTTTCAAATCATGAGAAAATAATTTCTGCATTAGGCGGATTTATCGGGATTTATAGTATTATATATATCAGTACTCTCTTTGTTGGAGCAGAGGAGATGGTGTATATTGTAACGTCAATGGGAGCTTCTGTAGTCCTGCTATTTGCAGTACCCCATAGTGCTCTGGGACAGCTTTGGAATGTAATTGGCGGTCATTTGATATCTGCCGCAATCGGAGTAGCATGTTACCAGTGGCTGCCTTCCAACGGCATTGCAGCAGGTGCCAGTGTTGGGTTGGCGATTGGAGCTATGTATTACACCCGTTGCATTCATCCCCCTGGCGGTGCAACAGCTCTGGCTGCAGTAATCGGCGGACAAAACATACATGCTCTGGGCTACCAGTATATCCTTACTCCAATTGCAATCAATACTACAACCATTCTCCTGGTGGCACTTTTATTTAATGCCTTGTTTCATTGGCGGCGCATCCTGCATTTTTGCTATCAAAAGAAACCGAAAAAGACTACACTAATAGCGAATATGCACCAGCATGCTGATTTTGTTTATGCACTCAGCCAAATGGACACTTTCATTGATGTTACCGAAGATGATTTGTTGAAAATTTATCAATTGGCAACTGGAAGAGAAATAAACTCAAATAATTAAAATAACGATGAACTCGCCCCAACCTGTCAAAAAAACAATCAAACTAAAAAACAGTGTTCGTATTGTTACCGCCACGAGTTTATTTGACGGACATGATGCTGCGATTAACATTATGCGCCGCATAATGCAGTCACAGGGTGCGGAAGTGATTCACCTCGGCCACGATCGCAGCGTTGAGGAAATAGTCAATGTTGCCATTCAGGAAGACGCCCAAAGTATTGCAGTCAGTTCGTACCAAGGCGGACACATGGAATTTTTCCGCTACATGCTGGACTTGTTGCGGGAGAAAGGTTCAGGACATATTCAGGTTTTTGCCGGCGGCGGAGGTGTGATCATTCAAAGTGAAATTCAGGAATTGACGGATTACGGTATCTGTCGCGTTTATTCTCCTGAAGACGGCCGTGAACTTGGCCTGACGGGCATGATTGCTGATATGCTGAAACGTTCTGATTTTCAGGTTTTGCCGGATAAATTTGAACCTCATGCAGACAAACTGGTTACGGAAAATGTTCAGCATATTGCTAATAGTCTGACTTGGATCGAACAAAACGTGAAAGGTTCACAGCTGGCACCTGAAAATAAAGTAGTGGAACCTCAGGAAGCAGTACAAAAAGTTTTGAATAAACTCCACTCACAAGACTCTCCGGTGGAGAATTCACAGGCTCCGGTGATTGGTTTGACAGGAACAGGAGGTGCAGGAAAGTCGTGTCTGGCAGATGAATTGGTGCGAAGTTTTCTTGAAGAATTTCCTGAAAAGCGCATAGCGATTTTGTCAATCGATCCCTCCAAACGCAAAACCGGTGGAGCACTGCTTGGTGACCGGATGCGTATGAATGCCATCAACGATCCCCGTGTTTACATGCGCTCACTGGCCACACGCCGTTCCCACCTGGCCACATCTACTGCACTGGAAGGTGCTGTTAGCTTACTGCAGGCAACCGGAAAATCAGGAGGCGGAGGATTTGATTTGATTTTGGTGGAAACTGCCGGCATCGGTCAGAGCGACTCCGAGATTTCGGATTTTGTTGATTTGAGTGTTTATGTGATGACACCGGAATTTGGTGCGGCTACTCAACTGGAAAAGATTGATATGATTGACTTTGCCGATTGTATTGTAATCAACAAATTTGACAAACCCGGAGCACAGGATGCTTTGCTGGCCGTGGGCAAACAGTATAAACGCAGTCGAAATGACTTTGATGCAACTACTGAAACAATGCCGGTTTTTGGTGTGGTTGCCAATCGTTTCAACGACAGCGGCACAAACTGGTTTTATCACAAGTTGATCGAAATCCTGATCAAGAAAAATTCACTTAACTGGAAACGCAGTCATGAAGCTGAATTTGCTGTTTCCGAAATTACAGAGTTGATACCGTCGGACCGTAAAGAATATTTACGGCAAATCGCCGGCTGCGTACGTAGCTACAAAAAAGAAGTCCGGAAAAACGCACAGACTGCCTCAGAATGCGGACAATTGCACGGAACTCTTAAACAAATGCTGGGGGAAACCGAAAATAAAAATAGCTGGAACATACTCCAGCCCTGCCCGATTGAAAATATTCCGGAAACTGCTCATACAGTGGCCGAACTGTACAATGAAAAAACCTCAAAACTTCCGGAATCACTGCGGCTGCAACTGAGTGAATTTCATGAAAAGAACCAGGCGTATCTGGGCGAAAATTTCAGCTTTGATATTCGCAACAAAGAACTGAAAATTTCGAATCACAACATCAGTCTTTCCGGACTCAAAATTCCTAAAATCGCCACACCCAAATTTAACGACTGGGGCGAGATTGCAAGCTGGTTGGGATTGGAAAATTTTCCCGGAAGTTTTCCGTTTACCGGTGGTGTTTTTCCTTTCAAACGTGAAGGCGAAGACCCGACCCGCATGTTTGCCGGAGAAGGAATTGCGGAGCGTACAAACCGGCGTTTTCATTTGCTGGCCTGCGATCAGCCTGCAACACGCTTGAGTACAGCGTTTGACTCGGTGACGCTTTATGGTTCAAATCCGCATTTGCGACCCGATATTTTTGGAAAAATCGGAAATGCCGGAGTTTCAATTTGCACAGTTGATGACGCGAAACGACTATATTCTGGTTTTGATCTGCTTTTACCGAAGACTTCCGTTTCCATGACAATCAACGGACCTGCTCCAGTGGTTCTCGCTTTTTTCATGAATGCAGCCATTGATCAGCAAATAGAAAAACATTTACGTGAAAACGGGCATTTAGAAAAAGCGCAAAAAACGCTTCAAGAACGCTACAAAAAACAGGGTGTAGAGCCTCCGGAGTATCGTATGGAACGTCCGGAAAATCACGATGGACTGGGTTTGGAATTGTTGGGATTGTCCGGTAAACATTTTGTAGATAATGAAACTTACGGTGCTATAAAGGCTGATTTGTTAAACAACGTCCGCGGAACGGTTCAGGCAGATATTTTGAAGGAAGACCAGGCGCAAAACACTTGTATTTTCAGCACAAATTTTGCTTTGCAGATGATGGGTGACATTCAGGAATATTTTACCGCAAACGATGTACGTAACTTTTATTCGGTAAGCATTTCCGGATATCATATTGCTGAAGCCGGAGCAAATCCGATCAGCCAGGTTGCCTTCACACTTGCTAATGGATTTACTCTGATTGAGTATTATCTGGCACGCGGCTTGGCGATTGACGATTTTGCGCGTAACCTGAGCTTCTTTTTCAGTAACGGAATGGATCCGGAATATGCTGTAATTGGAAGGGTAGCACGCAGAATTTTTGCTGTCACACTGCGTAATTTGTATGGAGCAAATGAACGCTCACAAAAATTAAAATATCACATTCAAACTTCCGGACGTTCCCTGCATGCAATGGAGATGGATTTCAATGACATCCGGACAACACTTCAGGCACTTTATGCCGTTTACGATAACTGTAATTCACTTCACACCAACGCTTACGACGAAGCGGTTACAACTCCAACGGGTGAGTCAGTTCGTCGTGCACTCGCTATTCAGCTCATTATCAATCGTGAATTAGGACAGGCATTCAACCAAAATCCAATGCAGGGCAGTTTTCTGATTGAGGAATTGACTGAATTAGTTGAAGAAGCAATTTTGTCGGAATTTGTCAGACTTTCCGAACGAGGAGGAGTTTTGGGTGCAATGGAAACGATGTACCAGCGTAACAAAATTCAGGAGGAATCACTTTATTACGAAACTCTTAAACATTCCGGAGAACTGCCTATAATGGGCGTGAACACTTTTCTTAACCCAAATCCTGCTGAAACTGATACAGAAATTGAACTGGCGCGTTCAACGGAAGAAGAAAAGACCATGCAAATCCATGATCTGGAGAATTTTCACAGGTTCCATTCCAAAGAACGAGACTCAATGATGGAACGTCTCAGAGAGGCGGCACTAAAAAATGGCAATATTTTTGAGGTCCTGATGGAGTCTGTGCAAGTTTGTTCATTGGGACAAATCACTCAACAGCTTTACCAAATCGGCGGACAGTACCGTAGGAATATGTAAGGCCTGAATTGACACTAAAACGATTCATTCTGATTTAGTGACAAATGAAATAATGCTGTCAGCCCTCAAATTAAAACCATGTTTTGTTCAAGCGTAAAAGTATTTACACCTGCATTAAAAACAAACAATTTTTCAAATCTGAATTCAGCGGGGGAATTATTTATAATTCTTCTTAGAGCCTGACCATTTGATGCAAACTTGTTTTTCTAGCCGGCTTAAAATTTAGTACTCGGGGTTTTGTCCAGTATTTCTCAAAAACCAACTACAAAAATCTTGTTCCTGAAACAGCACAGAAAAATCAAATTGAAGTTTCACGACACCTCGCAGATTCGATTTATCTCAGACGATGTAATTACTCCATGACGCAAAACTTCAAAATTTTTGTTTTGGCAATTTAAGATAGTCGAGGCCCGATTTTCTTCCAGTTCTCCTCCATCAATAATCACATCAACCTTGTTGTTCAACTGATTATGGACTTCTGTTGCAGAAGAGCATTCCGGCATGCCTGTGAGGTTGGCGCTTGTACCAATTATTGGACAACTTCCCAATTCTATCAGGCACTGTGCAGCTGGAGCACTCGTGTAACGTACGGCTAAAGTTCCGTCACTGTTTTGAAGGTGTTGCGGAAGTTCCGGATTCGCGGCTAAAATCAAGGTCAGTGGGCCCGGCCAAAACGCATTCATTAAATCATCAATCCGAGAGTCGTTCCACAGACAAAGACCTGGCAGCCATTCCGGTGTAGTCAGCACAAGCAACGGTTTATTTCTGGGCCGTTCCTTAATGTTATAAACACGATCTGCAACTTCTTTAAAAAACGCATTTCCACCCAAACCATAAAAGGTTTCAGTAGGAAAAGCCAGAACCTTATTATGCAAAAGTGCTGTTTTAACCAATATTTCTTCTGTTTTTGAAAAAGGGAAATTGACTAATCGTGCTATATTTTCCATCCTTGCCCTTGATTAGCAGTATTGTAATCAAGCTCTAGAAGGGCCTGTAATACCGTCCTATGATTTTTTGACGTCTTGTCAGGCTTTAATCCCGCCCTGTTAAGTCTGAGAGCTTGTCCGGCATATAATCCCAACCGTGACTGTGATCCTTGTCATTTGTTTTATTTACCATCAATCCACCCGGACAAGTGGCTTACCCTTCCGTATGTAATTCGTGAAACACGAAATGTGGTCAGAGCCAGGTGGTTACGTGAATCGAGGTATACCGGAGGTAACAACTTTCCCTGCCATTTTGTTATACTTTCAGCAGCAGAAACTGCTTTTTGTCTACTCAAAGAACGTCCCGTTCGATTTAAGACTTCAACCATTAATTCTGCTACTGCATGGCCATAAAGAGTCCAGCGGTTGAGAGCCAGGTTTGGCGCATATTCACTGAGTATTAGCTTATGTAATATTTGACCAGGATGTTCTGTTTCTATTTTAAGGGGATATGCTGTCAAAACACGTACTCGTTCAGAAACTTTTTGGCCCAGCCACTCAGGGAGTCGACTATCCGCAAGCGCGTGTCCTGTTAACATGGGAATATTAATCTGTGGAGAAAACTTCAAGAAGTTCATAACATCAGTATAATTTCCCAATACAACCAGAAAATCTGGATTATTCCTACGAATCAGCTGCCATTCTGCGCTAAGCCGTCCTGCTTTTCCCGGCAGCAGTTTGGCAGAAACGCTATACAATTCTTTGGTCAATGCTTTTACTGCCCTCTGATATACAGGCTTTTCGGGATACCAGATGATAAAATCTTTTCCAGTGTGCTTTTCTGTAATATATTTTCCAATAACACGCGCTTCGGTTTCAGCAGTAGGCATAAAACCAAAGACATTTGCACGAATGGGTTGTGTCCATTCCGGCAAATCTGAGCCGACAAAAAAACTTGGCAGTCTTTGCTGTTTTAACAAGGGGTAAACTGCTTGATGAGTTTTACTGCCAATACCGCTGAAAACAGCAAATATGTCATTTTTTAAAGTCAGTTCCTCCATTTCCTCTTTTGCTTTGTATGGTTTCAACTGATCATCAATTATTTTCAACTCAATTGAACGACCGTGTACTCCGCCCTGATCATTGACATATTTAAAATAGGCCTGCGCGCTTTTTCCAATATCAGAATATTCCTTTGCAGGTCCGCTCAATGGCTGATGAGTTACAAAAACAATGTTTTTTGGAAATACTCCGGTTTCGGCAAAACAGAAATGAGCAATTGAAAATAAAAACACAAGTATGACGGTCAGTCGAAACAGTTTCATATTTTTCGTGTATATTTAATTAACCCGACAGTCACGAGTTTTATCATGTCAACCCAAACGTATGTGAAGGATCTTATAAGGTAACAGCACTTTATCAGATCTTTCCTTTCGGCCGAGAAGTCATTCAGCAGTCAATAATATGAGTGTCTTATGAAATTTAATGGCTCGCGCCTTAATTAATTGTGATAAACTCAAAAAAAATAAGCAACACATGTTTGACATTCATTAACAGCCAATAAGCTATTATATCATAAACTTACATGTTCAGTAATTTTCATTCCACAATCAATTCGATAACTAGTGTTGTCGGGGTTACAACCTGTTACTAAAGCATCAATAACAGCTTATTATTTTAGCTCAAAACAAAGGAGCTGCACCCAATTCTGACAGTTGATGCAGTAAACCGGTAAAACGGCGTGTTGAACCTTCATTTTCAACGGCCTTCTTAATAGCTGCATCTGTTCCAATCAAAACAACTAACTGTTTCCCGCGGGTGATTGCAGTGTAGAGTAAATTCCGCTGAAGCATCATATAATGGTGTGTAGTGAGAGGAACAATCACTGCTGAATATTCGCTTCCCTGGGATTTGTGAACCGTGATTGCGTAGGCCAGAGATAGTTGGTCCATCTCTTTCCCCTGGTAATGAACAATTTGCTGATCAAATTTAACATGCAGTTCTTTGGTTTTTGGATCGCAATTAACAATTCTTCCAAGATCGCCGTTGAAAACCAGTTTCTCATAGTCATTTTGCTGCTGCATCACTTTGTCTCCAATCCGGAACCACTGTTCACGATGTTCCAGACCTTTTGCATCTGGATTTATTACATCCTGCAGTTTCCGGTTTAGATTTATTGCACCTGTGACTCCACGGTGCATCGGCGTCAGCACCTGAATATCCATCATCGGATCAAGCTCGAAACGCTGGGGAATCCTTTCGGTACTCATCAGCAGTATTTTTTCAACAATTTTTTCCGGATTCGACTCTTTAATAAAATAAAAATCCAGCAGCTGATTATCATCCTCGGTTTGCCGATTTGAGCTACTGAAGTCCGGCATTTCTCCCCGACGAACTTTGTGAGCATTGACTGTAATAAAACTATCAGCTGCCTGCCGAAAAATATGATCGAGTCGCACAACGGGAATTGATCTGGATTCAATCAAATCCGACAACACTGCTCCTGCACCCACTGACGGCAACTGGTCTACATCGCCTACAAGAATTAAACGTGACGCAGATGGAACGGCTTCCAGTAAACTATCCATCAGCAGAGTATCGATCATTGAAGTTTCATCAAGGATCAGCAATTCCTGCTCCAGAGGATTTTCCCGGTCACGCTGAAAACCTATGTTGCTTGCTTCAAGAAGACGGTGAATTGTGGAAGCTGCAGCGCCGGTAGTTTCAGTGATTCGTTTTGCAGCACGTCCAGTAGGTGCAGCAAGTGCAATTGCAGGGATTCTGGTGCGCATCAGTCCAAGTATAAAGCGCACAATGGTTGTTTTACCTGTGCCGGGGCCACCGGTTATAATCAGCACTTTATGCTGAAGAGCCGCTTCAACTGCCTCTCTCTGGGCAGGATCAAGCTTCAGGCCAACTTTTCGTTCCTGCTCTTCTATCAGATAAGATTCACCCTCATAAACCGTATAGGCTTCACTGTTAAGGATTCGAAAAATATTCTCCGCAACACGCCGTTCTGCTTTGTAAAATCTCGGACGGGAAACCAATTCCTGCTCAATACCGGAAGCATCTTCAATTTTCTCACTATTCAACAAACGATCTTCCAGCAATTGCCGAATTGATGACTCCAGCATTGATGAGTCAATATTAAGCTCTTGCACGGTTTTTTCGAGCAAATCCCGACGAGGGAAACAGGTGTGACCATTGAGTGCCTGTTGTTCCAGCATATAGAGTAAGCCTGCGTCAGCACGATGCGGAGAGTTATTATCGAATCCCAGATTGCGTGCAATACCATCTGCAGTAAGAAAACCTATTCCCGGAATATCAGTTAACTGATACGGATTGGCTTTGATCAACGGAATACTGTTCAAGCCATTCTTCGCAAAAATACGTTGTGCATAAGCGTGTGATATTCCTACTCCACGCAAAAAAGTCATTACATCCCGGAGACCTCTTTGATCATCCCACGCCTCAAGCAGAGATTTTTGTTGTTTTCTGCCGACGCCTTTAACTTTCGATAATAATTTTGGAGAAATGTCTATAATTTTAAAAGTATCTTTTCCGAACTTTTTGACAATTCGCTCTGCCGTTTTTTTACCAATTCCCTTAAATACTTCAGAAGAAAGGTAGCGTACCATCCCTTCTTCAGAGGTTGGTTCAACAGGCATGAATTCACGAATCGAAAATTGACGACCATAAATTTTGTGATTCTCCCAGCTGCCTTTTAAACGTAATGTTTCATGCTCATGGGTGTTGAAAACAATGCCTTTTACAGTGATCGGCCTGATGGAATTTTCTGTTAGAAATGTACCAATCAAAAATCCGTTTTCCGGATTTGTGTACAAAATTTTTTCCAGAGTACCGACTAAGCTAACAAAGTCTTCGGCCATTGGTTTTTCAGGAAGTGTAATAATTAATTTTATGTCAAATTAGTATCAGAATGGGAATCAAACCAGCCAGTTTTTTCCATGAGGTCACTTTGTTGAAAAAGGGACTCAAAAAACAGAAGTGCATGGCTTTCGGGCTTTTACAGGATAAACCTTGCAGTAGTCATCAGCAATCGAACAATTACTTTTTGGTTTTATTGAATAATATTATATTCCAGCAAGTACTAATTTGGTGGAATATAAAAAGGAGACCGGATCATCTGTAGTAAATCGAAGCGCCACTTTCCACTTTCCTTCAGCAGCAAAAATGATTGCTGCTTTGTAAATTGTAAATCAAAAATGCTTTTGTGTCGAAAAACAATTGCAGCATTAACATAAAGCAATGTCAGGTATCGATATGATATTTCAGGTTCTTTTCCAGTTTTCAAACCAACCGGAACCCAGTCCAGTTCAACCATTCGCGTTGCAAATTCTTCAATGCTAATTTGATCTGTGGAGTGTTTTTTGCCGTATTTGTATAATTCAAAATAGCGTTCCTCCTGCCAGAGTTGCAGAAAGTTCAGAAACACAACCCTGGTTTCTTTACGGATTGCCTCCAATTCAAAAGGTGTAGGTTGACGGGCAATTGCCCCAGGAACAGCTATAAAAAAACTGAGTGCGCAGAACAAAAAAAGTCGACTGAATAATTTATTTTTCGAAAATATCAGCTCATTCAAATTTCCCGATTTATAATTCATACAGCGCTACGGTACATGTGCAAACATAGAGATTCAACTGCAAGTGACTTATTTGCGTTAAGTTCAATGGTTCTTCTTGATTCTGCTATCCAGCCAAAAATTTCGAAAATTTGCTGCAGAGTAAAATGCTCTCCACTTTTTCTCAATGCAGAAATGCGGTTTTCATCAGAACCAACTGTCCGGTTTATCAGTTTTTCTTCCGGAAGACCACGAAACAGCCATGTTAAATCACGAAACCAAGTTTCCAGAAAATCAAGCAGCAAACGCCATTCCTCATTTTTGGATTTAGCCCAGGTTTCACAGGTCCGTAGCATCTCTTCCAGTGTTGCTGCAGAAAAAGTGGTCAGCCAGCGGATGGCCGTTTGCTGGACAGTTTCCATAAGTTCAAGACGTTCAGCAAGATTTCCATTTACGCTTCCCATACTGAAGGCACTGAGCAACTGAATCCGGGCTGTTGACAGGTTCGTTGTTTCCCGCAATATGCGTTCCGAAATTTCCTCAGACAATGGACGAAATCGTATTTGTTGGCAACGCGAAACAATTGTTTCCAGCAGCTGTTGTGATGAATCAGCAATCAAAATCAGCAAAGTTTTTGGTGCCGGTTCCTCCAACGTTTTTAAAAAAGCATTAGCTGCTTCCCGGCCCAAATGCTGTGCTCCATCAAGAATCAATACGCGTTTTTTTGCCTGATCCGGATGAAGGTGAAGCCAGTTCAATGATTTACGGATTTGATCGATCTTAATAAACTTGCCGTCAGGAATCAGAACCTGGAAATCCAGAAAATTCTGTTCTGCAATTTGAAAACAAATATCACATTCTCCACAAGCGTCTTCTCCACATTTTCTGCAATTAAGTTTTTGTGCAAGAGCAACAGCTGTTTTGTATTTACCGATATTTGCCTGGCCTGTGAACAACCATGCATGAGGCATCCTGTCCCTCTGAACGGCTTGATTCATCAGGTCAATTGCGTGCTCTTGTCCGTAAATTTCTCTAAACGGCATTGTGCTATCAGGAACTGAAAAGTGGAGAAAAGCTGACATTAAAAGCAAAACCGAGATAAATGGCGATTCCAATGATGTCGCTGGTTGTAGTAATAAAAGGCCCTGTTGCTATAGCAGGATCGATATTCATTCGTTTGAGTATAATTGGAATTGTTGAACCAACTGCTGCTGCAAAACAAACAACGATCAATAATGAAAATCCGGATGTAAAGGCCCTCCCAACATCATCAGTCAGGTACCATGACATGCCTGCCAGTATGAAAGAACAAATAATTCCATTCAAAAATGCGACCCTTAACTCTTTCCAGAGCCGAACAAGAATATCAGTAGTTTGTATTGCTCCTGTGGCAAGTCCACGCACAACAATTGAAGAAGACTGTATGCCGATACTTCCTCCAAGTGCTGCTACAAGAGGAATAAAATAAGTTACATCCGGTAGCGAAATAAGAGCATTTTCATACAAACTCATCACTATAGCAGTTAAAAAACCTCCAAACAAACCAACCAGCAGCCAGGGCAACCTATCACCTGAAGCTCGTAAAACCGATGTCTCACTAACCTCTTCGTCCCCTGTACCGGCAATATGACCCATATCTTCATTATATTCATCAACAATCACATCCACCAAATCATCCAGAGTAATACGGCCGATTAGACGCAAATGCTTATCTATTACCGGAACCACTACCAAATCATATTCCTGCGCAATTCGTGCAACTTCCTCCTGATCCAAATCCTGATCAACAGCAACCACTTCAGGATTCATCAAATTTTCAATTAATTTATGGCGCTCCGCCAACAAAAGTTCAGTCGTACCAATTGTACCAATCAAGTGATCATGATCATCGACAACGTAAGCTGTATAAAATAATTCGAAACCCTCCTTTTTAACAAATTTTTGTATTTCTTTGATTGCTCTCGCAACCGTTTGGTCTCTACGGATCGCCACAACATAGGGCGTCATGAGTCCGCCTGCACTTTCTTCATCATATTGAAGAAGATTGGTCAGTTCTTCACGATCTTTTTCCGGCAATTTCTCAAGCAACGCTTCTGCTTTTTCATCATCCAACAGACCAACAAAGTCAGCCGCATCGTCCTGCGGCATATCCTCGATTGCATTACTCAATCGATCAGTAGATATTTGTTCTACAATGTCGCCAAGAATGGAAGGTGAATCCTGCAGATTGTTTAGCACCTCTGAAGACGTTTCCCGATCCAGATTTTCCAGTAATACCAACTGTTGCTTCAATTTTAACTGCAGCAGAATGTTGGCAATTTCCACAGGTTTAAGCGGTTCAAGTATGCTTTTCAGCAACTGTGTCCGTTCCGTGTTGATCAGTTTATTGACCAGCTTATGGATTTGTGTGTCGCGACTTTTAGTCATGATTCTATCTGCAAAAAATTCAATTATATCTGCACTTATTTAAGCGGTTGCCATTCCTGCACAAAATCTACAAGCAGTCTCACCCCGACACCGGTAGCCCCACTGTTGGGCTGGTAACCGAGATGTTTTACATTCCAGGATGTTCCTGCTATATCAAGATGGACCCAAGGTGTTTTATCTACAAAATGTTCTAAAAACAGACCTCCAACTATGACTCCGGAATCACCTCCGCCAATATTTTGCAGGTCTGCATATTTTCCCTTGATGGATTCACCGTATTCGGGGAAGCTTGGAAACTGCCAGACCCGGTCACCACTAATATCTCCTGCTCTACGTACTTGTTCCATCAAGGCATCATTGTTCGAGACTGCTCCAGTAGTGAGGTGTCCTAGTGCAGCAACACATGCCCCTGTGAGAGTTGCCAGGTCGATAACCGCATCAGGCTTGTACTCCTTAACAACATAACTAAGTGCATCACCAAGAATCAGTCGGCCTTCTGCATCTGTGTTGAGGATTTCAACCCGTTTGCCGTTGTGTGCTGTAACTATGTCTCCCGGACGTTGGGCATCGCCGCCAGGCATATTTTCCGTTGTTGGAATAACAGCAATAATATTTAGTTTTGGGTTAACCTGTCCTATGACTTTCATTGCACCCAAAACGGCTGCAGCACCGCACATATCGAATTTCATTTCGTCCATATTTTTCCCAGGCTTGAGTGAAATTCCACCTGAATCAAATGTTACGCCTTTTCCAACAATTGCAACTGTTTGTTTGGCCTGCTGATGAGCATA
>JYMV01001922.1_pt1 | contig 16750 bp, 14 predicted proteins | sample 338911 | NCBI WGS metagenome assembly JYMV01 (sample SAMN03354496, study PRJNA234377) | hydrothermal vent metagenome | biome: Deep sea; feature: Hydrothermal plumes at the Eastern Lau Spreading Center, Western Pacific Ocean; material: Seawater | place: Tonga | collected 2009 | depth 2000 m m
AAATGGCTGTGGAAGAGGGGAAGCTGAAATCACTGAAACAATTTGCGTATGGGGCTGGGCACGAAATTAACAATCCATTAGCTAACATTTCCACCCGCGCCCAAACCCTTTTGATTGATGAGTCGGATCCAGAGCGCCGGCGTAAGTTGGCGACCATTAACAGTCAAGCATTTCGTGCTCACGAGATGATCGCCGACTTGATGCTTTTCGCGCAGCCTCCAAAGATTATCACTTGTCAAGTTGATCTAGGAGAGATTGTTGATCAAGTGATTCTCGAGTTGGTCTCGGCAGCCAAATCCCGAGACATAGAACTGGTTCGTCGCGACGAAGGAAAAGAGGTTGTGGTAATGATCGATCGTGATCAGTTGAATGTGGCTCTACGGTCGTTGTGCATGAATTCACTGGAAGCAATCGGCAAGGAGGGAAGAATCGAGTTGAGCGTGGCCCTCTCGGAACGCGTCCCATGCCATCAACCGACAGCGGAAATTGTGGTTTCTGACACAGGGCCGGGAATCCCCGAAAGAGTTCGCTGTCATCTTTTTGATCCGTTCTTTAGTGGGCGAGAAGCCGGACGCGGACTTGGATTCGGACTGTCAAAATCCTGGAGGATCATCACAGACCATGGTGGTACGATTGTTGTGGACAGCCAACCGAACAGCGGAGCTACTTTTACGGTCACACTCCCGTTGCGGCCAAGTTAAGTTCTTCGTTTCTGAAAGGGTGACTGCCTTCAGAGATCCAGAGATGTGCGGTTAGAAGACAGAAGGCGAGGATGAAAAGCAGATGCGGGAAAGGGGATTTGTGGGCGACCGGCTGAAAACCGAACATCACTGACGTCTCCAAAATCCCTTCATGGACAGATGTCTACAGAACACGCCTACGGATTGTTGAGTTTGCTACCACCCGCCGTGGCCATCATTCTGGCCATGTTGACCCGGCGTGTTGTCTTGTCGCTTTTGCTGGGAATTGTCGTGGGTGCGCTGGTGATATCCAGCGGTCGTTTCTATCAAGCAACCGTGCTGGTTTTGGAAGGATGCCTTTGGCCCGCGTTCACCGATGATGGACATCTACGTGTGTTAGCGTTTACTTCCCTCATGGGTGCCATGGTAGGCGTTATGGCGCGTTCTGGAAGCATTCAGGCCATGGTTCAAATGTTGATACCCGTGGCCAGGACCAGGCGCCGGGGGCAGTGCGTGACGTGGGTGGCTGGGCTGATCATCTTTTTCGATGACTATGCCAACACTTTGCTGCTTGGTACGACGTTCAGGCCGCTTGCCGAGCGGCTAAAAATTTCACGTGAGAAGCTTGCATACCTGGTGGATTCTACCGCGGCCCCAGTAGCTGGGTTGGCCATTCTGTCGACATGGGTTGCAGCTGAAATCGGCTACATCGAGTCGGGTCTGCTGGACCTGGAATTCGCACAAAATTCGGGGGGTGGTTTCCGCATGTTAATTGCCTCGATCCCCTACCGGTTTTATTCCATCAATGCTTTGGCCTTTGTCGCGATGGTTGCTGCCACGGGACGTGATTTCGGCCCGATGTTGCAGGCTGAACGCAGGCAGTTACGAGTGCAGGACTCTGGGGCATTGAAGGGAATAGAGGATAAAGGGTTGAAGGTGACACGGCACGCGTGGTTGTTTGCTGTTTTGCCGATCGCGTTTTTGTTGGTGGTGGTGCTATTGGTGTTGTTTGTTACCGGGAGCCAAGCGGCGCAACAAGTGTCACCCGGTTCCAACTCCTGGTTTGAGAAATTTGTTCGAGGCGATTCTTATATGGCGCTCATGTATGGTTCCCTGGTCGGTCTCATCACGGCGATGCTATTGGCCTGGGGAGGTGCCGGATTGAGATGGCCGGTTGTTGCCAGGTCGGCAACGAAGGGTGTCAGGCAAATGTTGCCAGCACTCATTATTCTTTGGTTCGCATGGGCGTTATCGCGCATGACAGATGGAGAACATCTGGCAACAGGAGATTTTTTAGGAGCCTGGATGGCTGAGAAAATAGCACCGAGCTTGCTTCCCACCGTGGCGTTTTTGTTGGCTTCGGCGGCAGCTTTTGCCACGGGCACAAGCTGGGGTACGATGGCGCTCATGATCCCACTGTCCCTTCAGACGGCCTACGAAATGATCCACATTGACCAAGGACGCGTTCTGGCAGACGATCCCATCTTGTTAGCTACTTTGGGAAGTGTCCTGGGCGGCGCAATTTTCGGAGATCATTGTTCGCCTATCTCGGATACTACCGTGCTGGCTTCGCAGGCTTCTGGTTGCAATCACATCGCACACGTTAGAACTCAGATGCCTTACGCACTTCTGGTGGCGGCGATAGCAGTTCTGGGCGGAACCTTGCCAGTTGGTTATGGGGTGCCGGCCGGCCTGATGATTCTAGTGGGGCCATTGGTATTGCTGGCCCTGTTGACGATCTTAGGCTCCCGAACTGCCTGACCGGCTGGCAGGTTGGACCTTGCTAGAATCTCTAGATCCGCAGTCGGTGTCTCCCGGCTGAATCCGGGTAACATTTTTGGTAGAATCGAAGTAAAATAGCCGATAACTGGTGGCAGGATCAAGTTGGCTGGGGCTGGATCGGTAGCCGACCGAAATCCACGTGATCGGACCGAAACGTGGCATTGCTAGCGCTGCATGTGGTAGCTGATGGCGGACGGGCGAAAATCAGTGAGCCGAGCACACGTTCTTGGACGGCTATTGCCTGAAGCTGGGAAAAGCGGCGCGGGACCAAGTTGTCTTCTGGGCCATTGCCTCTGAAATTGAAGTTCTCTGTGGAAAGTGCCGTGAAAACTTTGCCAGATCTTGCGATAGACTTCAGACAATGTTTTCCGGGAGTTCCGTTTCAAGTGAATGGAATGAGTATCAGTGGGGATGTCATGAAAAATTCGATTTACATGCTGATTGCATCTGCTTCATTTGCTATCACATTTCTGGGAACTAATCCGTCAGCAACCCGGGGGCAGACGATTTATTATGCCCCGATTGTCCCTGCTTACGGACAACAGATCTCGGGGACTGGGTATGTTACTAATGTTTCGCCGAGGTACGTGCAAGCTTCGGCCCCTGTCTATTTCCATTCTCAGACGCCCGTCATCATACAGTCGGTGAACAGCAGCTGTTGCACTCCGACGCCCGTCTACACGCAAACCCTGCAACCTGTGCCGGTTCAAAGTCAGGTGACTCAATCTGAAGTGGTTCAGGCTCAAACGAGCCAAGCTCAGGTGCTGCAGCCTCAAACGACATCGTCGCAGGGGGTCATCTCACCTGATCCTTATTACGGTAGCGGAACACCGGTCGAATTTTCCGACTGTTGGCCGACGATGGTCGCAACTGCCCCCACGGCCTGTTGTCCTCCCGTAGTATGTGGGCAAAATCCGTCGAACCACTATATTGGCCGAGGCATTGTAGGTCAGATGAAGGTGTATGTTTCTGGCCAGTCCATCCGAAACGCATTACGCTTTATCACTCCTTAGTAGCCACAATTTGGCCAACAAGAAGAGAAAACGTCGCTATTTCCCTAATTTGTGCGTGTCAACCTCGCACCGCGATCAGTCATTGGCGACCGCAACAACCGGCGCGTCCCAGACGCTGTGGCCTGTAGCGTTGTATGTTGCCGCAGTGGTGGTGTATTTGTGGGTTTACTTTCTGCATCCTTTGGGGAACCTTGAAGACTTGCCCCGTTGGAGCCTGTTTACCCGTTTGCTCTTACCAGAAGAAATCCTCTACCGCTGGTTAGACGGTTCATCGGGATTCCGGGTGTTGGTCGAGCGCCTGTTTATCCTGACGGTCTGGAGCCTGTTTCTGGGCGTGGCCGGCGTGCTGGGGAATTTTTCACTGCGAACCTGCCGCTGTATCGCGTTTTTCGATGCACTGGAACTCTGGGTTCTGTCGATTGGTTTGGGATTGAGCATCATTTCTCTGTTCACTTTGGGAATGGGACTGTTGGGATGGTTAAAGCCTGCGGTGTTTGTTGTTCCGGGGGCTTTATTGCTGTGTTTCGAGGCTGTCCGGATTTGCATAAGAAGGAGACGGCGTCGCTCCCAGTCAGATCAGAATTTCAGAGAGACAGCTTCCGGGACGGAACGGGATGCGCAGGAAACTGACACCACAGCGAGACAAAAATTGAAGGACGCGAGCAAGATAGAACCGTGGCCTGGGGCCCGTTGGATTCTGTCTGCAGTGCCCTTTGGAGTTCTCATTGTATTGGGTGCCTGCTTGCCTCCCGTGGAATTTGATGTGCGTGAGTACCATCTACAAGTTCCCAAGGAATGGTACCAGGCTGGGCATATTCATTTTTTACCTCACAATGTTTACGGGAACATGCCGTTGGGAGCTCAGTTGCTTGCATTGGCAGCGATGGTTGTCATGCCCGGGGTGGACAGCTGGTGGTGGGGAGCGCTGGTGGGGAAGGTATTGATCGCATCGTTCGCACTCCTGGGAGCGGTGTTGCTTTACGCTGCCGGGAGGCGATTTTGCGGGACCGCGACTGGTGTGTTGGCGGGCTTGCTTTATATCTCGAATCCGTGGGTCGGAAATGTCTCGATGCACGGTCTGGTTGAGGCAGTGTGGGGCTTTTACTTCTTTGCGGCATTTTATGTGCTGCTGTTATGGTGGTTGGCCATGACGAGGAAATGTCCCTTAAACTCACCAGGGCATCTCAAAGGTTTGTTGGTACTGGCGGGCCTGTTGGCCGGTGCAGCGGTGAGTTGCAAATATCCAGCGGTCTTGTTTGTGGTTCTTCCATTGACCGGGATGATTTGGATTGGCAGTCGTCGGGCAAGTATAGGATGGGGCCCTTCATGTTCTCAACACGAAGCGACCGGAAGGCGAACCCCGTCCTCCGGCGAACAGGAGAGAGTAGATGGATGCCATCCACGTGACTTTGCAGCAGAGTTTGTGACACATGACGAATCGTTCCACAGGGGAGAGTCCCAATCCGAGCAGGAGAAGTGTACTGTTGAAGACGTGGGGCGTGGAATTGGTAGTGGCCGACCATTGCAGTGTGTTGTTGTTTTTATTTTAGCCGTCGCTTGTAGCAGTGCGCCATGGTTCATCAAGAACTGGTGGTTTACTGAAAATCCGACTTATCCATTTCTATACGGCGTTTTTGGAGGTGTCACCCGAAATTCGGGAAAGGACCAGCAATGGAATCGGGCTCACACCAGTCCGGGATACCGTTTCGAGCATCTCGTGGAATCCACGAGTCGGTTATTGTGGGCAAGCAAGTGGCAAAGTCCCGTACTGATTCCCTTATTTGTCCTGGGGTTGTTTTCAGGAAAACACCGGCGATTGATCTCAATTTGTGTGGCGATGATTGTATTTTACCTGGCCGTCTGGTGGCTTTTTACTCACCGCCTGGACCGTTTCTTAGTGCCGCTGCTACCGCTGTTGACATTAATCGCAGCCTTGGCGGGAACTCGGACTCAATTTCGACCCTGGAGAATTGTGATGAAGGGCGTCTTGTGTTTGGGGATTCTCGTCAACTTTCTCTGTTTCTCGTATGTGGTCGCTGACAGCCGATTTCTGGTGTCAGTTACCGCGTTGAGAGATGACCCCGAGACGGTTTCTCTCTCCCATCGATACTTCAACTCAACGCATTTTACAGGAAACAAAGTGCTCCTGGTGGGAGATGCGGAACCATTCAATCTGAGAGTTCCAGCATTGTATAACACTTGCTTCGACGACTGCCTCTTCGAAGACATGATGCGAGACCAGAATGTTGCACGAAGGAGACAGATCTTAGCCACAAAACAGATTTCACACGTCTGCGTTCACTGGCCGGAAATCTTTCGCTACCGAGCAACCTATGGATACAGCGACTACGTCCAGCCAGCAGTGTTTGAGGAACTGGTCCAGCAGGGAATTCTGGAGACAGACGAAGCGTGGCTGGAGTTCTTGGGTCCTGACGTGGCCAAAGGTTCGGCACAGATCGTTTATCGCGTCACCCGCGATGACTGAGATTCACCGCAAGCTGGTGGCCCTCAAGATTGGGGAAATCTGTGGTGGGATGGGAGCGATTCGACGCGGTCGAATGCGTCGTGCACTTTCAGGTCCTCGTAAGCTTCTTCTTCAAAATCTTCGTCGAATTCCTCGTCGAAATCGGTGATGTCGAGTTCAGCTTCTCCACTCAATGTCGAATCATGCAGGTCTTCGTACATACAAACTTTCCTGTCGTGATGCCTGGTAAGAGTGTTGTTTTCTGAAAAAGTTTCAAGTGGTCGCTGCTGAAACTCAAATTCGTTACTTCGGGTCACGGATGAAACTCAAATAGGAACAGGCCACTCCTGTTTGCGACAAGCGGCAGCTCACGATGTGTACAGAATTGAAACGCTCCGAAACCACAAACTTCAGGAATCTTTGCAAAGCGGTTCGTGGGAATCCGCCGCTCGACAGTGCACCGTGACGGATGCCCTGTTATTTTATCACTTTTTGTCTGAGAGTCAATTACCGTCAATGAAGTTAAAGTGCGTTCTCGAGAAGACTGACATCGATGAGGACGGGCTTTCACCGTTGATCGAGCAAAGGGTTGTATCATTTCGGGTTCCCATTTTTTGCAAAAAGTACTATTCATCGGCGGGCCCTGCTGCCCAATTCCTCGTTGGCTGGTTCAACTCAATTCTGGAATCGGTTTTTTCCCGCTTTACCTGATGGTTCGGAGGAGAAGTCGACTCAAGGAAGATCCCATCCCTCGCTTCGTGTTTTGCTGAGCATTTTGCGGTGAGGTCTTGGTGGTACGTTTCCCAAGGATCCGCGTGGAACTGCTGCAAACGTACGCCGAGAAAAGTCATCCAATGTTGCCTGCGACATCCGGTCTTGCAATAAGCCATGGTATGACATAGCTTTAGCTCTACGGTGGTGGATCTCCCGTGAGGACTGTTAAGGATGATTCGGGGTGCCTGCTGGAGCCAAATGGAATGAAACCCTCCCAGCAAGATCGTCTTGGTGCGAGCCAGCACACGGTACGTGCTGCAGGTGAGTCCCAACCGTCGCTTTCTTCTAAGAGTCCGATGGATTCGTCGGCTCACACTAGCATCTTCGATGCGTGTCATCGGCTGTTGACGGAGCAGCATCGTGATGGTTACTGGTGTGGAGAACTGCAGGGCGATTCTATACTCGCCAGCGAATACATTCTACTGATGGCGTTTTTACAACGCGAAAAAACGGAAGTCGTACAAAAAGCGGCCTGCTATCTTCTGCAAGAGCAGAACGCTAGTGGTGGCTGGAGCACCTATCCAGGGGGTGGGGCCGATGTCGATGTCAGTGTCAAAGCCTATTTTGCATTGAAGTTGGCCGGTCACTTGGAGCGAACTGAATACATGTTGCGTGCTCGGACCGCAATTCTCCAACTAGGTGGCGCCGACAGGACGAATAGTTTTACTCGATACTATTTGGCTATGTTGGGGCAGATAAATTATGCGCAGTGTCCTTCCATCGCGCCCGAAGTGATGCTCTTGCCCAATTGGTTCCCGATTAACATTTATCGAGTCAGTGCTTGGTCACGTACGATCCTGGTTCCGCTTTCGATCGTATGGGCCAAGCGACCGACCCGAGAAGTTGATCCCGCAAGGGGCATGAGCGAACTGTTCCGTCAAGATCCGAAAGATTGGCAACCGAGTCGCTGCGTCGGCCTGAAGAGTTCCCCGCATCCATTGGGTTGGGAAAGCTTGTTCCGTTGGATGGATCGATGCGTAAAATGGATCGAACGACACAATTTCACGCCTTGGCGTCATCGGGCAGTTCATCTTGCCCAGGAATGGATGATCAAAAGGTTTATTGCGAGTGACGGATTGGGTGCTATTTTTCCCTCGATTGTTTGGAGTATCGTAGCTCTCAAGAGTCTGGGCTACGGAGATCAAAGTCTTGAACTTCGTTATTGCAATGAACAACTCGAGGGTTTGATTATCGAAGAAGAGGATACGATCCGCCTACAACCATGTAAATCACCTGTCTGGGACACGGCGATAAGTTTACGGACACTGGCCAAGACCGGCATTAAATCGAGTCATGCAGCGATACGTCGGGCGATCGCTTGGTTACTCAGCAAGGAAGTCACAAGGCGCGGCGATTGGGCGGAAACAGTCGATGCCGAACTGGGTGGATGGTTCTTCCAGCACCACAACGATTTCTATCCCGATACAGATGATACGGCAATGGTAACGATGGCGTTGGCCGAGCAGTTTGCCGACATTCATTGGGATGACTCGAATGCACCATCAGGCGTTTCATTTATTGCCGCCGAGCGTGCGACAGACCTTGCGGATGCCAAGGAGCAGACAAAGCTGTTGGAAGAGGCGGCGGTTGCCTGTGACCGGGGGCGTCGCTGGATTCTGGCAATGCAGAACAAGGATGGAGGTTGGGGCGCCTTTGACAGTAACAACAACGCAGAATTTTTATGTCATGTTCCCTTTGCAGATCACAACGCCATGATCGATCCCAGTACGCCCGACCTGACGGGTCGAGTACTTGAAATGTTGGGTAAACTGGGAGCACGTGTGGGACATCCGGCCGTGGACAGGGCCGTCTCCTACCTCAGAGTGGCCCAATCACCGGATGGAAGTTGGTACGGGCGTTGGGGTGTGAACTACATCTATGGAACTTGGCAAGTGCTGGTTGGATTGAGGGCCGTGGGAGTCACTCTAGGCGATCAGGTGATCGTAACTGGCAGCCGCTGGCTCCTATCTTGTCAGCAAAAGTCGGGAGGTTGGGGGGAGTCCCCTGAAAGTTATGCCAATGTTGTTACCAAAGGTCAGGGGCAAGTTACAGCTTCGCAGACTGCCTGGGCTCTGATGGGACTAGTCGCCGCTGGTTTTGCGCGGCACCCAGCAGTGATACGGGGTATTCATTACTTGTTGGAGACACAGTCGGAAGATGGAACGTGGCAGGAAACCAACTTTACAGGTACCGGTTTCCCCCGGGTGTTCTATTTGCGCTATCATATGTATCCCCTGTATTTCCCGAGTTTGGCTATTGCCAATTGGCTGGAGTCCTATGAACGGCCGGAAGAATAGCAGGATAGGACACCGTGAACGTTGCATGGTGGAATACATTGCCCTCATTCGAAAATCCAGATGTTGTTGAATTCAGTGTAGGTCGACCGGGCATGTTGAAATTTGATGTGGCCTTGTTGTGAACTGGAGTGATTCTCCAATTGTCCTTTATCCTCGCGTTGATGGAGTGTCCTGTTGTCGGTGCCTGTGTCACAAATGTGGAGAGTGGCCACCTACGTGCTGGCCAAGCGTTTGCAAGGGCAGAAGCGTTATCCTCTAGTACTTATGCTCGAACCGCTCTTCCGCTGTAATCTAGCATGTGCGGGTTGCGGAAAGATTCAACATCCGGCTGATACGCTGGCGCGTCATCTGTCTCCGGATCAATGTTTTCGAGCGGCTCAGGAGTGTGGAGCACCAATCATTTCGATTCCTGGTGGGGAGCCTCTGCTGCATCCACAGATTGACCAGATCGTGGCGGGCTTGATCGAGAAAAAAAAATATGTCTATCTCTGCACCAATGCTTTGAAACTCGAAGAGTCGCTGGTGAAGTTCGCCCCTTCCAAATACTTTTCTTTTTCTGTGCACATGGATGGACCAGAAAAAGTCCATGATCGTTTTGTTTGTCGGGAGGGGGTCTATAGGGTGGCATTTCAGGCGATACGATCGGCGATCTCGGCAGGATTTCGTGTCACAACCAATACCACTTTGTTTGACGGAGTTGACCCGCAAGACATACGCAGTTTCTTTGACGAAATGATGGAGTTGGGGGTCGAAGGAATGATGATATCGCCCGGTTATTGTTACGAGAAGGCTCCGCTTCAGGACCACTTCTTGCGACGTCAACAGACCAAGAAACTTTTCCAAAGAGTGTTATTCAATCGCCCGCGTAGATGGAAGTTCAATCAGACCCCTTTATTTCTTGAATACCTCCAGGGCCGCTGGGAGTTGGAATGCACGCCCTGGGGGAACCCAACTTACAACCTGTTTGGGTGGCAAAAACCATGCTATCTGCTCGACGAAGGTTACTGCGACACTTACCAGGAGCTACTGGACTCCACCAATTGGGATCTTTACGGCCATCAAAGTGGAAATCTGAGTTGTCGAGATTGTATGGTTCACTCAGGGCATGAGCCGACCGCTGTGATGAATACGTTTGGTTCTTTGAACGGGTTGCTGACGACCGCAAAAATGACTTTGCTCCCGCAGGGGAGGGTTTCGCAAACAGAAGACGACAACCAATTGCCACCTCGGCCCCCCCGAAATGATCTGGTGCAACTGAGAGTTCTGCCGTAGTTCGAGACCTGTTGCCGAGCATCCATTGGGTAAATGTGTTAACTTGTTGATGGTTTGCACCGTCTGGTCGCCAGTGGCTGATGTGGCACTTAAGCTTCAATCGAATCATGGAACCGTGAATTCAGTGAACTCCGAACCACTGCTTCCGATTGGCAACACGGCCTGCGACATCGGTTTCGTGTTTGCACTCGGCACCGAAGCGGCTGGATTGATTGACGAACTGAATGATCTCGTGACAATTCGAGGAGCCGCTTTACGAGAACATCAAGGCTGGCTCGGTGGCCAGCGGGTTTCAATTGTTGAATCGGGAGTAGGCCAGGCTAAGGCTGTCTCAGCCACGAAAGACCTCGTTCGCGTAAGGCAACCTGCGTGGGTAATTTCGGCCGGATTCTCGGGCTCACTGGTGGAAAGCGTGCACTGTGGCGACCTTGTCGTCGCGAACGAGCTGGGGACATGTCAGGGCGGACAGCTAACGGTTGATTTGCAAATGGAAGCCGATGATCAGGCGGGTCTTCACGTGGGAAAAATCCTGATGACGGATCAACTGGTGAGCAGCTCATCGTGCAAGAGATCGCTGGCTGAGCAGTTTTCTGCGTTGGCAGTCGACATGGAATCGTTTGCCGTGGCCGAGGTGTGTTGTCAGGAGCGGGTAAGGTTTCTCGCGGTGCGCGTGATTTTGGACGGTGTCGATGATGATTTGCCGGAACATTTGGGAAAGGTGCTTAACGCCGAGTCAAACCCCGAGCGACTGGGGGCGACTTTGAACGCACTATTCCGACGCCCTTCTACGGCTCGTGACCTTTGGAATTTGAGACAATCCTCACTTGAGATGTCCAATCGCCTTGCTAAGTTTTTGCGGAGCCTGGTAGTCCAACTTACCGGTGATCGTTAAAAATGAGGGCAGACCAGCCAACCGACGGTTGGAATTGTCTCACTCAATTGGTCCCCGTGTGATCAGGCCAGACCGGGGAAACTTTTGGACGTTGTGTGGTCTGATGAAATCCTTGTGTTCGCATGCTCCACCCGGATTCTTCGAATCCCCCGCAGCACCCCCACGTCCATCTTTCCCTCAATCCACCAAGAGCCATCGAGCCAGCCAGCCCCGTGGCAGATCGTCGACGAGAACTCGTTCGGGACGACCGCTCGCCTGCAGTATCGCTTCGGCGGCCAAATAGCCGCTCCGCACAGCACCTTCCATCGTGGCAGGCCAGCCGGTACGAGTCCAGTCACCGGCCAGCATCAGATTCTCGATCGGTGTCTGTTGCCCAGGCCGGAACTTTTCGTGACCCGGTGGCGTCAAGAAAACCGCATGCTGATCAGTTACCAATTTCGAACGCAAGAGTTCTGCCGGACGGGCTTCGGGAAATATCGCTTCCAGATCAGTACGTACTTCTTCAACAATTTCCGGGTGTTCGCGCTGAGCTAGGTGCCGTGAACCACTGATGACGACTTGATAATAGTGCCCGGACTGCGGGTCATGAATACCTCGGTTAAACAACCACTGGCTCAGACGGCCCACCAGCACGGCGTGGCGCAACGCGGTGATGGGACGGTCGAACCACAAATGAACTCCTGTTATCGGTGCAGAACTGAACTGCTCGAGATGTTTCAGGCCAGGTATCGACCGGGTAAGTTCTACCGTGCATACATTCGCCACCCGTCGCCAGGGAAGTGCCAGCACGTAAAAGTCGAATTGTCGTTGACACCGGTCCTGCAGCCACAGCCCAGAAATTCCTTGGCGGTTTCCGGCAATCTGATACACCGGTGTGTTCAAGTGAATTCGGACACCTTGGCTCTCCAGCCAGGGCACAAGGCGATCGTGGTAGATCTGGGTCAACGAGACATTGGGAATCTGAAGGGGATAACTGTCGCGCGAGGCCATGAAACCGTCGACAAAAATCTTACGAGCCGCTTGGAGAGATATTCGATCGATACTTTCTGCAAGAGCGCTCACCAGGATTACGGCCCAGAAAAGATCAATGGTCCGTTTTGACTGCTGCCGCTGCTGTAACCACTCCAGGAAAGTCTGGCGGTCGTCGGGAACCCGTCGGCGTGCCAAATGTAATAAAGTCCCACCAATCGAGCACCGTTCTCGTAGCGACAAATACCGGAGACCAAATAACATTCCTGTCAGGTGCAGAGGACATGGCAACCAGCGACAGGCCGTCACGTGGGCTGGCTGGCCCAGGGGGCCAAAAAAATGCAGCTTCTTTTCAGTGGTGAAGAGGTCTGAGATGTTCGTTTTCCGACACAAGTCATCCAGATTCGTACAGCATCCCATGCTGACGTGCTGGCAGTGATCGATTAAATCTTTGCTCTGCGGGTCAACGAACGAACCTGCGCGTCCACCCAATTGCCGGCGCGCCTCAAAGAGTTCGACGGAAAAATCACGCTTGCAGAGAGCGGCGGCGGCGGCAATGCCTGACAACCCCCCGCCGATCACAGCGACACGCGGTTTACTCGATGAGTCATTCAGTGGGTTCACCGTGGCTACGTGGTCGGAGTGAACGTGGTGTTAAGGGACTGGCCCGGTTGACTCGCGCGTCAGCGATTGGAGTTGAAAGGTCCGAGTGGAAGTAAGCTTCGCAATCCGGAATTTTAAGTTTAGTGTTCATGGTCCAGAGAAAATTCCCACATGTTTCCCTGACGACGGACTAGCGACCTTGGGGTTCTAGGCCAGGGTCGTTATTTCAGGAGAGGAGGACGGATACAGCAATCCATATTTTTTTCCAATGACCCAATTGGACAGGTTGGCTGAACACGTCGCCATTGCGACGTTTTATTTCGTGAAGAAGGCTATGATAGGTGGCATACATTGCTCGGAAAACACGGTGTCCGTCAGGATGCAGATAATGGAGCAAACCGAAAGCTTCCTCGTAGAGACGCTCGTTACGCTGCAATTCAAAATCCATCAGTTGCTTAAAGCGATCATCGCGGATTCCCCGTTTCAGGTCGTCACTGCTGTAGTCAAAACGGGTGAAATCTTCTTGAGGCAGATAAATGCGACCGTTTGCGGCGTCTTCTTTCAGGTCGCGCAAGATATTAGTCATTTGAAATGCGATTCCACATTTCCGGGCCGGTTCTAGGGCTTCATGGCCGTGATACCCCCAAATGTGGACGCATGCCAGTCCCACGACAGACGCGACCCGGTAGCAGTATTGTTCGAGTTGAAAGAAGGTCTGAAACACTTGGACGTCTAAATCCGAATCAACACCCCTCAGCACTTCGTACAGGTACTCGTGCGGAATCTCAAAACGTTGTACCGTGTCGACCAGTGCCGGCAGGATCGAATCGTCTATGTGCCCTGAAAGGGCTCGCTGCAAAGCCTGCTTCCAACGTTCGAGTTCCGAGCGCCGTTGTTCGATAGGATGTTGGCTGTCGGCGATGTCATCACTGTAGCGCAGGTAGGCATAAAGGGCGTACATCGCCCGTCGTTTTTGCCGCGGCAGCAACAGTAGGGGATACGAAAAGTTGGAAGCAGATTGTTTGACGACCTGGCGACAATAATCGTAGCTCGCTTCGAGCTTACTCATGATTTAGGAATGGCCCGCCATGCGTTGAATAATGATCGTAATTTCGTCAAAGCGCCAACTGTTGGTCGATGGCTCCAAACGTCATAATTCCTTTTTCGAATAGCTTTCAGAATCGAACGCCCGCCCTCGATAAACAAGTTTACCTGGATGGAGAGACCACGTGGAACGTGGGTGATAAGGGGTCTCCCGGCGACTAAATAGGCCTCAGCTCGATCGACTTCGTAGGACAACATGGCCTGAAAACTTTTGTTGACTTTTCGTTGCTTGAAGTCGGTTTCAGCGTACCCGAACTCATTCCAGCTTTCCACCGGGATGTAAATCCGACCCAGGTCGAAATCACGAGCAATGTCCTGGCAGAAGTTTGCTAGTTGAAGTCCGGTACAGATGGAATCTGACCAGGGTAGCAGTTCAGATCGGTGGCAGCGACCTAGGTAGAGTATCAATCTTCCCACGGGATTCGCTGAATTTTGACAGTATCCGAGCAGGTCCTGGAAGGTTTGGTAGCGAACCTGCTTTTGATCCTGGCGAAAAGCGGTAAGTAGGTCACGGAGTGGTTGGATGGGAATCCTGAATTCACGGATTGTTTCAGCCAGTGCGACGAAAACCGGGTGCTCGGCTTGTCCGTTGTAACAGGTTTCCAATTGTTGTTCCCACCAATCCAGAAGGGGAATGCGTTGGTCGGGAACTTTGACTTCGTCGGCCAGATTGTCGGACCAGCGGCAGTAGGCATAAATGTTGTAGAAGTGCTGTCGCAAACTTCGCGGAATCAGCCAACCAGTTACGAGAAAGTTCTCGTAATGGCTGCGGGAAAATTTGCGGCAGTAAATTCGTGCTTGCTTTTGTGTGCAAGATGGAACCTGGGGAATCCCCGGTCCATAGCGGGATAAATCAGAAAAAAAGTTGTTACGGTTCATCGGTTGCCGATCCGCCGAGGGGACAGGTATGATGCAGTCTTAAGAACAGCAGGGAGATCAATTGATGATGCGAGTTATTTTAGCGAGTCCCAGGGGTTTTTGTGCCGGTGTCAACATGGCGATCGAGAGCCTGAACCTCGCGATTCAGGCATTTGGACCACCTGTCTACGTGTACCACGAAATCGTTCACAACAAGTATGTCGTGGAATACTTCCGAGCCAAGGGGGGAATTTTCGTTGACAATTTGGATGAAGTTCCCCCGGGTGCCCATTTGTTGTTTTCAGCACATGGCGTGTCACCCGAAATCCGTCTTGCAGCTCGTCAACGCAAGTTGGATGCGATCGATGCCACTTGTCCACTGGTTACCAAGGTGCATTTGGAAGCTGTTCGCTTTTCCAAGGCTGGTTACACGATCATCCTCATCGGCCACGAAGGCCATGATGAGGTAATCGGGACGATGGGTGAGGCCCCCGGAGCAATTGTGTTGGTCGAGTCGGAAGAGGACGTCGAACAGCTTGATATCCCCCCCGATGGGAAACTTGCCTATCTCACACAAACGACGCTTTCAGTTGACGATGCAAACCGAATCATCCAGTGCCTCAAGCGGCGATTTCCCCAACTGGAAGGACCTCCGAAAGAGGACATCTGTTACGCCACGCAGAATCGGCAGGAGGCCATGCGACAACTATCGCCGGAAGCTGACATCACGTTGGTCTTGGGGAGCCAGAATAGTTCCAACAGCCAACGGCTCAAGGAGTTGTCGCGGGAAGGGGGTGTGCGTTCTCATTTGATCGACGGAGTATCAGACATCGATTCCCGCTGGTTTCGAGGGGACGAAACCGTGCTGATCACTGCTGGTGCGAGTGCACCCGAATCGGTGGTAGAAGAGTGTGTTAACTTTTTGCGTGCTGAATATGACGCGCAAGTTGAAATTCGATCCATCCGTGACGAACAAGTTCATTTTCCATTGCCGAAGGAATTGAGGACGGTGGTCCCGTGACGCGACCGGGTCCTCTGCCTGGATGAAGCATGTTTTTCATGCCCCTGTTACTTTTGAATGTATTCCTTCAAATAATGATTTTCCATGCTGAGCTGCGCATGCTGGGCCTTGACGACATCGCCAATGGAGATGATTCCAGAGAGTTTTCCATTGGTCAATACAGGTAGGTGACGAATCCGGTTCTTGGTCATGATACCCATGATTTGTTCTACTTCATCGTCGAGTGTTCCGGTGATCACATCCAGCGTCATCTGAGACTGAACCGTGACTTCCTCGAGTGCTCCGTTTCGGCTGTCACAAGCCTTCAGGATATCGCGTTCTGTGATGATGCCAACCATTTTTTCACCTTCGCACACGACCAAAGATCCACAGTTGTACTCGACCAGTTTGCTCACGACTTCAGCAAGTGACGCTTCCGGGTTAATACGGTAGACATTGGTGCCTTTGACGCCCAAAAGATCTTCTCAGTTCATGGTCAGGTCTCCGAACCCAATCTCGTTGTAAGAATCAGTATCTCCCTGAAGGATAAACACCGGGATTAACGCGCGTCAATCAAGATTAGAGAACTTGGCGAAGGACCGGCTTGTGAAAAAAGTCACGAACTCACCAGAATTCGTGTTCCCGGGTACATTATCGACTTTCAGCGGTCCGCGGAACCAATTTACTGATCCGCAAATTCCTGAACAGCAAGTTGGTCGTTGGATCATGTCCTTGAATAATGATTGTGCCCGCCTCGGTTCGCAGTCCCTGGCGGGGATTCTTATGTTTTTTTCGCGTGTCGATCCAGTCGCTGACTTGATAACCGTTGACCCAGACTGCTAGGTGGGGACCATCGGCCACGATGGTTTTTTGAAACCAGATGTGATCGTTAGCGACGACATGTCTGGCATTTTGCCGCCGAAAAATTCCTCCGGTGCCGCAATCAGTAGGTCGTGTGCGGTCTCCATTTGCAAATCCGTTGTGAATCTGACTTTCGTATCCCATCCACAATTCACCCGGCATCGAGCGAAAGAAAATCCCG
>JYMV01001514.1_pt1 | contig 16747 bp, 18 predicted proteins | sample 338911 | NCBI WGS metagenome assembly JYMV01 (sample SAMN03354496, study PRJNA234377) | hydrothermal vent metagenome | biome: Deep sea; feature: Hydrothermal plumes at the Eastern Lau Spreading Center, Western Pacific Ocean; material: Seawater | place: Tonga | collected 2009 | depth 2000 m m
AAAGTGAGCGGGACCCGGGAGGCCGAAAGGTTCCCTTAACAGGCTCACTAATCTGAAAAATGCTTTTCTTGAAGCGTTTGAACGGATCGGCGGGATCGATTCCCTGACCGAGTGGGGAAAGCAACCGAAGAACCGGAGGGATTTCTATCGACTACTGGCGAAGCTCCTGCCTAGGGAAGTCGATGCAAACGTCAAGACCGCGGGCGATTCGTTTCTGGAAGCGTTGAAGGAAATTGAAAGCAGGGAGAAATCCAAATCCTGAGCGGCAAGGGGGTACCCCCCATAGAACAGAGGGGGCGGTTGTTTGATATGGGTGTCTGGGGGTCTTGACCCGGTTAGGGTAGCCCAAGATAAAAAGAATCCTCTACACGTAACAAGTAGTGGGCTCTTTTAGAGGAAACCGTTTTTACACCGTCTCAAAAGTTAGCTCTAATTCCAAAAGTTACTTCGTGTGTATCAAGTTTACTTTCAAAATGTTCATCATACGGAGAAAATTCACTCATTCCTGTGCCTGCTTTCCCTAAATCAACATAACGATATCTCAAGTCCGTAGTCAAACTATCTGAAAGACTTTTTGAAAACCCCGTACCAAGGCTCCACGCAAAATCTATTGATGCCACATCTATAAATTCAAAACTTGCACCCTGAGTAGCATCTGTACTATCGGATACCACTCCAACACCTACACTCAGATACATCGTGGGTATTTTTAATTCTTTGAGGCCATAATATCCATTTAACATTAGTCGCTCAGACGTGACCTCAATTTTCTCCAATGATGTAAAAGTTTTAGCACGCTCAACTTCAAAAGGGGGGATTCGGGGATTCACAAAATCAACATCAGGGTAATGTTGGATACTAGGATTCGTTTTAAAACCAACATAGTATTCATTCTCCGCACCAGCAGAGGTAACAACAACCAATAGCGCTAAAACGATTGGTGCCAGAAGAAACCACCTGAACTTTATGTTCCCAGACATAAGTTCCTCTATTAATGGAAGGATCAGGCTATTTTATGTTAGTTGGTGGGGATAGACAAGGTGAGGCAAGAGGAAAACAAGACATCGAGTAAGTTAAGGGTAAGTGTGGGGGGAAACCTGTATTTGTTTGTCCCAAGATTTTGAAACAATTTGAGCTTTATTTAAAAAATATTCATTTTGCTTCTCTTGAGAAACAAGAAAAAATACAACATTCGATGTTCGGAAAGAAATAATACATTTGCTGCCTGTTTTGATATGAATTTCTTGCAATATGCTTGCTATAAAATCATCTCTGTTTTCTCGAATAAAATGCTGATACATCAAAATGGAATGACCCATTTCAAAACTCTTAACAACCTCACTCCAGTATAGATATTTTGAAGAATCTTTTTGCCCTAAAGACTTTGATTTAATTTCCAGACCATTATCAGGGTCGAAGAAAATCAAATCCACATCTTGAAACAACTTAAACATATTAGAAAAATATTGTTTCCGCTTAACAGCGTCATCTTCCAATATTGGGTCATAAAAAACAGTATTAGAAAATTTATTAGAATTAATAACCTCTTTTATATCCCTAGCATCTGCCCTTAAGCATTGACCCAAGAAATCATACAAATCTGGATCAAACTTTTTATATTCCTCAGGCTTTGCAAGATATTGGGTAAACTTTCCGTCGGTTCGGGTGTCATCGGGTGTAAGCATCCAACAAATTCCTGTTCTTATAATCCCACCATCGCTCAGGATACGAATCAATCCGTATTTTCGATAGTCATTTATATCTCCAAAATATTGATTTTTCATCTTGGCTTATTCTATTACAGGCGAGGGAGTGGTTTATCGCATTTTCGGTTCAAGCGATAGTACGCCTAGATAGATAGAATCTGCAAACAAGTGGCAAATAGGTGGCAAATATGCCATTAAAATAAAAAATGACCTATGGAATATATCCATAAGTCATTATATTATTTGGCGCGCCTGGCAGGATTCGAACCTGCGACCTACGGATTAGAAGTCCGTTGCTCTATCCAGCTGAGCTACAGGCGCTCTTTTATTCGCAATACGGCTCCTTCAATCGAAATAACGCCACATCGCTTAACGAAAAATAAATTCAAGCCACTTTATCGACTTTATCGATTTCGTCAAGAACAGCATCATCTACCTGCCTTTCAAAAATTTCGAATACATCGAGCAACTCGATTCTAACTATTTTTCATTTAACTTTTTATGTGATGATAAGAAGCTCCGGCCCCTCGAGGAACCCTGATTTCATCAACCAAATCCTGAATTTCTTTCGGCGGCGGGGAAGTAATTCGGCTAACCAAATTTGAAACAACAAAGTTAAATAGCATTCCTAATGTTCCAATTCCTTCTGGTGAAATTCCGAACCACCAGTTTTCTGAAGAATTGGCAGATGGGTTAATGAATTTAAAATAAATAATATAGCTGCTTGTAAAAAACAGCCCCGTAATCATCCCAGAAATAGCACCCTCTTTATTCATCCGTTTTGAAAAAATTCCCATCAAAATAATAGGGAAAAACGACGCGGCAGCAAGACCGAAGGCAAAAGCAACAACTTGGGCGACAAATCCAGGCGGATAGATCCCGAAATATCCAGCAATTCCAATAGCAAGCGCAGCTGACATTCTCGCAAAAAATAACTCCTGCTTGTCGGTAATCTCTTTTAAAAATATTTTTTTTAGTAGGTCATGTGATACTGATGTGGAAATAACCAGTAGCAATCCTGCGGCTGTAGAAAGAGCGGCTGCAAGGCCTCCTGCTGCGACCAAAGCGATAACCCAATTTGGCAAACCAGCAATTTCAGGATTGGCAAGAACCATGATGTCTCGATCAATATAAAGCTCATTTGAATTATCGGTCGGCTCGTTTGCAATTTTCCTTTCTCCTTCAGAACCTCGCATTTCGAGAAACTTTGGTTTTCCGTTAAAAGCTTTACCTGCAAAATACTGAATCTTACCGTCTTGGTTTTTATCAACCCAAGCAATCAGATTCGTATTTTCCCAGTTCTTAAACCATGAAGGAGTTTTTTTATATTCTGTATTTTCGACAGTACTAATAAGGTTGACCCGAGCAAAAGAAGCGACTGCCGGAGCTGCTGTATATAGCAAAGCAATGAACAACAAAGCATATCCTGCCGAAACGCGAGCATCGCGCACTTTGGGGACTGTAAAAAACCTTACAATAACATGGGGCAGCCCTGCAGTACCCACCATAAGAGCAGCGGTAATAAAAAAAACATCCGTGGTCGATTTATTTCCTTCAGTGTAAGCACCAAATCCGAGCTCCACGGATAGCCGATCAAGCTTGTCAAGAAGATATATATTTGAACCGTCGGCCAAGGTACTACCAAACCCAATTTGCGGAACTACGTTTCCCGTCATCAACATAGAAATAAAAATGGCCGGAACTAAAAATGCGAAAATTAAGACGCAGTACTGTGCCACCTGGGTATAAGTGATGCCTTTCATTCCACCAAGAACAGCATAAAAAAATACTATCGTCATACCGATCAATACACCCGTGGTAATCTCAACTTCTAAAAATCGGGAAAATACAATTCCTACCCCTCTCATTTGACCTGCTACGTATGTAAATGAAATAAACAAAACACATACGACTGCAACTACCCGAGCAATGTCGGAATAGTAGCGATCTCCAACAAAATCTGGAACCGTGTATTTCCCAAACTTGCGCAAGTAAGGAGCCAAGAGCAATGCTAAAAGCACATAACCTCCCGTCCACCCCATCAGGTAAACTGACCCATCACGTCCAACAAAAGATATGATACCTGCCATCGAGATAAATGAAGCAGCAGACATCCAATCAGCGGCTGTTGCCATCCCATTGGCAAGGGGGGGGACCCTCCCTCCAGCAACATAAAAATCATCAGTATTTCCAGCACGGGACCATATAGCAATCCCTATATAAAGAGCAAATGTCACACCAACAAAAATAAAAGTTAAGGTCTGAACATCCATTCCTCTTACTCTTGACCTCCTTTGTCAGGATAATAAGTGTCCTCCGACACAAAGTCGTCTCGATCTTCATCCACATCATACTTGCGATCAAGTTTATTCATCTTATAAACATAAACAAAAATAAGAATAACAAAACAAAAAATCGAACCTTGTTGCGCCATCCAAAAGCCAAATTTAAAACCAAAAAAACGAAAACCATCTAAAAAGTCGACCAATAAAATTCCCATCCCGAAAGAAACGAGAAACCATACCGCTAAAAGTAATAGAACGATACGGATATTTTCCTTCCAGTAAACCCTTGCTTTGGGGCTATGAGAGTCGGTCATTTTATTTAAATTAATATTTTTCGTAACTATAGGTTCAAAAGCTACTATAAGAATAAGGGATTTTAAATGAGATAGGAAATATTAGAAACTCCCAGCTTTCAGAACAATAATACCTTAATTTATATTCGTTTTTCTAAAATTGAGTATAATAATTTGCCACAATTGGGATATACTGCCAAATCGCAAAGAAAATACGAGTTACTCTGTGGTCATGTCAAACTCAAAGGAGATTTTAAATTAATGGTACATAGAAAAAAGAGGCCTAAAATGGTCTTTAAAAAGTTCTTAAGAGAAAACGAAAGTATTCTAAAAGAATTAGAAAAAAAAAGCACTAAGGCAAAACCATATACTCGTGAACCTTGGATGATGAGATCCAGTCCAATTGAGGACGAGTACGAGGAATTTCTTCGGAAAGAAGCAGAAAGCTTTTAGCAGAATAAAGCCTACAGGGCAAGCTTGCAACTCACATACAGACCATTTACCAGTCTTCTTCTTACATCGTAATCATTTTTAAAAATTTTATCCCGCGCAAAACGGCATCCTGATTGTCAAAAATTCACTTTTTTAACAGTTCAGATTTTAATAAGAGAAAATAATGAACGTAAAACAGACATCTAAAAAATATATCCTATCAACCTGCCTAACATAGGACGCTTAATTTTATTTAACATTCTCTGTTTTCTTGTTTGAATCACCTAGGCTTTCCCATATTTTCAAACCTTTTTCAATCTTAAGCTTTTCTGAAACTTCATTGAGTTGTCCCCAAGTTTCCATTCTCGCCCTTAATTTCCTCTTGTTTTTCAACCTATCTAATAAAGAAATAAATACCCAGTAGGCAGAGCAAACGGCGACCATCAAAATTATGTAGTGAATAATTTTCAAAATAACTTCGCTTCAGTTCCTTATGTTATTCACAAAACCATCTATGTCCAAAATCATTCAATTTCATGAGCCGCACTTAAGTTAACTAATACAATTTATGAAAGCCAGTCATTTTTAAACTTGCCTAGTGTATAATAGAATAAATGGAACTACCTGTTTGCCAACCACTTGATAGAAGACTAGCCAGAAAATTCTTAGATTGCAAATATCTCCCTGACAATAATTACAAGCTAGAACCAAAAACTAACGGCGGCTAGTCGGAAGGAACCCTCACCTTGTCCCCATTTCAAAAATTTATTGCAAATATCAGTTGGGCCGTATTGGGTAAAATCGTAGTTCAGATCCTTTTATTTGCTATTTCGATTTTGCTAACTCGGTATTTAGGGAAAAAAAGTTTGGGAGACTACGCAACTCTTTTGGTTATCCCGGTCTTCATACGCCTCTTGAATTCATTTGGCTTTGAAACCTTGATCAACACAAAGCTTCCCGCTCTCAATATTCGAGATTCTTCGGGGGCTGAAGGGCGGTATTTGGTTGGCCGGTTGCTGGCTTTTAGATTTCTGACAACGGTGGCGTTCTGTTTCCTAATTTATTATTGCTTGCCGTACTACCTTCACCTCATCCATCGACCTGAGTTCATTGAGTTTCGATGGGTTTTGATATTTTATTTCGTAGCCATAACCTTTGATTCTATTTTGAGCACTTTGTTTATGACACTGCTTCGTTTTAAGGTGTTGTTGAAGATAGAAACTTTAGGTGCTTTGCTAAACTTGATACTCTTAATAATCTTCATTCGTTTGGATTATGGGATTTATGGAATCCTATATGCCTATATTACTTCGCTCGCTGTAACAGGTTTGCTTTACCTGGTTCTAGCGCGGGATCAATATCTGGGATCGACCAAGAAACCAGAATGTCGCGACATGAGGCATTTGGCTTGGGTATCTTATGGAATAGCCTTTTTGGGTTTTGGTCTAATGACGCAAAGTGATGTCCTGATGATGAGCTTCTTTAAAGTAAATAGCGAGGACATTGGATTGTATCATCTTGCCACAGGGCTAACTGGAACAATGGTCTTCCTTCTGGCGGGTGTCGCTCCTATGGCGCTATCCCTTTTTTCAGAAGCATTTGAAAAGGATGGGGTTGAGGGGCTTGGGAGTCTTTATTGCAAAATTGTCGGGTTATCATCTTACTTAACAGTCCCTATCTATGTATTTTGTCTTTTCAATGCAGATATTTTGATCAGCTTTATTTATGGGCCTGTTTTTAAAGAAGCGTCCTTAGCTCTAATTATTTTTTCGGCCTTCTCTGGCATTCAAACGGCTTTAGGAAACAACTTTTCTGTGTCTACCTTGTATGTCATTCATAAACGAAACGTGGCTATTCGCACCACTGTTGAGGGGAGTATTTTAAATATTGGTTTGAACCTGTTTCTGATTCCAGCTGCCGGAATGCTAGGAGCTGTAACAGCAACCGGAACAACGATGGTTTATATGATTTTGCGACAATTAAAAATAATTTCCACCGAAATGAAGATCGCCCCCGTATTTCCGGTTATAGGCCAGTGCTTTTTATATTGCCTATTGGCCTCTATACCCACCTTAATATTAACCTGGGTGCACTTGGGACATTTGATAACAAATCTGATTTTATATTTAGCAACACTTGTTACAATTCTTATTTGGGTAAAACCTTTTAGCCATCTAGAATCTATCCTTAATCAATCATCTTCATTTCCAAGGGTCACCAAATAACCAATAATGTGGCATGCTTCCCATTAAGGCAAATGTACCCCAGGAAAGCATGCCGAGTCCTGCCCCAACCAGATGTTGATGGGATGAGCATGCTTGAAGATTTAATTCCTATCGATCTAGGGCTAAGGATCAATTGATTTAATTGCCCTATTCATTATTGAAGGTGGAAATGGGCGGGGCAATTTTTCTTTTGGGGTATAATTATGGTATGAAAACCAAGCTACTTACATTCTTACTCGCACCCTCTTTTCTGTTTTTGTTTTCTGGTTCTGTCTTTGGTCAGAAAACAGAAGTCAAAAAGGAGTATTGGGGAGAGGGGAAATTAAAAAGTGAAAAACATTACAAAGATGGAAAGATAGACGGTTTTTTCACGATATGGCATAAAAACGGGAAAAAACATTATAAAACACATTTCAAAGCTGACAAAAAAGATGGTCCTTCTGCTGCTTGGTATCCAAACGGAGAGAAAAGGTATGAAAAAAATTACAAACATGGGAGGGAACATGGTCGTTTCACTATATGGTACCAAAACGGACAGGAGGAGTGGGAAGCACATTATAAAAATGGGGCACAAGATGGTCGTTTCACGTTTTGGTATGAAAATGGGAACAAAAAGACTGAAGAATACTATGTAGATGGGCTACAAGATGGTCGTTTCACTTTATGGCACGAAAACGGGCAGAAGGATTTAGAGCTGACTTTAAAAGATGGAAGGCAACATGGTCTTCTCATCGAGTGGTATGAAAACGGAAAAAAGAAAACAGAAAGAAACTACAAAAACGGAAAAGAAGATGGTCTCGTAACTGAATGGGATGAAAACGGAATAGTAATATCTGAAAAAAATTTCGTGAATGGGAACGAACAATAATTTATAAATTAACGTATAACGAGGTATCACAGGTAAAACATCATGATATATCTACTCGCTGTTGTTGGTGCTCACATGCGTTCAATTCCTTTCCATATCTCTCCAGTTGATTGAATAGAATCTCTAAAGTTCAACCCAGAATCTTATTAAAAAAACTCTTTTAATTAAAAATTATTCATGTTTTGTTAATAAAAATTTAATGACTAATTAACTGACCGTTAATGTTGTATAAGTTATCCTGACTTCAATTGGTTAGACTGCGCTTGGGAGTCTCTCCTATTCGAACCTAGCCCTAGGTTTGGGAGAGGCTTTCGCACATTATCCTAAAAAAAACCCAAGGACCAGTTGCTAGTATCCCAATAGGCCCCTCACAACCTTTAACAGGTTTTCTGAAAGAATAGGAACTGAATAACTATTCCCCTTAGTGTCAATCATCGGAGACTAAGAGGGATGTTGGCCCATTTCTGATAAGGAGTGTTTATTAAACGGTAACAACTCTTTTAAATTTATTTACCATGCATGGAATAACACCATCTATAGATAAACTTAAAAAGTTAACGTTGCGAAAGTCTCTTTTTTCATTAATATGAATTCTAGGTAGACATTCATTATGATATTTGTGTTCGCTAAATATATTTCCCCACCGAGTCGTTGTCGCTGTTTTAAAGCCACACTCTTTTATGATAGAAAATTCCCTCTCATTAACTTCTTCTGTTGAACCAAATGGATAAGAAAAATGATCTATGCTTTGTTGTAATTTTAATTCGAGCCTAAGTTTAGAATCGAGCACTTCCTTCCTTATGTCATTCTTTGAAATTTTATTAAGGGCTAGGTGATTGACTGTATGCGCGCCAAAATTAACAAGGTTGGATTTATTTAATTCTTGTATTTGAGTCCAGCTTAACATGTAGTGCTCAGAGATTTTCGATAAATCAATATTATGATTTCTAAAAAAGCTGTCAACTTTAAACGAGAGCTGCTCTTGGGGACTATGCATTAGAATGTTTCGTATATCGTGAAAAACGATTTCTTTTTCGGGAAGGGTTTCGCATTTAAATTTATAGCATTTGTCATCATTCTCAAATTCTAAAAATTTATTTTTTATAATTAGATCCTCTAGTGGATACCACCAAGGAATAATTCCACCATCGGGGTAATTTGTTGCAACGTAAATAGTAAAGGGAGTATCGTATTTTTTTAAAATAGGATAAGCAAATGTAAGATTATCGGAATAACCATCATCAAAAGTGAATGCAATAAATTTTTTACCAATATAACCCTCCGTCAATCTTTCGTGAACCGTATCAAGTGAAACAAAGTCATAGTTCATCTTTATCAGATAAAGTATTAGATTTTCAAGATATTCAGGTGTAACCTCCAAACCCGAATTCCCTTGAACTCTAATTCCTCTTTTATCAGGACAAACGCGGTGAAACATTAGAATGCTACCTATTCCACCGTAAAATGAGCGAGATATTAGATGGCTTCTAGTTTGATGTAAAAACGGCCAAAGAATTTTTAAAACAGCCCTTTTAATAGTTTTTTTATTCATGTTTTTTTACAAATTTAATACAGCAAGTTCTGAATATAGTGAATCTATATCTTCACTTTTGAGCACCTCTGATTTAAAAACCCGAGGTTGTGGCAGCTTAATTCTTTTGGATAAAGGGATATTAATATTTTTTACATACCTGTCATCAATAATCACTATTAGGACTCTTAACTTTAAGCATAATTTAATTGTCAGTAATTCTAAAATTTGCTTAAAGCTATTTAAATCGCTGACAAAGTGAATGCGGGCGGCTGGTATTCCTTTTTTAAAAACCTTAGTTAAGATAATATAAAAATTGTTAGTTTTTGTTTTGACCCATAAATGAATACAGTTAAAGGAAAGATGATCATTATATATTTTGAGATATTTTTGGTTAAGAAATTTTTTAACCTCCTCTTTGTCCTCTACTATAAAACAGTCGGTTTGTAAGCATTTTAAGGTTGGGAAAGGGATAAACACCCTTGAATGAGTTTCAAAGTCTACAAAACCTAGCTTTTTAGAGGCAAGATACGTAGCTTTGTTTGGTGTGAAAATTGTTATGGTATGAGTTTTAAGTTTTAATAATTGGAGCAGGAGCGCAAAGCTTTCATTTCGATATTGTTTTTGAACTATCCAACTCGAAATATTACAAAGTTTATGAGGTTCCCCTTGTATAACTTTTATAGCAAACAACATTCCCAGGTAACCAACTACTTTTTTATCATCAACTAAGACATATCCATAGTAATCTGTGTCAGTTTTCCAATGGTTTATGAATAATTGTTTCCAATCTTCTTTAGCCAAAGCGGAGTTATTAAATTTTTTTAGGAGAGGATATGTATCGTCAAAATCATCGACCAACGCTTTTCTTACAACGGTCATTTGGGCAAAGAGTTAAAAAGTTTTTTTAATTTGTTATTTTGATTCCTGGTCCTAATTAACGAATCGCTTCATAGACAACGATACTTGCAGTATTAACCAGATTGAATGAACGAATCCTATTATTATGAAGGAAAGATTGCAGAATACGAACTAGAACGATCTGAACATTATTAGTTGATTCATGTTGTTCCGATGTTATGGTATGGGTTTCAAACTTTTAGAAATGAAATAACTATGATTGCTAATTGTACAGATCAACCTCATCATCCAGAAGAAACAGAATCGCTGTCTGCTGACTCAGACCAAACACCATTACCAATGGAAAGTGTGAAAATAAACTCCAATAATATAGAAATTTTATTTTAGGTAGTGCTATGCCTCGAGTTTCAGTGGTCACATCTGTCTACAACGGTGAAACACATTTGGAAGAATGCATCAACAGCATCTTGAACCAGACTTTTCAAGATTTCGAATATATCATCCTTAACAACGGGTCCACTGATCGTACGCTTGAAATTCTTAATCGGTACACTGATCCTCGGCTTCACATTATCCATCAGGACAACCTGGGCATCTCCAGATCTCTCAACAAAGGGATTAGTCTGTCGAAAAGTGAGCTGATAGTGCGTCTGGATGCCGATGACTATTCGCTCCCAAACAGACTTGAGAAACAAGTCGCTTTTATGGAACAACACCCAGAGATCGGTTTTTGCGGATCACGTTTCAAGGAATTAATTGGAACGCAGTTTTTCACTCAGAAGATCCAGTTCATTGAAAAGGATGAAGAAATCCGAAAAATTGTAAGTTGCTTCAATCCTTTCTCTCATAGCACCATCATGATTAGAAAAACAATATTTACAAAAAGTGGCGGCTATAACAGTAAGTTTGAATACAGTCAAGATTACGACTTATGGGTACGTATGCTGAATTTTGGGAAAGCCTGGATTTTGAAAGAAGAGTTGGGCGTGGCGCGATTGACTGACCAATCCACATCAAACAAGAACAGGAGAAAACAGAAACTTGAGGTACTTCAGATTCGATGGAATGCTTTCCGCCAATTCGGAGGAAATCCAGGAAAAGTCTTGTCTTATTATGTAAAAAGTCTGATAGGATTAATATACCCGTCAAAAAGCCACTTAAGAGACAATGGCTACCGGAATAAAGGAGATGGAGAATAAGGTTTTTATTCAGGCTCTTTTAAATTTTTTGGATTTCATACAAGTCGGAGGGGGTGATTGTGTCCAATAAAAATGCTTTAAAAATTATAGATTTAAGGCGATGAATTCTGAATACAGACCATCCACTTCCCGAGTCGACAAGGACTTTGATTTGAACAGCCTAGGTATGGGCAGTTTGAACTCAATTGAAAAGGATGGTCGTTTTGTTATAAACCGCGAATCTATCAAAATTATAAATATCCCATGGGTTCTGATTAAAAAAAATTTTATGGCATCAATATAATCGGTGAACACTTGGGGATTGCTGATGAAATGCAATTGTGCCATGGGAATTTTTTTCCTACGCACCTTTGTGTAAACGATATAACAAAGCCCAGTGTTTGTCTTGATCAATAAATGCTTACATTTAAACTGTAAATGATCGTTGAAAATCTTATTCAATCGCTCGAAGGAAAGAAGTTCATTTTGAATATCCTTGGTGTGGCTGAAGAGTGCGGGTTTATTAAAAAATAATTTAAATGGATTGATCACAGGTAAGGAAATATGAACTATGGATTCGAGCTCGTTGAATCCGAAGTTTTTTAAAATAGTTTGGGCCTCCCGGGAAGGTGAAAAATCTGTCAATACATGATCGGTCATTTTCAGGGCAGGAAATAGCAGGAGAAGACTTTTGCTCCTGAACTCTTTCTTTACAATCCACCCGGTTAGGTTGCAGAATTTTTTTTCAATGCCTCCGATTATTCTTTTGCTGAATAGCATGCCAATATAACCCACGATATCTCCATTGTGTTCCATCAAGTACCCACAAAACCCTTCGTCACTTTCGAAACAATTGTTAAATAATTGTTGCCAGTCATTCCGAGTTAGATTAGGGTTGTTGAATTCGGCGAAAAGAGGGTAGATCGCATGGAAATCTTCTGAAATTGCTTTTCTGACAACGGTCATTGGTTTCTATTAAAATAAAATGTGCGATAACAACAAGTCAAAAACTTAAAAATGCTATAAACAGGGCACCGGAAAAATTTCCCCCAGCGATTTACTCATTGTGAAACCAGTGCACCAGATTTGATGCCCAAGAGTATCCCACCCCAAATCCGACCAGCATTATTCGTTGCCCGGGGTTTAACTTTTGGCTTGACAGGGCTTCTTTTAAAGCAATTGGAATGGTCGAGGAGACTGTATTGCCAACATGCTCCAAGACCAGAAGAAACTTGCTCTTGTCAATATTTAATTTGTCTCTGAGGTGCTCGAGGACATGAGCGTTAGCTTGGTGGAAGACAAAAAGGTCAATGTCTTTAAGCGTCAATCGGGATTTCGAAAGAAGCTCGTGGACGCATTGGGGAACCACTTTTAAGGTAAAATTAAAAATTTCGGGTCCATTCATGTACAGGTGATTCTCTTTGGATGGTTCTTCGGAAGGCAAGTCACTTTTAGAAAATTTGATTGAGCGCACTCCCCCGCATTCCGCTTTTAAATTTTGCCCTCCACCCCCATCAGTTCCAAATATGAAAGGTCCAATTCCCTCGTTTGGCGTACTCTTGGAAGTTTCTTTGCCCTGTACTAGTGTGGCAGCTGCCCCATCTCCGAATAGTGTGCGAACGCTTCTATCTTCAGGGTGAATAAATTTGCTGTAGGTTTCCCCTGTCAAGAGCAAAATGTTTGTTGCCTGGCTTGTTTCGATCAGTCCTTTTGCAAGGCTCAATCCGTAAATAAAACCCGTGCAACCGAGATTGAAATCAAGAGCCCCTGCCGTGCAAGGAATTCCAAGTTGGTCTTGGATCAAACAAGCGGTGGTTGGAAGCAGAAATTCGGGGCTTTGAGTGCAAAACAAAATAAAGTCAATGTCCTGGGGTTTGCACGCCCCGCTTGCAAACAATTTCTGGGCGGCAGTTGCTGCTAGGTCGGATGCAAATTCATCCGGCCCTGAAATATGGCGCGTTCGAATGCCGGTCTTTTTTTCTATTTTATCCATGCTCCAATCGGGAAATAAGGCGCATAGGTCTTCGTTGGTGAGTTCTTCTGACGGTAGATGGTACTCAATAGCTGTGATAGTGGCTTGTAGGTTCATGGTTTACGGTTCAGGCAATAAGGGGTGTGAATACTATTTCGCTCACAGATTGATAATGTTCAAACTTCTTTGGTGTCTTATTGGGCGGTATAACCCCCATCCACAATTAGGGTAATGCCTGTAATCCACCGTGCAGTTTCAGCTAATAGAAATGCCACTGAATAGGCAACATCTAAGGGAGTGCCCAACCCCAAGGGATGTGCCGAAATGAGGGTAGCCATTTGATCCTTGCTCAGTATTTTGCGGATGTTTTCTGCTGTATCCGTGGGCACATATCCAGGTGCTACAGCATTCACCCTTATCTTAGCCGGACTCAATTCCAGGGCTAAAGACCGGGTTAAACTTATCAGCGCACCCTTGGTAGCCGAATAAACCGACAGGCCCGCTTCGCCGGTCAAACCCGCCACGGAAGACATGAAAACGACACTGCCAGATGGGGAATGATTTCCTTTGCGGGATAAAGCTTTGACCAGCGCTATGCCGGAGGTTAGGTTGAGTTGAATCATGTCTTCCATTTTTTTCATCGCAGTTAATCGTAAGGGACTCAAAGATTGAGAACCGGCAATATGAACCAAGCCATTTAAGGGCCCTGTTTGATCGACAATTGAGGTAACAAGAGATTCGATTTGGCCTATTTGCCTCAGATCAAATGGGCAGGCCAGATGTTTTCCCCCCTTTAATGTGCGCTGTAGTTTTTTTAATTTATCTGCATCGCGCCCCACAAGAACGAGGGTGGCACCCAATTTGGCTAACAGGGTGCTCGTTTCCCGACCGATGCCTCCTGAGGCTCCTGTCACTAAGATGATTTTTCCGTTTAAATCAAGGGGATTCATAATTGATTGGAAATGGAGCCTCTCATTATAAGTAGTGAAGGCAAACCGATAGAATTGTTTTTGAATAGAATCACCATTTCCCTTAGGCAGCAGGATATCTCAACTTCCACATTTAGCAGGGACTCTATCAGATCAAAAAAGGGGTCGTTATCCTAAAGAATCCCTGTGCGTATTTAATTTTTCTGGTGACAATGGATACAACTCCTTTGAAATTTGAATTGGAAAGAGATTGGAATCGTAAGTGGTAATGTTCGGCAGGAAGATAGATCGTCAGGGCAAAAGTTTGTTTAAATCATTTACGGTTTGACAAGCCACCACTTTTTCGGGTTCCAAAGTTATGCCAAAATGTTTATCTACTCCCACTAAAAAACTTATAACAGCCAGTGAGTCCCAATCTTCAAGTTGATCAAGTTGATCACTTGCCTTGATCGAACCTTGTTCGAGCTCGAGCAATTCTTCCAATAAAGCCAAAAATTCCTCATGTTCTATCATTTGCCCCCTATGTACGTCTTCAAAAAAATGTGCACTAAGAGCTGCTTTCGGCTAGCAACACCTTTAGTTTATAGTTCTTTGATAAATATTTATCAAGCTTAAATCAAGCGACCCTTCATTTCTAGGAACCACTTGGACTTATCTAAATAAAGTTCTTTGCATGAAGCTAAAAGTGTTAATATTCACGATTGATGAAAGATACTTAAAAGCATTAGTATACTTTTTCCGCAAGAATGAAGCTACCACAACCTCGAATCTTTAAACCCGAATTGCTAAAGGGCGAAGACATCGACTTTCTATATTCAGAGCTGATTGTATTAAATATATTAGGATGGATTAGGTGAATAAGAAAACCGTGAAGAGGGCCGTTTTAAAAATTCTCTGGCCGCTTTTATACCAAACTAAGTGTCACCTGATCTCCCGCTTGGGTTATTCAGGAATAGGAAGCATTCTGATGTTCCACCGGGTTTGCCCGGCTGATGGGAAAATTAGAATTCAGGGTAATTCAGGCTTAGAAGTTACTCCTGAGTATCTTGAAAAATCAATACAGTACTTAATGAAAGAAAACTATGAATTCATTTCTCTGGATACGGTTTACGACCGATTACAGGAAGAACATAGTAACCGCAAATTTATTGCATTCACTTTCGACGATGGTTACTCCGACAACCTTACCCATGCCTATCCAATTTTAAAAAAATATAATATTCCCTTCACAATTTACATAGCCACAAACTATCCGGATGGTCAACTTACGCCTTGGTGGTATCCATTGGAGGAAGTGATCTTGAAAAATGATTATCTGGAATTTCAGGAAGATGGGAAATACTACCAATTCAACTGTAGGAGTCTCCCAGAAAAAGAAACCGTATTTCACAACATACGAGCCCTACTAATGGGCGGTCTGCAAGCAAACCTCGTATCCAGAGTTCAAAAATTCTTCTCACTTTTTGATGTTGATTTACTGGAAACTTCCAAAGGTTATATGTTGAGTTGGGAACAAATCAATGAATTAAGTAAATCAAGACTTGTTAACTTTGGAGCGCATACAGTTAATCATCTTGCTCTAAACAGATTATCAAAAGAAGATGTCAAGCAAGAAGTTCTAAATTCTAAACTTAGGCTCGAGGCGAAATTGCAAAAGAGAGTAGATCATTTTTCTTATCCATTCGGTTCATCAAAAGAGGTTAACGAAAGAGAGTTTACCATCGTTAAGGAATGTGGCTTTAAAACATCCACGACAACCCGATGGGGAAATATATTTAAAGAACACAGGGGTCACAAAGAGTGCTTACCTAGAATTCATGTGAGTGAAAAAAGAGACTTGTACAACGTTAAGTTTTTGAGCTTATCCATAAATGGGGTAATTCCTTGCATGGTTAATAGATTTAAAAGAATTGTTACCGCTTAAAAAAACAAATATTGGTAGGCTCGGTGTGATAAACACCCATATCAAACAACCGCCTCCTTCATTCTATGGGGGTAAGCAACCCCCCTTAGAAATAGGCAGGTCATTTAATTACAATAACTTAGTTTTTTAGAAGAAGTTGCCGACGAATTACACCCCCTCTCTCTTATATATCAGTAGGTTACAAATCCGAGTTACAAATGAGCTCTGTTTATAGAAACCATTTGTTTGATAGTTTTTATGGCCGCTAGTTTTTCTTTTTTGTGACTAAGAGAAAAATAAAAAAAGTGTGATTAATGATTAGAATTTATATATAGGTGCCGCTACTTTTCAACAATTACTTTTATTAAATATAAATGGCTTTAGCAATTTTTTTAAAGCACCGCTGGTCAGTTTTTTATTAACAGCTCATAAGCCCACATATCTCCGCATCCATTCTTCCACCAATTTATTTGCTCTGATGATCTCTTCGGGAGCCATTCTTGTTTCTACAAACTCTCTATTCCTTTTCGCCGCCCTATCCCCTTTCATTTCACCTAAGTGAAA
>JYMV01047679.1_pt1 | contig 16746 bp, 16 predicted proteins | sample 338911 | NCBI WGS metagenome assembly JYMV01 (sample SAMN03354496, study PRJNA234377) | hydrothermal vent metagenome | biome: Deep sea; feature: Hydrothermal plumes at the Eastern Lau Spreading Center, Western Pacific Ocean; material: Seawater | place: Tonga | collected 2009 | depth 2000 m m
TGTAGCATCTCCCCAAGGCGTTTTGGGGACTTTCTCCTTCACGGGGGAGGTATTCCCCTCCCCAGATGACTGGTTTAGGATCCAAGAGGTATGCCTCAAAAAGCTGCTCATGTTTTTCTTCCGGCAGTTTTAGTTGAACAGTCAAGGTCAAATTACGCAGACGGTTGAGTAATTTTTTTTCCAGATAAATCAGACTTCCGGTTGTGTCAACAACAACTTGCTTATCTTTTTGACTGCTGTTTTCCAACTCATCGCAGATCTGAGAGATAACGGCACCTTCAAGTTCAAGATAAAAAGCTTCTGCCTCCGGATATCCTCCTGAAAATGGCTGCCCCATCCACTTAGCAAGATTTATTGTGGACTTCCCTTTCTCTTCAAGTTTCTGTCCAAGACGTTCAGCAATTAGATCGTCACAACTATACATTTTGAATCCCAGGCTTTCCATTCTCTTGGACCAGTGCGATTTTCCTGCGCCGGACATGCCAATTAGAGAGAGTTGAATAGCTTCTGTTTTAAGAAGTGTTGGAGGATCCGATAATTCAGACATGGAACTTAAAACTGTAATTTTTTCGGGAATTTAGCAAAATCAGAATGATTCAGCAGAGTGGGATTTTCAGTAAATTCATGTATTGGTCATCGTTCAAACGAAAAATACCATCAACATTTGAAATACTGACACAGACTTCGTTTGGATCAAGTCCCAGAACAACGTGTTTTTCTTCATCCAGTCGAAGAAAATATAAGATTGTCAGGTTTTCCTGCATTTCTTCGTAGTAGAAACCGACCTTGACGATTCCTTCAGAAATAAGACCTTCTATCAAATCCGGAAGCTCTTCTTCGCGATAACCAGGAACGTTCTCAAAGGCACTTGAGAAAGGGAATGTACTGATTGCATATTCAAGTATTGCAGTCTCCAATTCCTGTTCCACAACAGAAGCATTAATTTTTTCGCAAGCAGTTTCTTCTGCAGTACATGTTTCTTCTCTTATACCTCCAACCTCCATACATCCCTTCACTGAACGATTTTTTGGTTTCTAAACCGAGACCTGCGATTCCCTTATGTTATTCTGTTCTTTCGGCAATTTAAAGTTTTTTCCTTGAAAGCCCAAATTTATTTATTTTAGCCGGCCAAAAAAGCCAATACTCCGCTCCACCAGAAGAAATGTAGATACTGATAGGATAAGCAAAATGACTGCTACTGCAGATGCATAAGAAAAGCGATATCCTGAAATCGCTCCATAAATTTCAAGTGGAAGCGTACGTACGGTTTCATCGGCAATCATCATGGTGGAATTTAGTTCACCCAGAGACAGTGAGAAACTGAAGAAAAAGGCGATCAGAAAAGTTTTGCTCAGCCAGGGCCACAAAATTCTGACACCATATTCAAGAGGTTGCTTGCCCAGCATTTTTGATTCTGTGTGCCACTGCAGCGGAATGCTTTCCAGAGTTGGAAGTACAATTCGTATCCAGTATGGACAGGTCAGCAGGGCGTGCATTGCCATCACCACAAAAATTAACGGAACAGTCCCAGCCAGATGCCCCTGATAAAAATGGAACCATGCCACACCAAAAACGACTGTTGACAGCGCAATCGGGAAGAGAGTCAGCATTTCCCAAAAACGCCTCTTTACACCTTTTCGGTAGGCAATTATACTTACCAACCCAAGACCAGATATGGAGGAAATAAGTGCGCTTCCGAGTCCGATTCGCAAAGAGTTCCAAAGAGATGAAAGAAAATAATTATTTTCTCGCCAGGTAAAAAGCTCGCTGTACCAATACCAGGTGTAAATCCATTCACCATGTTCAAACTTGCGGAATGAATCCATCAGGATGGCAAACAAAGGTCCCAGCGCAAAGATCAATACTAACAAAATCCAGCACAAACCAAACCATGCTTTCATGGATCGGTTCCTCAGTTTTTCCGGAAGCCAGCTCTTGCTTGCAGATTCCTGGTCAACTCTGCGATCCCTGCCTTTGAGCATAATTGCCATGCCGATTAAACTCAATCCTCCCTGTAAAAAAGCTAAACTTGCTGCACCTGAGAAATCAAGTTCAATACGTGCCAGTTGATAAATCAAAACCTCAATTGTCGTGTAACGGATACCACCTCCGAGTACTAGAATAATTGCAAAACTATTCATACAAAGTAAAAAAATAAGCACAAAGGCAGAGCCGATTGAAGGCATCAGCAAGGGTAAAGTAATGCCGAAAAAACGCCGCATATTCCCGACACCAAGTGAACTTGCGGCATGATGGTATTTCAATGATATTCGCTCCCATTGATCTCCAATGATTTTCATAGCCAACGGAAAATTATAAAAAACATGTGCAATCAAAATTCCTGTTAACGAATAGAGAAAATGTACCTGAGGTTCATCCGTTCCGAGTATGGTCATCAGTCCGCGATTGATCCAGCCGTTGTTGCCATAAAACAGCACCATTGCCAAAACCACCAAAATCGAAGGCAGAATGAAGGGCAGGTAAGTCAGCAGACGAAACCAGCGCTTCCCCGGAAAGTTATAGTATGTTAGCAGCCATGCTCCGGGAAGTCCGACAAGAATCGAAAGTAGCGCGCTTAAAAAAGCCTGATAGAGGGAAAAGCCAATGACCCGCAAATTCCATGGATCACTCAAAAACTCCTTAAAAAATTTCCACTGCAAAAAACTTTCTTCCGGATGCAAAGGATTGTTACCGGAAAGAAAGCTCAAAAGGGGCCAATAAAAACCTGCTCCAAGCAAGAGCAGTGCGGATATTTGCAGAAGCCTAAGAGGATGTGGTTTCACGATTGGATATGGGTTACTGCGACATTGTCCGGGACCATTCTTTCAACCATTTTGAGTTTTGCTGGTTGACTCGCGCTGGATTCAATTCCGGAGCTCTTTTTGGTTGCGGTGCAATTCGGAAAGAATCCGGAAGCGGCTGGTGCTGGATCACCGGGAACATCCAGTTTGTCAAAGGGATCGCGTTTTGAAATTTTTCGGAAAGCATGAAATCAATAAACTCACGTGCCCGTTTGATCCGTTTTGTCCCTTTGAGAATTCCCGCAAATTCTATTTGTCGGTAATGTCCATCCTGAAAAACAGCAGTCCTGTAACGTTCAGTTTTTTCATACTCCAAGTGATATGCGGGACTGGTTACGTAGCTCAACACAATCGGTACCTCGCCCTTGGTGAACATACCATAAGCCGCAGACCAGCCATTGGTCACAGAGAGTAAATTTGGCTCTAACTTCTTCCAGTAATCAAGGTAATCTTCTTCACCAAATACTGCTATCGTCCAGTGCAGCATCGACAAGCCCGGAGAAGAAGTTTTCGGATTTTCAATCACAATTTTTCTTCTGTATTTTGGATCAAGTAAATCCTGCAGACTGTTTGGAGGATTTTTTATCTTTTGACTATTGTAAACAAAGGCAATGAAACCATAATCAAACGGGGTCACACGGTGTTTTTTGTCAACACGTAAATCTGCTGGAACTTGCTCCAAAAGTGGCGAACGGTACGGTTCCCACAAATCATAGCTAAATGATTTTTCGAGTTCGCTGTTATTCAAGCCCAGCAGAATATCGGCTTTCGGATTTGCTTTTTCCAAAATCACACGATTGAGCACAGTTCCGGAGTCGCCCGGAGAAACAACTTTTAGTTTGCAGGCACATTGTTTCTCAAAACGTTTAAAAACGACAGGACCCGGTCCCCATTCGCTGTTGAAAGAGTCGTAAGTGTAAATGGTTAATTCCGCTCCCCATGTTGGATTAATGAAAATTCCCACAACAATGAGCAACATGGGTAAAACGGACAATTTTATAGATTTCATAACAATCTCCGGAACAATAATTTTTGAAAGGAAAGGCTCCGGACACTCCGGAAACTCACTTAATAAAATTTTCGCAGGGATGACAAAGAGGGGGTATTGGAAAGACGGTTGCAGAAACCGCCAAACAGAAGTGTCGTTTTCCTGCGCCAGCATGATCTGGATCAGGTTCCAAGGGACTTTCTCAGGTGGTTCCTTTATCGGAAACCGCCACCCCTAACGAAGATAGTTTCAGGCTAAGAAAATTCGTAAAAAATGTCAAGTAAAATTTATCATTTTAGTTGTTTTCAAACTACTGGATATGCTTACTGGGAATGATAGTTTGATGTGAAACTGTCAAAGCTATTTCTGCTTATTTTGAAGTTAAAGAAACCAGAACTGACTAACACAAAAAGAAAGGTACGATCCTTGAAGAGATAGAGGCCAGACAATCATTGTTCATACACAACACCAAATTCCATTGGAAGGATAAGGCCTTGCGAAATTTAACTATTTTAAAACGTTATTCCATTATTCACGGAGCATTACTTATTTTCGCTCTGGCAACTACAAACCAGGCGTTTTCTGCAGAGAGCGTAAACCGATACCGTTCCCACTACAAGGCAGCTATACTGGCTGATGCCGAATCCGGACGTATTTTACTGCACGACCGGATGCATCAAAAAAATTATCCTGCGTCACTGGTAAAAATGATGGTTGCGCTGATCGCGCTTGAGGAAATTGAATCCGGACGAATCAGTTTGCAGGACAAGGTAAATATTTCTCGCTGGACCAGCAAAATTGGCGGACACCAGGTTTATTTAAAGCAAGGTGAAGTTTTTAAGTTCAGAGAGTTGATGAAAGCCACAGTCATTTCATCGGCAAATGACTGAGCATGTTTCCGGGCAAGTAAAGTTTTTTCTCAAAAAAATGAACGAACGTGCCGATGAACTTGGCATGAAGAAAACACGTTTCTATTCAGTACACGGTCTACCACCAGGGCGCGGCCAAAAACTTGATGTGAGCAGCGCATATGATTTGTATTTGCTGGCATTGGAACTCTTAAAGCATCCACTGTACCTTAGTTGGTCCTCAATCCGTCTGGATACTTTCAGAAACGGGACGTTCCAATTATTGAACACCAATCATCGGATGATCCGCAATTATCGCGGCATGGATGGAATGAAAACAGGATATCATCGGCGAGCCGGTTTTAATCTGGTTTCCACTGCAAAGCGGAAAGGACAACGCTATATTACAGTAGTTTTAGGAGCAAAAAATTCAAGATTGAGGAGCAAGGCTACCAAAAACCTGCTCGATTATGGTTTCGAAAATTATTTAAAATATGAGTTGAACAAGAAAGGTGATACTGTTCCATTTTCAGTAAGTGTAGAAAATGGAGAAGCGGAAGGTGTTTCTTTACAGACAACTGATGCGGTCACCATTTTACTGAGTCAGGAAGAACACAAACGACTGGAAATCTGGCCTCAGATCCCCCAACAAATCACGGCACCTGTTAAAGTTGAACAGCAACTAGGCAGCCTCGAATATCGGCTGGATGGCAAATTGTTGGGACAAGTTAAACTGCAAACCGAAAATGCTGTTCCAGTTCAGAGTTTCTTATCCGGGCTTACCAGCATGCTCACAAACTTGAGCGACACAAATTGATTTGATCCTGCAGTTTCCGGGCTGTAGTCCCTGCCTGCTGTGCAAAATCCTCTTTTGAGGAAGCATACAGTATGCTGCGAGAGGTACTGATCAAATATGGAATTTTCGAACCATCATCAGCGTAAAAAAGCGTATTTCTTAAATCCCCTCCCTGTGTTCCAATTCCGGGAATTAGGTATGGCATCCGTCCGGAAATCTCTCGTATTGCAGCTATGTTTTCCGGTCGGGTGGCTCCCACAACTAAGCCTGCATTACCGTAAATATTCCATTCCCGTACTTTTTTTGCAACCTTTAAATGTAAATCCGGAAGCTGAAAGTCGTTGGCTCCAGAATTAGATGTTAAGCACAGAACGAAAACACCACGATCCGGATTATCTAAAAACGGTTCCAATGCATCATGTCCCAGATACGGTGTTACTGTTACCGCATCACAACCAAAAGTTTCAAATACTGCCTTTGCGTACATCCGTGAAGAGTGCCCTACATCCCCCCTTTTTGCGTCACCTATAACAGGAATTTCAGGTGGAATTTTCTGAATTAATTCCTGCAATACTTCCATTCCGGAAGGCCCTAAAGCTTCAAAATAGGCAAAATTAGGTTTAAAAACTGCAACATGATCTTTCGTTTCATTTACAATTTGCAACAAAAATTCTAGTAAACCTTCCTGAGAATGAGGCAGATGCTCTGGGATTTTCCCCCAGACTGGATCAAGGCCAACACAAAGATAGGTCTGTCTGGCACTAACTCGTTTTTCCAGTTTTTTAAAAAAAGTCATGATTTAGTAAACAAAAGCATAAATTTCATTAAGATGCTCTAAGTTTGTTTTGGAGACCATAGTACTGACAACAGCAAATTTGAACTACTAAAACAATGACATTTGCTGTGGCTCCTGTTTTTTGGGTTGGCTGTTCCAGTCAACACTTACCGTTTTAATGCCGCTTCGTGAATCATAATGCAGTTTACCGTTTTCAAGGGCATAAAGATGCACATCACGAGTTACTTCGACATCTACTTTACAATACGCAATGATTTTATCCAGTTTGCCCTCTTTGTACCACTTCAGGGCCTGCAGGCCATCTGCAGATTTTCCGGTTCCAAGTGTTGGGCGTGCAATGGATTCAAGTTTGAGACGGTGACCGAGAAGTTTTTTCAATTCAAGCAGCATGTCAAAATTTTTCAGTCCGGCCAACTCTGTGTGAAGACGGGAACGTTCATGGGAGTCTGCATAGCGGACTCCGGCCACTACTCGATAGTCAAAACCAACATGGTTGAATCCTACAATTTGATCTGCACGATAAAAATGATCGACCATTTCCTTAATTTGGTGTTCAATATAGACATGGAATTTTTCATCGAGTGTGTCCCAAATCACACCTATAGACATTCCCATGTCTTCTATGTTACCCCAGCCGCCAACTTCATCGGCAGAATACTTGGTTTCCAAGTCAAAATAAAGGATTCTATTCATAGCTCAAAATCATTAGTTGTTTGTTGAAAATTGGAAAATTACTACACCTTGTTTGAAGTGCCTCCGGACGCAGATATTTCTCTGATTCGCAGAGCATTCCGCAGAAAAGCTAAATCATGTCATCCGGACTTATTTCAGCAAGTGTCCGAAGAAGAACGTAAACGCCAACAAAAGATCTTCGTACGTCTTTCTCAAGCCTATGAAGTTCTTGCAGATCCGGAAAAACGTAATATTCTGGACCGACAACTTGGAAAGTCTGGTGCAAAAGCTTCACAACCACATGACCAGAAAAATAGAACAAGCTCAAGTTCTTCTTCAAGTAGAAGAGGTTACAAACAAAAACCAGAGTTTCGTGGCAATTCTCATGAATCTGCTACTTTGGAACCGGATGACACTTTAGAAGATTTACTACGGGACGCTGGAGAAATGCTGGGACAATTCGGATTAAGTTTTAGGGATCCGCTGGAAATATTTGTGGACTGGGCACGGCAGATTTTTCAGGAAGTGACTGAGTCCTTTGAAGATAACGCAGATTATAGAACAAGTACAGAAAGTTCAAACCATAAAACGCAGACAAAATCGTATACAGATAAAGATCCGTTAGACAACATTGAAGCAGAATTGGGGCGTTTGAAAAAACAACAAGTTAAGGCAACTTCAAAATCTGCATTTTCTGTTCGTTCAAATATTAAAGACACTGATATTGAACAAGAGTTGCGAAGTATCAAAAAAAAATATAAACTTTGAGCAACTACTTTTTTTCTGAAATTTATGGATATTAACAATAAAGCAAAGATTGTCATTCTGATTCCTTGCCTTAATGAAGAAATAACTATTGGCAAAGTGATCCATGATTTTCAGGATGCAATTCCTGAAGCAAAAATCATTGTTTTTGATAACAACAGTACAGACCGCACCGCAGCAATCGCACGAGAGTGTGGAGCAGAAGTGATCCCGGAATCGCGTCCCGGCAAAGGGCATGTGGTTGCAAGTATGTTCCGGAAAGTGGATGCGGATTATTATGTGATAGTTGACGGTGATGACACATATTCTGCAGAGCATGTCCGGAAACTGCTGGAACCGGTGATGAAAGAACAAGCAGATATGGCAGTTGCTGTGCGTTTAGCAGAATACACCGCAACGTCTTTCCGGCCGCTCCATGTTTTTGGCAACAATCTGGTCAACTGGATTTTTAAAAGCAACCTCTCCGATATTATGTCCGGCTATCGTGCATATAGTCGGGAACTGGTTCAATCCATTCCGATTCTTTCCTCCGGATTTGAAGTGGAAACAGAAATGACAATTCGGATACTGGATTATGGATTCCGGATTAAAGAAGTTCCATTACCATACCGGGAGCGTCCGGAGGGATCTGTTTCAAAATTGCGAACTTTCCATGACGGTTTTAGGGTGCTTGCAGAAATTGCCAGAATTGCGAAAGCTTACAAACCTTTTACTTTTTTTGGGGGTATTGGACTGGCTTTTATATTGGCTGGAGGAATCTCAGGAATCTGGGTTATTCTGGACTATCTGGAAGATGAATATGTAAACAAGGTCCCAACTGCAATTTTGGCAACTGGATTTATGTTGTTAGGGTTTGGCAGTATGGGGATTGGAATTTTGCTGAACACTATAAGTTACCGTTTTCGAGAAAATATGCGTCAGTTGCACAAAATAATTCGCAGCAGGTGAAGTAATAAGTTTTCAGGTTTCAAGTTCAAATATTGTTTTCTATACCCTGTAAACTGAAACGTGTTACCTTGATTTGGCGTAAGTGTTGCTAAAACTTCCAGCGGTAGGCAATTTTTAACGATTCTTTATTCTGGGCAAATAACCAACCTGCAGGAGATTGCGAAAAACCCGTGGGGGAAGCATCATCCTCTGGACGAGGGGCACCGGGATCCCATACACTACGTGTACCTAGCATAATCCCTATCAATGCTCCTACAACAGTACTGGTGCCTATAGTGCGGAATTGCTGACGAGTGTTGGTTTCTTTTCGAATAAACGCGAACCAGGTGCCAATCATCAACCCGGTTCCTGCACCATAACCTAAGTTAGAGGGGACAGCTTTTCCTTCTTGTGATAATAATTCGCGACGGACAATCAGATCGTCTTTCAAAGTTGATTCACTTTCATCAGAAAACGCACCTTCATCAAGATATTGATCAGTTGAATCAAACTGAGAGTCGAAAGGATCTTGAGGGTCTTGTGTCTGCTGGGTTCCAAAATCTTGAAACCCTCCGGAACCAAAATCACCGCTTTGGAAGTCATTGTCGCCGAACTGCCCAAAACCGAATTCATCGCCTCCATCTAACATGAGAGGATCATCGTCAAACTCCTGTGCTGCTAGATCAACTACAGGCGATACTACACAAAAAAGGACTGTTAAAACTAAAACAAACCGTCGAATGGCGGTAAAGAAGAACATGAAAAAGAGACTAATAATTTTGAAAAAGATTAAAATTTGAAATAGACTTAGACTTTTCAGCTAATTTCACAGTAGCCTAAATGCAATTCTCATTCAAACTCAGAAAAACCGTCTTTAACTCTTTTTTTAGTTAGTAGGTTATTATATTCATATTCCTGCATTTGTTGTTAAAAAAACCGACCAAGCACTCGATGGAATGACCTGTAACGGACATTACTCAAAATATAAATCCTGACTGCTTTTCAATAATGAAAAAACTCAGACTCTGGAAAATAAAATGGATTTTACCTTTCTTTTTTCTATTGATGATCACTGCTTCTTTGCAGGCACAGGAAACAGGACCTTTAATGATGAAGCAGGAGTTGGGGTACACCCTTGGCGGAGGTGTCTTCGGAGCAGGTTTAGGTGTTGTTGTCTGGTTCATGGATCCCCTGAATCCAAACGTCACCTTGAAAAGTACGGTTAAAAACGGTTTCATTGCCGGAACAGCATTGGGTGCATTATTTGGATTTTATATGCTGCAGAACGCAATCATAGTACCCTCAGAATCAACCTTGCCGGATAATTTGGATCAACTCCTGGGAAAAGACGACCTTTTACGGCCGATTCAAAGTTCAATTATTTCTCAAAATGAAATCAAATCTGTTCAAAATTTCAGGCTCCCTATTTTTGGATTCCGATTTTAGGATACTGTAAATATTTATTTTTACCAGGTACATGAGACAAAGGCTGAAAAAAATATTTGTTATAGTTGTTTTACTGGGGTGCATAAATCTTCCTGTGATTTCAGCACAGGAAGAGGTCATTCCACTTGGGGACCCCAAAAAACCGGTAATGTACACTGTTTTTTGGAACACCCTTTGGGGCTCAGTATGGGGAGCCACTATGGGTTTTTCTTATCATTTAGTTTCAGGAGTTCAGCTCAGAGAGTCATTGATTACTTCTACAACAATTGGTGGATTACTTGGCTACGGACTGGGGATATACCTGGTTGTAGGAGGCTTAAGTTTTGACAAATCATATCTTCTTGAACTGCCCTCTCCGCAATCTAGTACACAACAACCAAATACAGCTTTCATTGAATCTGAGATGATGCCGCTATATTCGCGTGCAGTAAAACCTGCTCCTTTAAAGTGGGAGGTTCCAATTTTCGCATTCCGTTTCTGAATAATATTTCTTCAACTTATCATGGAATCTCAGGGACTTCAGACCTATTCGTCCTTTCTACATGAAAATCGCAAAGAACTCACGATTCTTCTTTTGTTGGGAGCACTAGCCGGAGCTGCCTATTATTTATTTTCCTTCAGCGAACCACCTGAAAATATTCCTTTTGAAGAAAGAGGTGTGTTGGATCTGGAGCAGATCACAGTAAATGATTACCAATTGGAGCGGAGAAGTTGGAAGCTCAAAGGCAAAAGGGCCGTTATTTCGGAAAAATCCAGTCGTATGCGTATTGAGCAGGTAACGATCTGGGTATTTGTTTCAGACAATTCTTCTGTCAAACCTACACCAAATTTGCCTCTATCAACCAACCTTCCTACTCAGGAGGTTGATCTTTTTATTACTGCAGAGCAGGGCTTGATAGAGTGGGACGATAACAGGGTAACACTTACTGGGAATGTAGTGCTTTTGCGGAATGACGGCTCTGAAGTTCACACAGAAACTGCAATCTATAATGCAAAACAAGAGATTCTTACTATCCCCAAACCGGTGAGGGTATTACGGGAAGGACACACTTTGCATGGAAGCGGCCTCATATACAATGTTTCAAAAGGGGAATTAAATCTTAAACAGCCCGTGTTGTTACGGCATGAATGAGAAGTGCAGAGAAATGAATGAGCGGCAGCCGTTCATTTATGATGAACTTGTAAAAAGTAAATAAACACTCTCGTATTTTATTCATTTTTGGTGTGCCCTTAAAATGTCAAAATTCAACATTTGTTTTTATAACTCACCAGAAATAATGTAAAGCTAATGTTCCTTCCAGACTTCCAAGCTGTTCTATTTCCATCCGGATATCCCAGTCTTGAGCAATGGTCAGACGTTGATCAAATCGAATGTGGAAATATTCTATTTTTGGACCGTAAATGCTTTTAAACCAACCTCCGTCGAACCTTATTTTCCAAATATCCAATACACTCCACAACATACCAAGATGTGGTGCATAACCCCAAGTTGTTGCCGGCCACGAATGATTTTTTGTTTCTCCAAAGAGATCTAAAAAAAGGTACTCCAAGTCTTTACCACCAATTGAAACTGACCTGCCAAAACCTCCAGCTATGCTAAATTTTCTGCAGGGTAAGCAACCAAGATGTTCACGTTCCCAACCTCCACGCGCACGCCATGACCATTCATAATCTCCGGATATCCCTGTTGGATTGAGGGCAAATTTTTGAATATTAAATAATTGGAATTGTGTTACTTCAAAAGAGTTTTTGCGTAACTGCAGATGCAAATCCAGCGTTACAACTTCTGCATTTTGCAGGTGTCCTGATTCATCTCCAAGTAAATCATGATAATTTGCCCAGGTACCAACTTCCAGTGCAGGTCCCAATAGCGAGTTGGAAACTGCACCAAATCGAAAACGCATAGGTGGTGTACCGTCAGTGGGGGCTTCAGGAATTTCTGCTGAAACGTTGTTTTCCAGAATTGGCAGTTCACTACGGACACGGAGCAGTACAGAACGCTCTTTTTGCTGATTCAGTGTGGGTTTGTCCCTTTTCACATACTGCCTGTAGTCCAGCAAAGTATCAATAATTCTTGCTCGTGACTGTTCCGGAAAGCTGCGAAATTCTTCTGAATCCAAATAATTTTCAGATTCAATCAATTTCGTCAATTGTTTTTGCTCCATTTCACTTAATTGAGCTGTGCGGTTCTGCAATTTTCTTTGTCTTGACGGAATCAGCTTTGGATCCCCTAGTAGAGATTGTTCTCCTGATTCTTTTTTGATATTTTTTAGTTTAAACACTACATCGACCGGAATAGCCCAAATTGCTCCGGAAGTATTGATTCGAGTTGTGTCGGTCCACGCCATTTCCAATAATTCTGCCATTCGATATGCACAATTATCGAGGAAAAAATAATAAGTAAAGTTTACGTTTTGTAGCAATTCCCATGCATGATAGGCCACACGATGCTGCTGTTCAACTGTAAAATATAGTGGGTACTCCCACAAATCACGCAATTCATTTTCTCCATAAACATGATTAAAATTATAAAATCGTTCATCAGTAAATCTTCCGTCGTACCCCCCAAATAGTCCTCGTAAAGCATAGATTAAAGGGTTGTCATCAGGATTAATCATTGCCCCAAAATTCAATGTGGGCCTGAGGAGAGAATGTCCAAAATAACGGTTTTGCGAATTGAATTTGAGGAGTAGATGTCCAAATGTTGAAGCCGGATTTTTTAAATAAGATGAGACAAATACTATGCTGATTCCAGTTGCTTCTTCTAGATTCGACCAACGTTCAAATAGAGGGCAGGACAGTTTTGGTAATTCCGGAAAATCAAGATTACTGCGGAGCCAGTTGTAGCGGGCAATAAACTTACACCGTGCATGTAGATTGGGGTCCCCACTGAGCGGTGAAAGCAATGCTTTTAATGTTGCTTTAAGTTCGGCTGTCGGATCGATTTTTCCTTCTTGTGAAAGAAAAAAGCCGCTACTGACTATATCACTTTTAAAACTCCATTGGCCGACTGATTCACCAAATGAATAAAAGTGTAAAAGTTTCAGCCAATAAGGATGAAGAGTAAGTTGGCGCTCGTCAGCCTGTTTCCAGAGTGACAAAAAAACAGTTTTTTCATCAGCAAGCTCATGTCCTGAACTCTGTGTTATAAGCTGAGCTTGTATGCTGGACGCAGAGAACATTAGCCAAAGTAACAGCCATCGCCTCCAGCGAAATGTATGAGAAATAAACACGCGGATTTTTGATAAAGTGTCATTCTGTGTAGCATTTATTTCTAACATATTTTCTCATTTAATTCTGTATCTTTGTAATTCTACAATTAATTCAAGTGCCTCAGACATTGACATGCTTGCTGTAAAATCGCATAGTAGGAACCAGATAAATGTCATGGTTTTCACAGATGAAGAATAAAATTAATAAATTGAATTTAACAACCAAAATTACTTGTTCAGTTGTATTTGTAAGCTTTCTAATGAATGTATTATTGGGAGGGTGCGGCGGAACAGCAAATGTTGTTGTGAAAAAACCAAAAAACACTTCACTTATAACTCCAAAACTTGTTTCGATAGAACCGAGAGACAATGCAATCACTGTTAAACGAAATGAAAAAATTGTTTTGAAATTTAGTGTTCCAATTGATCCTCTGACGCTTACTGTCAACACTGAAGATACGCAATGTTCCGGTACCATACAAATTAGCTCCTATAATTTCAGAAATTGTGTGCGCATGAATCTACCGGAATTAGAGGACGGTAATAAAAGAATCGTGCTGTCTCCCAAAGGAGTTTATGCTGCACAAGAGTTTCATCAAATACGTTTGAGTACTGAAATAAAAGCTATAAATGGTGCTTCATTGAAAAAAAATCTTACAACTAAACTTGGATTTCGCACGACATGGAGCCAGCAAATTGGGACGCAAGGTGACGATACCGGTTTTGCAATTACTGTTGATAAGGATGGTAATGTCTATCTTGCAGGAAACACCAGTGTAAGTGAAAGTGGAGAAGAATCAGATTTATTTCTGGCAAAATATGCCCCAAGCGGTTTCTTGAATTGGATTCATCAACCTGGTTTTGGACGCTCAGTTAAGGCTGCAGTTTTGCGAATGAAAAAATCAGGTCAACTTAGTTTGAGTGGTCTTTCGCAGGGAAAAAACAATTCTGCTGTTATTAAGTTGACTTATGATGTAAATGGCAAAAAATTATCTTCAAAAGTAATCGGAATTTCTGGAACAGTATCAGGAAATGGAATGGCATTGGATTCGGAAGGACATATTTACGTTTCTGCCGCATCTCCTTTCAATTTAATGAAGATCCGCAAAACCGGCGAAAAAATGTGGGCGACTGAATTAAATCCAGGGATCAGTCTTCAGGCAATTGCCGCTGATTCAGGAACTGGTCTGTATCTTACCGGAAGTATGATGCGGTCTCTTGACGGGAATAAATCAACAGGAGGTATAGATGTTTTTCTGCTGAAAATGTATAAGATGGGGCCTAAACGCTGGAGCAAAACATTTGGAACAAAGCTCGATGACTCGGGGACTTCACTGGCAATTCTATCTGATGAAGCAGTTGCGTTGGTTGGGTACACTACTCAAACTGAAAGTAATGGTACAGATATGCAAAAAAATTATGATGCATTTGTCGCAAAATATAATTCCGAAGGTACAAAATTATGGACATATATTTTCAAAGGCACGAAATCTGAACAATGTACGGTTACTTTGTGGACTCCAGAAGGGAACTTGCTGGTGGGAGGCTATACTGAAAGTAGTATGGAAAAGCAATCTCATTTCGGAAAGGAGGATGCTTTTTTAGCAATGCTGGATTCGGGAGGCGAATTGCTCTGGCTTCGGCAATTTGGTACACCGGAAAACGAACGCCCCTTAGGTTTAGCTATTGGAACGGAAGGACAAATATACGTTACAGGTTTTACAGAAGGTCGAATGGATGGAGCAAAATACAGTGGTGGGAAAGACATCTTTCTTGTCCAGTTTAACAAAAAGGGAGAAAAACAGTGAGTATGAACTCAAGATTGAAGTTGTGTTTACAGACACTGCTATGTTGTTTGATAGTTAATGAAGGATCCGGATTACATTAGATCGAAAAAAAGAGACAATGCTGAATCATAGAGAATATTTTGGAATATGTTTGCTTTTTGCGACTGCAGTTTGGAGTGAGCAACCGAAAAATACTGTCAAAAACATTAATCCATCTCCGGAAATACTTGGAGCAATGATTCCGGAAATTCAGCAACAATTCATGAATGGTTTAGCAGAATATGCTGCCAAATACCAAGCCTCACCCAATGCTGTTCAAAAATTTTTACTGCGACAAAAACGACAACAATTTTTGGCTGAGCAACTAAAGGACAGGGTCTTAACAAAGTGGATCGGTCGTATTCGGACACTGCATACTACTGGTAATGGTAAAGCTTATTTGGAAATTGAACTCGCAATGGTTCCTCCGGAAAATGCTACTGAAAATAAAATTGCTCCGGAATTCAGGGTCACAATGGGAACCTGGAACAATACCCACACAGATTTGGATTACGACACTCTGATCCTTCCCGGAACATCACTGCATAGCTGGCTGGCTAATTTTAATGAAGGTCAGTGGGTATTTTTTTCCGGTAATAGTTTTGCTGGAGACGAAGATTATCTCAAAGAGGCAAGTCCTACTGAAACTGAAGCCATGCTCTCACCTCAATTTATTCTCAAATTTGAATTGCTGGACAGTGTTGATTTTCCTGAATCAGACCTCCAATTAATAGAGAGTTTGCCAAAACCAGAGACGCCGGTTACAGACACTATTGCCAAATCTCAGGATTTACCAGTTTCAAGATCAAAAATTTCAAAATCAAAAAGTTCCAATTTCTCAAAGACTAAAAAACTCAGCATATTGTTTCGTCCGGAATTGACAATTCGTTTTTATCAGGATTACCGGCTCAGCAATTACGATTGGAATTATAAAAGTTACATTGAACGTTGGAGCCAATTAGTATATTACCATTGGCGCAATCACCCACCGCAAGATTATTTATCAGGTTCCAAAGGAGAGGTTTTCGTCCAGGCTACCGTTGAAAGAAGTGGTATTGTGAGCAGTTATCAGGTCAATAGCAGGGGTGAAATTTCAGACATCATGCGTGAAGCAGCAAAAGAAGCAACCATCCTGGTCCCACTGCCTCCTCTTCCAGAGGCGTTTCCTGATGAAGAGTTAAAAGTTGAGTTCCGCTTTGACCACCCTCCAATGCATCATCTGGCTGAATCAAATACAAATCAGGTGAAAGAAGTTTCGCTTCTTCAAGATAACAATTCAGTAGAAGGAAACGATAGTCTTTCAAAAATGGCAAAGAAACTCATAAAAAAACATCGTATCACATCAAAAATGGCAAAGAAACTTATAAAAAAACTTCGTCTCGAATTGAGCAGGTCATCTTTTCACGAAGAATTACGGCAGGAATTTTCCTCACATTTTCGACCGCATCAACGATTTGATCCTAGTTTGGAACTGAAAATAGAGTTAAGTATAGACCGTTTCGGTAAAGTGGTGGAACAAAAACTGACCCAGCCGGGAAAATCAGTAAAATTTCAGCTTGCCGTGCTGAATGGACTGAGTCAAGCACGTTTTGGCGACTTGCCTAAATCCTTACGTTCTGAAGCTCCCTATAGTGTGCGGTTAAGAGTTATACCCTGAAAACATGATTTG
>JYMV01035463.1_pt1 | contig 16740 bp, 25 predicted proteins | sample 338911 | NCBI WGS metagenome assembly JYMV01 (sample SAMN03354496, study PRJNA234377) | hydrothermal vent metagenome | biome: Deep sea; feature: Hydrothermal plumes at the Eastern Lau Spreading Center, Western Pacific Ocean; material: Seawater | place: Tonga | collected 2009 | depth 2000 m m
GTACAAATAACAAACGATGAAGCAATGGATAGTGTCTGTGACGCTATGACATACATAGATACAGCCTTGGCTTATGATATTAAAGAAGCTGAAGACTTAGTGTTAAGGCTACGGGAAACTATCAAGTGGATTGAATTACACGTTGATGGTGATTGGGATAGTAACGAACGTATGCACGAGGAGGAGTAATGCAAGTAGTAGTTAAAGATAGTGATGGGAAAGTGTACATTTATAATTCAATTGAAGAACTTATAACAATGCTTAATATACAGTTTGATTTAATGACTTTTGAACTAGTCAAGGAGAAAGTATGAGTAAGCAGGTGAGTTGGTTGAACACTCTCAAGAGTGACCTTGTAAGAGTGAATAGGACTATAAGTGTTGAACGTGAGAAGGTAAACAAAGGAATAAGTAATTTAAAGTTACTTAGTAAAGAGAGAGAAAGAATATTAGAAGACTGTTTAGGAGAATGTGATGGGAAAAGTTAAGAGAGAGTTGTTTGAGCCGACACAAGATGTGTTTGAGTGGCGTGAGGTGAATAAGGATATGTCTTTGGTTGAAGAGATTGAATACTTGGAATTTCAGATAGCATCAAACAAGAATGACCTACGTAAGAAGGTAAGACAATATAATAAATTAGTAAACAACACACAAGACGTGAAAAGTATGCTATAATTAGAATATCTTAGTTAGTTACTTAGTTTAAACAAACGAACTATACTGACTAAGAATAAATAACTTAGATGATTAGTGTCTTCTAAGTTAGGTGATTAGTTAGTAAGTAAGGTTGTTTTCTTACTTAGTCTAACTAAGTTAGGTAGCGTACTCAGTACGCAGATGTTTAATAATAATAGGAGTAAATATATGAGCGATTACGTATCATTAACAGGCGAAGTAGTTTTTAACCACATCAATAAGCCAGATGTATTTATGGGTGCTAGTAATTATAAGATTACTATTGCCTTAGATAAGGAAGGACTCAAGACAGCTGAGCTTGAAGGTCTTAGTCTGACTGACTACAAAGGAGCTAAGCAGATTACTGCTAAGCGTAAGGTGGACTTTGGTGAGCCTAAGGTCTATAATGCAGACAAGGAAGAGGTTAATGCTAGTCACCTCTCTTTGTTTGGTGACAAGGTAACTATCCAAGTGAAGAAGGGTAAAGCACCTTATGATTCTTATACTTATATCGAGAAGGTTAGAGTAGAAGAGAAAGCTGAAGGAGCTGGAGAGTATGACCCCAGTGAATTTTAAGTAATAAAAAATAGGGCTACTTCGGTAGCCCGTTTAATTTAATAGAGAGGTACAATATGAAAAGCAGTTTAGTTAGAAAAGAGCAGTGTCCCATCTGTGCAAAGAAAGGGGAAGACAAACATAAAGACAACCTATCAGTTTATGATGATGGACACACGTGGTGCTTCAAGTGTGGCGTAGGTGCTAGGAAGAATGAAGATGGCACTACTAACTGGAAACCCATTCATCTAGTTGAGGATGATGACAGTTGGAAGCATAAATATATAGGTGAACACTACCCTATACCTGAAAGAAGACTTAGAGCTGAGACCTTAGAGAAGTACAAGGTGAAGGTTGAGAAGGACAAAGCAGGTAAGATAATCAAACACCACTACCCTTATCACAATAAGAAGGGTGAGTTTGTAGGTATGAAGACCAGGATGGTTTCATCAAAGAAGTTCTTTGGTTCGGGTGACACTAGCAAGACCAACCAACTGTTCGGTCAACACCTGATAAAAGCAGGTCAGCTGAATGTCACTATATGTGAAGGTGAGCTGGATGCTATGTCTGCTTACGAAATGTTTGGTAACAGATTCAACTTTGTGTCTGTTGGTAATGGTGTAAATTGTGTTGATAACATCAAAGCAAACTTAGAGTGGCTTGACTCGTTCGAGACCGTAGTGCTGTGCTTTGATGATGATGATGCAGGAAGGGATGCTGCTAAGAAGATAGCACCCATACTAGGACCTAACAAGTGCAAGATACTGACACTATCAAAGCACAAGGATGCCAGTGACTACCTTGTAGAGGGCGATGGTAAGGCGTTCTTGGATGAGTGGTATGGTGCTAAGCCTTATGTCGTATCAGGTGTAGCATCAATTGAAGAGATGAGGACAGCCCTGATGGACTATAAGTCTACAGAACTGATACCTTTACCTGATTCATTTGGTGAGTTACAATATATGACAAGAGGTGGACTGGCTCGTGGCGAGCTGACCTCTATTATTGCACACACTAGTATCGGTAAGACAACCATTCTGAATGAGCTAATATATCACTTCGCAACCAACACCAAAGAAAAGATTGGGTGCTTTATGGTCGAGGATAATATTGATGAGACAATCAGGAAGGTGGTCAGTGTGCACACCAACACCAATCTACAACTACTCAAACCTCAAGACACTGATGTTGAGAGCATTATGGAAGATGCTGTTGCTATAGGATTTGGTAGCAGGATTCAGTTGCACAACGATGGTGGTGGTAGTATTGATATTGATGAGATGTTCTCTAAGATTAGGTACTTTGTTAAGGGGCTGGGTTGTAGTGTCATACTAGTAGACCCACTGCACACAGCAATCAAGAACTTATCTAACGAGAATATTGAAGAGGTTATGGATAGGTTCATCAAGTTGTGCAAAGAAACCAAAGCCTGTGTCATACTGAGTACACATACACGTAAGCCTGATGATGGGTCACACCCTCATAAGATTAGTGAGTATGATGTTAAGGGTTCGGGTGCTATACCCCAGGCTTGCCACAACAACATACTATTCAGTCGAGATAAACTATCTGAGGATGAGTATGAACGCAACTCTATACGTATCAGAGTGCCTAAGCTAAGGCGTACTGGTCAGACAGGTGAAGCAGGTTGGACACACTATGACAGTATCAAAGGTAGGCTAGAGAAGGGACACGACCCTGCATCAGGAGCTGATAATGATTTTTAGTTGCGACATAGAGACTGATGGACTAGACCCAACAGTTATCTGGTGTATTGTGTGCCAGGATGTCAAGACTAAAGAGGTTATCACCTTCACACCCAATACCGTAGGTCTATTCAACACCTGGTTGGAGGACGGGTGGACTTTAGTATTTCACAACGGTATAGGCTATGATGTGCCAGTGTTAGAGAAGTTATTAGGTACTGACTTCACCAACATACAGGTAGAAGACACTATGATAATGAGTCAGCTGGTCGACCCTCGTAGGGAGGGCGGTCACTCACTAAAGAGTTGGGGAGAGAGGTTCAGTTTCCCTAAGGGTGACTATGAAGACTGGTCACACTACACTGATGAGATGCTGAAGTATTGTATCAGGGATGTGGAGATAACAACTAGCCTGTACATAAGGTTAGAGAGTTCAGTGCAGGGAAAGAGGAATGCACTTGATTTAGAATATAAAATAAAGGAGTATTGCAGTGAACAAGAAAGATATGGTTGGTATTTTAACGAACGTAAAGCCCTTGAAGTATTACAGGATGTTACTGATGAGCTTAGGAAAGCTGAAGAAGAAGTCCATTCAGTATTTGAACCACTACCTGTTTGGAAGACCACCAACAGGCTCAAAAATAAATTTAAAAGGGATGGAACTAGAACACTGGCATACACCAAGCAGGTTAAGCTACAGTGTCATACTAATGGTGACGGTGAGTACGGTTACTATGCTTATCCACAACTCAATCTAGGTAGCAGACAGCAGGTAGCACACCACCTTATGCACTACGGATGGAAGCCTGAGAAGTTTACTGAAACAGGAAGACCAAAGGTGGATGAGTCTGTGCTTGAGGGTGTAGACATACCTGAAGCAAAGGTGATAGGAAGATACCTGATGTTGCAGAAGAGGAAGAGTCAGCTGGATAGTTGGTTGGATTGTTTCAACCCGTTCACTCACTCCATTCACTCTAGGGTACACACTATAGGTACAGTAACTAATCGTATGAGTAGCAGCAACCCTAACCTGCAACAGGTAACAGCAGGTAATAAGGAGTTTGGTGCTGATATGCGTAGCTTGTTCACAGTACACCCAGGTAGCGTGCTAGTTGGTGCAGACCTGAGTGGACTAGAGCTGAGGTGTCTTGCTCACTATATGGGAGACCCTGACTACACAGAGACCATACTAACAGGAGACATTCACATCAAGAACCAACAATCAGCAGGACTAGGCACAAGGAATGAAGCTAAGAGATTTATCTACGCCTACCTATATGGTGGAGGTGATGACTTGATTGGTAAGATTGTAGGTGGTGGTAAGAAAGAGGGTAAGGAAATCAAGAAGTCATTCTTGGACAACACACCATCACTAGCCATACTGAGGGAGAGGGTAGAGAAAGCATCAAGTAAAGGATACTTGAAAGCAATAGATGGTAGGCATATAAAGGTACGTTCACCACACTCAGCACTGAACTTCTTACTGCAATCAGCAGGAAGCATCATAGCTAAGCGTGCTTGGGTAATCTTTCACGAGAATTGTAAGCTACCATACCACCAGCTAGGTGTGATACACGATGAGATACAGATAGAGTGTGCACCTGGTGATGCTGACAAGATAGGTACTAGTATTGTGCAGGCTATGGAAGCAACAACACAATACTACAAACTGAAGTGTCCTATAACAGGTGAATATAAAATAGGAGAGAGTTGGAATGACACACACTAAGCCTTTGAGAAAGTGTGTCAGGTGTGATACTACTGCTGATACAGAAGATGAATTACTATTGTTTTGTAAAGAAAAGAAGGGCAAGTACGGAAGGAGAAACTTGTGCTACCCGTGCAATAGAAATAAAGAGACCAGATGGAGAGCTATGTTTCCAGAAAGGTATGTTAAAAAGACACAGAAGTATCACGCAGAGAATGTTTATGGCATTTCACTAGAAGAATATCATATAAGAATGTCAACATCAGATTGTTGTGAGGTGTGTGGCTCTAAAGAACGTCTAGGCTATGACCACTGTCACGAAACTAAACCACCTAACAACTTTAGAGGTGTTCTGTGTAACAAATGCAACAGAAGTATTGGTCAGCTAGGTGATAGCTTAGAATCATTAGAGAAAGTAGTAGCCTATTTAAAAGCAAGTGTGGTAAAATAATATAACAATAAGGGAAGGATTAACTATGAAGACGATTAACACAGTGGTAGAGGATGTATATAAGCTTATGGAAACTAAGGAATATGCAGGGGATTTAAATAAGATAGCAGATAAGATAGGTTCTGAGGTAAGTGAAGCAGTTGTTAATGCTATGTCACCTAGGGATAGTAATACAGGTCTACGTATGTCAGGCATAGGTAGGTGTGAGAGAGCACAGTGGTATCAACTTAAAGGTTACACAGCAGAAGAGATTAGTGGCAGTGTCTACCTAACATTCTTACAAGGACATATCCTTGAAGCAGTCCTATTAGGATTAGTCAAACTATCAGGTCACTCAGTAACAGAGCAACAGAAGAAGCACAAGGTGGCGGGCATCAGTGGTTCACAAGACTGCACTATAGATGGTGAACTGGTGGATGTGAAGACAGCGAGTGCTTGGTCTTATGATAATAAATTTAAGGAAGATGGTATCAAGGATGATGCCTTCGGTTACATCAAACAACTATCAGCCTACGGCAAGACAGCCAAGAGAGACACTGGTTACTTCCTAGCCTTCAATAAGAATAAGTCAACACTCAAGATGTGCAAGCAGGAACTTGAGCAGGATATTGATAAGTTTATTGTGCAGCTAAAGGATAAGATGGAGTTAGACACACCACCTATGAGACTTGCACAGGCAACAACAGTGAGTAAGAAAACAGGTGAAGAGAGATTGTGTATGACTTGTGCATTCTGTGGGTACAAAGATGCCTGCTACAACAACAAACTAACATCAAGACAGACAGGAAAGATTGTATCTTACTACGTAGACCCTCTTGGTGGTGATTTTTAAAAGGAAAATATGATAACAATAGAAGAACTTAAGGAAAGAGTAGCACAGAATTATGATGTATGCTTGATATGTGATGAGCTTGAGATAGGACCTGAAGAGTTACTTGAGTTCTTCGACAAAAGATTGTGGGATAAACGTGAGAGATTTGAGGAATATTATGAATGAGTATTTAATATTGAGTGGTGTGTGGGTAGTGATAGGTGCAGTGTGGACGTACTACAGTGACAGACGAGCATACAACGAAGGTATGATGGATGCAATAGTTATGCACAACAACGGCAACCTGACATACGAAACACACACTAATGATGAAGGGGATGAGATAATAGAGATGAAGGTAGATAGATATGAGGACTAATTACCTAGGTATTGTTATAGATAGAACCCGTGATAAGATTATGACTGACCAAGCAAGAGAGTTAGTCAGTGGGTACTACCTAAGAGGAGATGAGAAGTCACCTCAAGAAGCCTATGCCAGAGCGTGCGTAGCTTATAGCAACGGAGATGTTGAATTATCACAGAGGTTGTATGATGCTGTTAGTAGTGGTTGGTTTATGTTCAGTAGTCCTATACTTAGCAACGCTCCTATGCCAGGAGAGCAAGCTAAAGGACTACCTATTTCTTGCTTTCTTAGCTACATTCCTGACACTCTTAGTGGTCTTATCGAGCACCAATCCGAACTGGCTTGGCTCAGTGTTAAAGGAGGTGGTGTCGGAGGTCACTGGTCAGATGTACGTGCGATAAGTGACAAAGCACCATCACCTATACCATTCATTAAGGTAGCAGACGCAGCTATGACTGCTTACAAACAAGGACAAACAAGGAAGGGAAGTTATGCAGCATATATGGACATCAGTCACCCAGACATTATCGAGTTCATCAACATACGAATCCCTACTGGAGGGGATAGCAACCGTAAGTGCTTTAACATTAACAATGCTGTTAACATTACTGATGATTTTATGGATGCCGTTGTTGCTAATAGTGATTGGAGTCTTGTTGACCCTCACGATGGTACTGTACGTGACACTCATAGTGCTAGGGATTTGTGGGAGAGGGTTCTTGAGACACGCTTCAGAACTGGCGAACCGTACCTCAACTTTATTGACGAAGCTAATAGACAACTACCGAAGGAGCTAAAAGATTATGGACTCAAAATTAAGGGTAGCAATTTATGCAATGAGATTCATCTGCCCACAAATGAAAATCGCACGGCAGTATGTTGCCTTTCCTCCGTCAATCTTGAACTCTTTGAGACGTGGAGTGAAACATCGTTAGTGTGTGACTTAATCACTATGCTGGATAACGTACTGAGTAAGTTCATACAGGATGCCCCCTCAGAGCTCCATAAAGCCTCATACTCGGCACTTCGTGAACGCAGTCTAGGGTTGGGTGCAATGGGCTTCCATTCGTACCTACAATCAAAGAATATTCCTTGGGAATCTGCACTGGCTGTTGGTAAGAATAAGAAGATGTTCACCTGAGAGGTGAGTATCTTGATGGGGTTGGTAGTGGTAGACGTAACTCACACCTACTAGCAGTAGCACCTAATGCTAACAGCGGTATGATACTAGGCACGTCACCAAGTATTGAACCCCTTAAGTCTAATAGCTTTGTACATAAGACAAGGATTGGTAGTCACCTCATTAAGAACAAACATCTTGAGAAGGTGATAGAAGAACACCGTATGAGATTAGGTAAGGATATGGGATGGTTGGATAGAGAGTGGAGAAACATCAGCCACCACCTAGGCTCAGTACAACAGCTAGATTATCTAAGTGATTGGGAGAAGGATGTATTCAAGACAGCCTTCGAGTTAGACCAAGAGTGGGTGGTACAACACGCAGGTGACAGACAACCCTACATCTGCCAAGGACAGTCAGTGAATCTATTCTTTCCTGCAGGTAGTAATAAGTCCTATGTTAATAAGGTGCACCTAAAGGCGTGGAAGGCTAAGCTTAAGGGTCTGTACTACCTACGTACATCAGCAAATAATAATGCTGAGAATGTGGGCAAGAAGGTAGAGAGGGTAGCCCTTAAGGACTTTACAGAGGAGGACGAATGCTTAGCGTGTCAAGGTTAACAGAAGAGAGTAAGGTATATAAACCATTCCAGTTTCCTTGGGCTATGGAGATGGCAGAGAACCACGAGGACTTACACTGGACAGAGAAAGAAGTTAATCTCAGTGATGATGTAACTCAGTGGAAGGATGGGACACTATCAGTTAAAGAGAAGAACCACATCACTCAGATACTACGACTGTTTACTCAGTCAGATGTGGTAGTGGGTGGCAACTACTGTGATATGTTCATCCCTGTTTTTCGTAACAACGAGATTAGAAATATGCTGTTGAGTTTTGCAGCTAGAGAAGGTGTGCACCAGAGAGCTTATGCTTTACTGAACGACACACTAGGTCTACACGAGTCAGAGTATAGTATGTTCCTTGAGTATGATGCAATGGTAGAGAAGGTAGACTTTATGAAGGATGCTGATGTGCATACACAGCACGGCTTAGCTAGGGCTGTAGCACTATCAGTATTCAACGAAGGAGTATCCTTGTTCTCAGCATTCGTTATGCTACTTAACTATCAAAGGATGGGTAAGATGAAGGGTATGAATACGGTTGTCGAATGGTCTATAAGAGATGAGACTATGCACTGTGAAGGTATGAGTAAATTATTTAGGGAGTTCTGTAACGAGCATCCAAGGATTGTTAATGATGAATTTAAGAGAGAAATATATGAGATGGCAAGACAAGTTGTCAGGCTGGAAGATAAGGTTATTGACCTTGCCTATTCGAGTGGGAGTATTGAAGGACTTGATAAAGGTGAAGTTAAAACTTACATACGCTATCTGGCGGACAGGAGACTGATACAGATGGGACTGAAAGGCAACTTTAAAGTTAAAGAGAATCCTCTACCTTGGGTGGAGGAACTAACAAGCGGTGATAGTATGTCTAACTTCTTTGAGAAGACAGTGACAGATTATTCAGCAGTAGGTATGACAGGAGAATGGGGCTGGTGAAGAAGAAGGACTACCAGCCTAACTTTGAATGGCACAAAGGTTTCAAGTGGGTTAACTTTGGAACTGAAAAGAAACCTGTACTGAGAAAAGTACAGCACATAATGAAAGATAAAAAGGAGAAGTAATATGGTAAAGATTGGAGACCAGATAAAGATTCAAGATGGAAGCGCACCATCGTGGATGTACTCACTGACTATGTTCTTAAGTAAGCACGGTAGCAGTGACTTAGAGAAGACTATGAAGTATGCAACACTAGCAAGAGAGGGTGGTTGTGTTCAGGATGTTACGTTCAAAGAACTAGAAGCATTACTAACAGGTGTTAAATTAGAACAGGAGTTGATTGATGGAAAAGCTTAAAGAGATTTATGAAGATAACAAGGTTCTGGTAAAGCCAGTTCTTATTATAATAGTTGTTATTACTTTAATATTCTTTGGAGAATATTCTGATGTTTGAGAAGCCAAAGAACCAAGACCTTAGTACTAACAGCTTTGGTAACAGAGTACACAACACCAACCGCAAACCCGTTGAAGGGATTCCATTATCTGAAGTTGATAGCAGCTATGTTAATCCAAGGAACAACTCAGTGACAGCGATGGTAGGTATGGGCAAGGACAGTGATAGGACTATCAGCCATAAGTGGAAGAAGGAGGGTAGTGATTATATGGTAGCGTTTAGGAAGGCACGGTGAAAAGAGATGCCTTATATCTAAAAGTGCTAGAGAACTCTGCACTGTCTTGGTGCAGATTATACGAAGAAGAGAAGAATAAGAGAGAAGAGATTGAAGAAAGGTACAACGAACTTACTAAGCTCATACGCAAGCAGGGTAAGGATAGGGCAGACAAGGGTGATTATTCCGTATTTGGTTATTGGCACTAGGGGGTTTAATGAACATCAAAGAAAATAAAGATGGTGGTATTTTAGTAGAGCTGGATGAAGATGAGGTTGATGTCTTTGCTAAGATAGGATTAGAGACTGTGATTAAGGAAGGGTTACTTAGATTAAAAGAACCTAAGTATGAGCCTGAGTTTGGTATGTTAGGTGAGGTATCTGCACTACTTGAATGAGAAGGAATACTGGGATAAACTAATGGAGTTACCTGATGAGTAAACGTAAAAAAGTGAGTGCTATAAACAAACTCAACTTAGAACTAGCAGACATATCACCGCTAACAAAAGCACAGGAAAGGTTCTTTAGTTCTTACAACAACGTAGACAATCACCTACTGATTGGATTTCCTGGAACAGGTAAGACCTTCTTAAGTCTTTACAAAGCTTTTGGAGAAGCACTGGATAAGAAGAAGTGTGGTATAGTTATTGTTCGTAGTGCTGTGCCAACCAGGGATGTTGGGTTCTTGCCAGGTAACTTGGAAGAGAAGGGAGAGATATATGAACTACCATATCAGCAGGTAACTAATGAGTTGTTTGGTAGAGGTGATGCGTATGAGATACTGAAGAAGCACGGGGTGATTAGGTTTCTTACAACATCATACATCAGAGGTATCACGCTTGATGATGTTGTTATTATTGCAGATGAGTTTCAGAATATGACAGCACACGAAGCAGATAGTATCATCACTAGGCTAGGTAAGAACTCTAAGATAATCTACTGTGGTGACTTTATGCAGACAGATTTGATTAAGAATAAAGAGATGAATATACACAGATTCATATCAGTAATTGAGTCGATGGATTCTTGGTTCGATGTTACTGAGTTTGGTGTCGATGATATTGTTAGGAGTGGATTGGTTAAAGACTATATCATCACTAAGTATAATAAATATGAGGAGGGGTATTAGAGATGTTAACTAAAGCCATACTACCACTGCCTGTTTACTCTAAGGGGAGAGGAGATAAGAAGAGAGAACTGTTAGTTAGCGTGAACAACTGGCTGCCTATGCACTACATACAAAAGAATAATGTAAAGCAGGCTTACCATAAGGTAGCAGAGGAGTGGATAAAGACACTCCCTAAGTACACAAAACTAACAGCACACTACACACTATACTTCAAAGGGAATAGGAAGAAGGACATAGACAACTACACATTCCCCTTACATAAATTCCTGATGGATGCTATGGTTGAGTATGGTGCGATTGATGATGATAACTATGATTACGTTACAGGTATGTCTACCACCTTTGGTGGTATTGAAGAAGATAATTATGTGGTAGTTGAACTAAGAGGAGAAGTACTATGAATGAGAAAGGTCTGATGAAAGAGTTGTATAATAAGTTTAATATAAAATTAAAATCAACAAACAAGGACAAGTTCTGTAGGTGGGATGGTGAGTCAGCTAAATACTTAGCAGAACTTAAGTGCAGAAGAGCACACTACGACACACAGATGATTGAGTATTCTAAATTAGATTGTGTTAAAGAAGCAGCAGACAAGACAGACAGGGAATTTCTATACTGTGTATCAACGCCAGTGGGAGTGTATGTCTTTAATGTGTCTGAGCTGTGTCGCTCAAGTTATGATTTTAAGTGGGAGGACAAGTATCTTCCACACACAACAGACTTCAAGTCATCTGCGCATAAGACTAAGAAGGTAGGATATATAAACATCAAAGATTCTGTATTCAGTGCAACCTTTGATTAATTTTATGGTATAATACTCACCTATTATATTAGTATGTTCTAATATAGATATATAAACGGAGAATAGAATGAAAAAGATTATCGCAATAGCAGCACTAGTGGCAGCAACTACAGCATCAGCTGGTTTCTTTAACGACAACAACTCTTGGAGTACAGAGTATGGTAACACAGATGACAACGGCATCTTCAGTTTCAATCCTTACTCAGTCTTTGAGCCTCGTTGGTACATCCAGGAAGCTAATAACTTTATGGATGAGATTGATGAGAATGGTAAATGGCAGAAGCAGAAAGGTCACAGCTTTCCAGTAGCGTCATACAAGTAAGACAAGTATGACAAACCCCTGGTGTACTCTAAGTATGCCAGGGGTTTTTTATTGTCTAATATCCTAGAAGCTCTTTAAGCTCCGCCATATTCTCTACTCGTATCTTCCTGACCAAGGGTCGGTCCTTGGTTCTTCTATAGTAATCACCAGTACCACCAGCCTGAATCTCTACAGTCAGGTAATCCCTGGCAACATTAAAGTGTGCGTTGTTGTCAATAGCAAACCAAATCATCTCTTCAATCTCAGGACTAGTTCCTATTGGAGCTGTGCTACCAGACTTAAGCTGCATCTCACCTAAACTATCAACCCACTTAGTCTTGAGTGATGAGTTGTTGGACTTAACAATAGGATTATTTTTAAGTTGTTTGTCTATCTTAGTTCGGTCAGCAGAAGCTTCTTTCAAAGCTCTTTCAATATCAAACTGAATATGAGGGGCATTTATTCTAGTGTTATAGTTGGGTATGTCTGACAGTTTACAGCTCATTAGTCATCCTCCATTTGTTCTGCAAATATTGCACCTACTGTTGCTCTTAGTCCGAAGTCTAAGAACTGCTCAACCCCTTTACCTAAATCAATAGGAACATCATCAGTGTCAGTGAAGGCTGACCAGAAATCATCTATAACAGACAGTGCAGGTATGCTAGACATCTGTACTAAAGAGCCAGAGCCTACCCAAGGAACACCAGTAGCAGAGACTAAATCAATAGGACCATACTCCTTATCTTCATTACCTTTGATAGCATCCTTGATAGCTAAAGCCATAGCACCTAGTGCCATAGCTGTGGCTGCTGAACCCAGCCCACCAATAGCACCAACGACACCAGGAGAACACTGGTTATTTTTAACAACCTGTCTGTGTGTCCTCTTCATAATAGTATTACCAAACAGGATAGGGAATGATTTAAGCTGAGATAGCAACTGCATACGTGGGTCTGACATCCACATAGGTCTGTTACCTACTGTAGGTTCTAGTGCTACGTCAGTAGTAATCTTCCTCAACCAGGGAACTAACAAATCCCTCACACTAACTTCAATACCATCCTCTTTAGTGAACCTCTTGTCTAAGAATGAATCATTAAGTATGTCAATCTTACCATTACCAGCACGCACCATCTGTCTAAAATCTTCTAATGACATACCATTCTCCCTAAGCTCACGCTGCAGGGATGCCAACTTAGGACCTTTCATACCTGCCATCTTCTTAGCCTGCTCTTGAATCATCTTAAGACCAGCTGCTGCTGTCCATACACGTACAAAGTTAGTGTACTGTGTGAGGAACAAACCACCAGGAGAACGGAAGTACATAGTTAGAACCCTGTTACTGTCACCAGCCATAAGCTTATCAATACGCTCGTTAACCGCTGGGTTGATAGCCATACCCATCACATTCAACAGGTCCTTACCGAAGGACTTAGTTGTTTTAGTACCTGCCTTGCCACCATATATAGCTGACTTCATACCCTTCAGTACGTGTGCAGCTACAGTAGGTAAAGCCTTAATCATATTAGCAGTACCAACTCTTCCACTAATCCAAGCTGGCTCAGTGATAGATGATATTGGAGCTAGACCTAGGTAAGATATAGCGGTTACTGTAGTAGCAACCTTTGATGCTGCTTGGAATGCACGGTCCTGCTCGTTCTTAGGTCTCTTATAGATATTATGCTCAGCATCATACATATCCCATACAGCCTGTGCTTCTTCATTAGTCATCAGCTCTCTTTCTAAAGCCTGGTTGATTGATTTGTTTAGTTTGTCTGCCCTGTTACCACCAAACACCTCAGCAGATGCGGTACGTGTAGCTACCCTGGTTAGGTAGTCCTGCATAGAATCAAAAGCATTATCCTTTCTGAACTTCTTGTTAAGCGAATCCCATCTGTGGTCTCTGTGCTCTTCAAAGGTAGGCTTGCTTGTACCAGTACGCTTCTGAGTTGCTGCGCGTATCTGCTCTGATGACATAATAGAAGGGTCTTTACCATTCAGTATGTCGTTATAAATACGAGTGGCTTCATCCACCCTGTCTGCATATGTGGCAGTTTCTTTTGTCATACCCTTAGGGTACACCTTAACATCATTAACAAGGGATGCTATAAATTCTTCTTTGTTATTTCTAACAGTCTCTATGTCTATACCACGAGTGATGTAGCCCTCTGTATATCCTATCAGCTTTCCATTTTTTGAAGTTGATAGTTGTTTGTTCAGCTTTCCATCTTTTGAAGTTGATAGTTGTTTGTTTAAGTCTGCTAGTGCATCATCGTGTATCTTCCTGAGTGTGACAATATCATTATCCAACTCAGTTAGTTTCTTTTGACTGAGCTTAAGCTCACTCCTAGCCTCAGCAATCTTCCTTCCGTGGTCTTTATCTTTCTTAGCTGCTATGCTTTCACGCTCCATAACTAGACGAACATAATTATCTATAGGCATCTTAACAGAAGCACCAAACTCACCACCAAGTAAGTAATGCTTAGACCACTTGCTTTTTATAGTGTTAAATTCTCTAGTTAACTTACCTAACTGCGTGTGCTTCTTAGCATTAAAGGAAGAACCCATCTGTCTCTCACCAGAGCCAGACTCTACATCACCGAATGAACCAAACAACCTCCTTCTAACTAGGTCAACATCATCACCAGTATTAGCCTTACCAAACATATTCTGGAACATATTAGTGGACCTGTTGAGTAGCTTTTCAGCAGCAAAGCCACCAAGATTACCGAGAGTTCCCTTAGGTTCTTCAGGTGCGTTGTATAGTGTGGGTGTAATATCAGGGATAATAATAGAAGTGTCACCCTTCTTTGTAGGAGGACCTACATAAGAATCTGTTAGCTCCCTGAAAGACTTATCATAATCAAGACCTGATTGTAGCTTAGCTGCTCTGTCTTGTGCGTTAAGGAAGTCAGTTCCCTGCTTTCTAAATTTATTCTGTGCCCTGCCTTGGCTTATAGCACTAGGTGTAGACATAGGAACACCAGCTGCTGTACCTACAACACCTGATGTTATAACCTCTCCCGAGTCTAATCCTCCTAGACCTGTTGATGATGTACGCTGAGCATTAATAGTCTGCAACATCTCAGTAGCACCTTCAGATAAAGAACTAGTACCACCATACTTTATGCCTTCTCTTAGCTGACGAACAAAGGTTTGTTTTTGTGTCTTTGTTAGGTGCTTTAATATGTCCTTACCTGTGGAAATATTAGGAAGGTCAACACCCTGCATAAATCTCAAAGGAACTAAGCCCTCCAGTGCGACATTCTCAAGACCTGTGATTACTGCATTATCTAACTGGGCATCACTCATTTGCTCAACAGTAATACCTAACTCATCAGCGTGCTTCTGTATAACCTCATTGATAATTACAGGTGTAGGGGCAGCAAAGGTAACTGCACCGAGTAAAGTTCCTACAGCCTTAACCTTGGCATCAGGAGATTGCATCATCTTACCAGACAGCCAAGAACCACCAGCCTGTAGAGACATAAGGTATCCATTCTCTTTAACCTTCTCACCAATAAACCCAGGCATATCTTCCCAAGGCACTTGTGTTACATCATTACCATACTTAGAATATTCAGACTTATATCCCTTAACTCTATCTTCAGCCTGTGCGTCTAAATCAGCTCCCCACTTCTGAACATCTTCAGGGATGACACCATCACCAAACAAGCGAGGACCATACTGACTTAAGAACTTACCATAAGAGCCTTCAAACTGTGACTTACCCACATCCCAGGGAGACGCGGTGCTCACACCACCAATAAGCTGGTCGTAGTCTATAGCACCGACACCATCTCCTGATGTCTTAGCAACATCAAGAAGCATACTGTATGTATCTTTATCTTCTTCCTCTTCCTCTTCCCAGAATGCCATAGCTATATCTTCCCTGCGTTCCTAAGCTCTAAGAACTTTATGTAGTGTGAGTTAGTTGGCTCAATACCTAGACCAATCATCTGATATTTTACGTTCATCTCTTCTTGTGCTAACGCTGTTGCTGACCTAGTTCTTTCAATCTCAGACATAGAACCAAAACCTAAGAAACCCCCCTTGTCCTGCATATACTTATCAATAAGATTGCTGGATTGTGCCTTAACCATATCAGTCCACAGGCTCCGCTGCGCAGCTGTGGCTTTACCACGAGCAGTTGCACCAGCTTTACTTAGATTTGCTTGGTTAGTGGCAGCTGTGTTAGCAGCTGTGCTCCACCTAGCGGAAGGGTTGGCTGGTCTTTGATTAGAAGGATTCATACCGTAAGACATAAGCTCTCCTAATCTAAACAACCTATTATCCCAAGGCGCATTACCTTGCTGTGCTAACGCCCAGTCCTTGACTGAGCCTAATCCACCTGTGATGTCATCCCATAGAGAAGAGCTTTCAGGTGTTGTGCCTGGTGGTGGTGGAGGTGGTGTACCAGTAGGTGTACCAGGAGGTGTACCAGGAGGTGTACCAGGAGGTGTACCAGGAGGTGTACCAGGAGGTGTACCAGTAGGTGTACCAGTAGGTGTAACAGTGAAAGGGATAGTAGGCTTAGGCACAGCACCTGTTCTAGGGTCAGGGAAGCCCATACTGTTTCTAACAGCAGGTGTTGCAGTACCTAATGCACCACCGATGCCTCCCTCCTCATTAAGTGCTTTGTCAACAACAACACCACCGACAATAATCTTAGCTGCATCACCAGCTAGAGTACCATTGCCTGCACTATAGCTTTCAAACTTACCAGTATTATTATTGTTTCTCACTAGGGTCTTGCGGTATCTGTCCTTGAACCACTTGCTCTTCTTAATAACACCCCAGCCTTTCTTCAGCATCTTGCCAGCACCTACAGCACCAGCAGCAGCTATAATACTAGTACCTGGATTGTCTTTCATATACTGAATGTATGCAG
>JYMV01013495.1_pt1 | contig 16738 bp, 14 predicted proteins | sample 338911 | NCBI WGS metagenome assembly JYMV01 (sample SAMN03354496, study PRJNA234377) | hydrothermal vent metagenome | biome: Deep sea; feature: Hydrothermal plumes at the Eastern Lau Spreading Center, Western Pacific Ocean; material: Seawater | place: Tonga | collected 2009 | depth 2000 m m
ATGCTCAACAAGCGTATATTTCGGAGCTTCAGCAGTATATATCAATAGAACCAGAGACAGTTCTAATATCTGGCGCTAACCTTCAAGTAGTAAGCGGAGAGGGTTCAACAAATTCAGTTGTTAACGGAACAGGTAACATCATTATTGGGTATGATGAGGATAGCGCTAACGTCAAGACGGGCTCTCACAACCTTGTAGTTGGATATGGACATACTTATTCTTCATATGGAGGCATTGTAGTTGGTTATAACAACAGAATTATTGGAATTTATTCTTCCGTCTCTGGGGGGCAGGTTAACACCGCTGAGGGAGATTTTTCTTCCGTCTCGGGGGGTTTTTTAAACAGAGCTGAGGGAAGTAAATCTTCCGTCTCGGGGGGGTTTTGTAACAGAGCTTTGGGAGAAGAGTCTTCAATCTCGGGTGGTGGTGAGAATATAGCTTTTGGACTTAGGTCTTCCGTCTCGGGTGGTGGTGGTAACATCACCGAGGGAGGTGAGTCTTCCATCTCGGGGGGTTTTTTTAACTATACTGAGGGAGTTAGGTCTTCCGTTTCGGGGGGGCAATTTAACATCGCTGTGGGAAGTCACTCTTCCGTATCGGGGGATGCTTGGAATACGTTCTTAGATAACTCAGTTGACGGGAATACTATTGATTAGTGGTTTGTTCACTCACTGAACGAACAGGTGTTCAGCAGTATGGTAAAAACTTCCGATATTTGATAAACACAAAAGACATTGCTTTCTCAGATTGTCTCTCTTTTTTGTTTTTACAAGCCCGATTACTATCTTTAATACGCCTGAGAGAAAGAGTAGAGTTGGAGTATAAGCTGGGTTACAACGAGGTTTAGACTCATTTTACCAAACACGAAATCAAAGATGGACATAAAAGACGATCAAAAGAACGAGTCAACAGACCAGCCCAAGCAATCAAATGAGCATTCGAATGGCGAGTTAAAGCCTAAAACGAATGAAGAGCTGAACGAAGAAAATCCTAACAGACGAAAAAGGAAGCAGGCGACAGAAGAGCAGCTTAACAACCCTTTGCACGGTGTGAAATTGGCCCAACTTTTAGAACGGATTGTTGACTATTATGGGTGGCGTTATTTGGCAGATCGTGTCAACATTCGGTGTTTCAAGTACAACCCTACGATGAAATCAAGCGTCCGATTTTTAAGAAGAACACCTTGGGCGAGAGAACATGTTGAGGATGTCTATTTGGATATGTTGGAAGAGCTAGAAAACGAAGCAGATAATAAGGGGAGGTAATTTCCTTGAATTTGAGACCGAATTCCTAGCTGAATGTATCTAGGATCGTTAATCGATATATTTTATATCACCCACAACACGAATCGTCATTGTAAGGTTTGTTTTCTTGTATGGGCGGACATGGGATAGTGCCGTACGAACAATACACACAGCAGTCGTTATTTATCGGTTTAAGCACTTCGCCACAGCCATCACATTTGTAGAAATATTGACAAGCATCGGTCGGCATAGTTTCCTCCTTCTCGAAAGAACATAGCGGACAAGTGATTTTTGAAACGAGCTCAATTTTCATGAATCTGGGATTCGGTTACGACATAGCCAGTCTCTTCCTCAATCGCTTTTGCAAGATCTTCAATAGAAATGACGGTGTTATCGAACTTAATGTTTGATTTGCCGGACTCATAAGAGGTGGTTGATTCAAATACACCCTCGCTATTTATCAGAGTAGTATTTACATGGTTCTCACAACTTCCACAGCTCATACCAATAATGGTGAGTTCGGCAACGGTGATGTTTTGGCCTGAAGCACTGTGCTCGTTAGTGGCAGTCTCTTGAGAGTAGAAAACCGAGGAAATATAAGGGTAACCAATGGCTAACACTGAAAATAAAGTTATTAGAATCAGAAAATTACGGGACTGGAAGAACGAAGGTTTGCCTTCGGTGTCACAACAATCCTCTGGAGCGGACTTTTTCAAATGCGTATACCAAGCGTAACCGAGAGAAATCACCGCTAGAGCGATCAAATAAGGCCTGAGTGGCTCAATCCACGAAAAGGCAGATCCCAAACCGCCCACGCCCGCAACAGCAGCAATAATAGGAGGGAGGCAACAAGAAGAAGCTGCGATTGCAGCAATAACGCCTGTGCCGATAGCACCATTTCCGGATTTTTTCATAAACCGAAGTTAATTGAAAACTCCACCTCTTTCGACTATACTTTTGCCAATAGATGAAAAAGGAAATTGCGATACTTTTTAGCACAGGGCTTCTCTGCCTAGGAGTGTTTTTTGCTATTTTCTCCGCCCTACAAAACAAAACGATTTTTGAGAAAACGCTGGAGAACATCGCCCATACTTATGAGCGCATAGAAACTAAGGAGAGCTATAAAATTCTTAAAACACCAAACCCATACGTGGAAGTTTCGGACGAGAAATTTCTGAGATGGGATGCCGAAATTTTCGGTTTTATTAAGGACAGACGATACATTAATGAGGAGAAGTATAAGGGGGAGGTTCGAGCGGCATTTTTCCCGCTATTCCCCGCGGTTTGGCGGGTGTCGGGATTTTCTGCGCGCTCGATTTCGATATTTAATTACCTGATTTTTATCCTTAGCGTTGCGATTCTTATGGCGCAATTCTATAAAGGAAGCCTGAAAGAAAAAGTGCCGATTTACACGATATTAATCACCCTTCCTACGAGTGTGATCTACCATATCCCCTATTCGGAATCGCTTTTTATGCTCTTTATGACGGTGGTCGCAATAGGTATCGTGAGGCAGAAATATTGGTTGTACTTCGTGGGAGCCATGTTGCTCGCTATGGTCAGACCAGCAACAATCTTCGTGCTTTTAGCGATTCTTGCCGTGGAGGGCGTGAGGTTTTTACAAAGTCGGGGCGAAAAAGGGCGGGTTCTCGAGCTAATTAAAAGGTCGATAATAAAGGCAAGACCTTTCGTGCTGGGCTATTTCGTAACGATACTTATTCAATACGAATCGTCTGGGTCATGGTCGTCCTTTTACGAGGCTCACCTTCATTGGGCGCGCTTGTTGCCTTCGGCTTCAGGCATTACGGACTGGTCTGTAGAGGGTTTTGGGATGAACGTCTTTAGTATCTTTTTCGTGTCGTCGCCAGCCATGATTTCATCTGTGGTGATATTGAAAAAAACCTCTATTAAGGAGCTGTCGAAAAGACAATATCTCCTTCTCATTTCGCTTTTATATCTGTCGGGAATTTTAATATTCACCATCCTCACATCACACGGAAATTTGCACAGTTTCTTCAGATTCGTTATGGCTTCGCCGCTTTTTTATCTCAGCGTCATCCTTGCCTTAGACCAAATAACCTCTCTCTCATCTAAGTTTCGACTTAGGCTATTCACAGCCATGTTTTTATCTCTCTCCTCCTTTTTCGCCGTCGTTGGATATGGAGGAGGTATATTGAAATTTGAATACACAGGGCTATTTCTCCTACTTGGAATTACAGGGCTGGCCCTTTCTCATAAAAAGCATTTACCACCCAAGACAAGTCGTAGAATAGCCTTCTCCGGCTTGGTCTTTTTTAGTATAGTTTGGAATACATACATGCTCAACGCATTCCTCTGCAACGCCTGGACATTTACCTGATTAATGTGGGAGCTTATCTTTTAATCGCCCATAAACCACAACGCCGAACATTGCCGCTAAGATTGAAACGAGGATAACTCCATAACCACTCCCTACTAACGCGTAAAGAGGACCGGGACATGCGCCTGTTAAAGCCCATCCGAAACCGAAGATTATTCCTCCGATTAAGTTACCTTTTTTATTAAATACCTTGGGAGCGGGGGAGATGATTTCGCCCGAAAGGGATTTGGCATCAAAGCGGCTAATAAGCCAGAGTGATATAGCTCCTACAGCTATTGCACTTCCGATTATACCATACATATGGAAGCTTTGAAACCAAAACATTTCTTGAATTCGGAACCATGAAAGCACCTCCGCTTTGACTAAAATTCCGCCGAAAAGCATACCGAGTAAGATTGAATAAATATGTTTCATAGCGTTATAGAGTTGCCAAGATTAAAGGAAGAACGAACCAACTAACGAGTAGCCCGCCAATGAAAAATCCGATTACCGCGACGAGCGAACCGAGCGAAAGCTGGCTTAAACCCATTATGGCGTGCCCCGAAGTGCAACCCCCAGCATACCTTGTCCCGAAACCCACAAGAAAGCCGCCGAGGATAACAGAAATTAATGTCGCGGGACTAGAGATATGATCGAAAGAAAAGATTTGTTCAGGCATGAGCCCAGTAAAATCCGAAATCCCCATTGCGCTCAGTTTTGCAACGGTGGCATCAGAAATCCCAACGAGTTTGTCTGTTGGAAGATATTCCGCAACTAGAACGGCTCCTAAAAATATTCCCAACACGAAGAGTAAATTCCACTTCTCTTTTTTCCATTCGTACTTAAAATAGTCAGCACTAGAAAATGAGCACATGGCGCACATATGTTTTAGAGAACTACTAACGCCGAACGATTTATTCAGAACAAGTAGGAGTATAGGCACCATAAGGCCTATCGCAGGCCCGGCAAAATACCATGGCCACGGATCAGATAAAGCTTGTAACATGTAGATTCGTTTGCTATTTAAATTGTAAATTTCCCCTTAAGATATTGCAAAAGATGACATACTCAAACATGACCCTACTATTTTTATCGGCATTCAGTGTTTTTATGATAGCATTTTCAGGTTTTCAGGCAAAAGCCCAAACCCTAATTGCTCCATCTTTCCTTTCCGGAGATAGCTTTACTACGGGGATTACAGGTTTTATTACGGCCGGTGAACCAGGAGAGAATATGACCTGGGACTACAGCGGAATATTTGTACAGGACAGCTATGAAACGATAATCCTTCCGTCTTCACCTTCGGCATATGAGGACGATTATCCCGACGCGAATTGGATTATGTACGTAGCAGTAGCGAGTCAATCTATCTATCTTAACTTAGGTCCAGATTACTTTGAATATTTCGGAGGGGTGGAGCAAGGTTCGAGCTATCCATTGACGAATTCAGAACGATTCTTCCCTTATCCATTCACATTTGGTGACACGTGGACAGACGATATGTCGGGCACTTTAGATGTTGCTGGGCTTATCTTAAATCGCACGGGTACGGTTGAGAGCACGATTGACGGATATGGATCTATAAGCTTGCCAGGCGGCATTCAACTTGACGACGTAACAAGAGTAAACCTCCATCGCGAGATAACAGACTCCTCAGAGGTGGGGGTGGATATTTATATAATAGACCAAATCAGGTTTTACCAAGGCACGATGCTTGCGCCTCTTGTAAATCACACCCACTTACAAGTAATTTCGCCTCTTGACACAACGATTGCAGATTATTTCGAAATTATACAGGGTTACACAGTCGGAATAGATCAGGTCGTTGATCAGGAAACAGGAGTTGAATTCGGAATGTTCCCAAACCCCGCTACTGACAAAGTGCAAGTGGTTACTTCGTCTTTCGGTAATGGCGGAAGTGCGATAGAAATTATTGAGGTCAGAGATATTACAGGTCGCCTTGTAGAGGCCGTTCGCCCGATTTCAGGCTTGAACGTTACAGTATTTGACGTAAGCTCTTGGATGAGCGGAGTATATACCGTTACGGTAAATCCAGGCGAACCAGGTTCAACAACGAAGCAGTTAATTATCGAGTAGGGCGGGCACCTACTAGTACGCCCTCTCGGCCTTTCCTTCCATGTAATAAACGAAGGCCTTATTTACAACACGCCTTCCTCCTGGAGTAGGATAATTTCCCGTGAAATACCAATCTCCAGTATGGTTAGGGCAGGCTTCGTGGAGGCCCTCAATGGTTTGGAATATAATCTTAACCTTAGCACCCATTCCCTCAGGCGTGAGCAGCACAGAAATTTTATCGGAGATTTCATCATCTGTGAACGGATCGTATATCGCAGTGACAGGATTCGTGATTTCTGCAAGGGGTTTTTTCAACTCTGCCTTACATTTTTCATACGTTTCTTGTAGGATGTGTTCCAAACCGCGATCCTTCAATAGAGCCACCACCGCGCGGAAAGCGATAAAGTCGTTCATGCGAGCCATATCGATTCCGTAACAATCGGGGTATCTAATCTGAGGTGCGCTTGAAGCGACGACGATGAGTTTGGGCCCTAAGCGGTCAAGGATTCTAAGGATGGACTTTTTAAGGGTAGTTCCTCTTACGATACTGTCGTCAATTACTACGAGGTTGTCTTTTCCTCGACGAATCGAGCCATAAGCGACATCGTAAACGTGGGCGACGAGGTCGTCACGTGAAGAGTCGTTAGTTATGAAGGTTCGAAGTTTTGCGTCCTTGATCACGACTTTTTCGCTGCGAGGGCGTTCGCTTAGAATGCTCTCGATGTCGTCAGTAGACGGGTTCGCTCCGAGACCTTTAATCCGCTCGATTTTACTTCTGTTGAGGTAGGATTCGAGACCCTGTATCATCCCGTAATAACAAACTTCAGCTGTGTTAGGAATAAAACTAGAGACCGTGTTATCTAGGTCGTGCTCGACAGCTTCGAGAATTTTAGGAACGACTTTTTCTCCGAGAGCCTTACGCTCTTTATAGATATCAAGGTCATTTCCACGGCTGAAATAGATGCGCTCGAAACTACAGGCGGTACGATTTCCAGGTTCGACAACCTTCTCCATAGAGGCTGATCCGTTTCGCTTAATGATTAAAGCGTGACCGGGTTCGACCTCTTTAATTTTATCTGCAGTGAGATTAAAAGCGGTTTGGATTACAGGTCTTTCAGAAGCTGCAACTACAACTTCATCATCTTCATACCAAAAAGCTGGGCGAATCCCATTAGGATCTCTAAGAACGAAAGCATCGCCATGACCGAGTAGTCCACACATAACATATCCGCCATCGAAGTCGGAAGCTGATGATTTTAGAACACTTCCGAGATCTAAAGTGTCTGCAATACGCTCTGAAATAGTCCTGTTATCAAGTCCCTCAGCTTTGAGAGCGTCGAATCGGTTTTGGTTTTCTACATCAAGGTAGTGACCTATTTTCTCAAGAACCGTTACTGTATCAGACTTCTGCTTCGGATGCTGACCTATCTCGATGAGTACGTTGAAGAGCTCATCGACGTTAGTCATATTGAAGTTCCCAGCGACAACGAGGTTACGAGTACGCCAATTGTTTTGGCGTAGAAAAGGGTGAAGATTTTCAATATCATTCTTACCGTAAGTTCCGTAGCGGAGGTGTCCGAGAGATAATTCACCTGTGAAGGCAAAATTCTCTTGAAGGAAATCTGCATTTGCGAGCTGATCTGGAGCCAAATCGCTAAATCGCCCCATAATATTTGAGAACACATCTTGAATAGGTTTCCCATCCAAAGATCTCTGACGAGAAATATACCTTTTCCCAGGGCTGACATCGAGCTTGATGTTTGCCAAACCGGCGCCGTCTTGCCCCCGATTGTGCTGTTTCTCCATCAGGAGATACATCTTATTTAGGCCGTAGAATGCCGTTCCGTACTTGTCGATGTAGTACTGAAGGGGCTTTTTAAGTCTTAGAAGTGCGATTCCGCATTCGTGAGTTAAGAAGTCGCTCATAAAGATGTTGTAGGTGGAGGTACAAAGGTAGTTACTTAGATTCTTTTTTTAGGCTCAAACGGTAAGTTTAGATAGGCTTTTAATAAAAACTTAATGGCTGGTTTTTAGGCGAGGCATCAATAAGTCGGAATTACAAATTATTACTCCGTCCGTATTTCCCGGAGCACTCCAAACAGTAGTCCAACGTTTCGGCTAAACAGCGTTTTAATGCAGTTTAGGTTTTGTTATGTTTAGTTTTTTTCTAGCCAAGCAATTATATAATCACTCAGCTCTTTCCTTTTGTTTGTAAACGAATGGTCAGATTCAATAACTTTATATTCAGCACTGTCTTTTAGCTCGCCTGCCCATTCATGACTCCAGTCGTCATCATCTATTATGAGCACCTTTTTAGAAGAAAGTTTCGATGAATACGTCAATACATTATATTCAGTTTTATGGTCAAGTAGTTCCTGTACAAACTCTCTTGGATTGCAGTTCAGCATGAATGATGACCTAATATAATTTTGGAACCCTTGCAAAGAATCAATTGAAGTAACTTCCCTCATCCCATATCCAAAGTTGGCAGCGGAGAGTGCTATTATTTTTTTAACTCGATTGTCATTAGCACCTTGAATTAAAGCTAAACCGCCACCTAAGCTATGCCCTATAAGAACAAACCTGCTTGTATCAATACGCATTTTAGAAATGATCGCCGTGTCCGAAAAGAAATCAAGAACATGACCAATGTCTGCAAGGCAATTTGAGTAGCTATAAGTACCCTGGCTTCCCCAGGCCCCTCTATAGCTGAAAAATATTGCATTCCTTCCGCTTCTTCTTACGTCTTGAGCGAGATCCAAATTTCTTTCATTTCCAGGTATACCATGTAAAAATATAACGGTTTCTTTTATTTCTTTACCAGATGCTATTAATGCATATACGGCTATTGAATCACCCTCAATGCCAATTGCCATTTCTTCGTTAAAAGTTAGGTATTCCTCTTGGCCTTCCTGAGCGTTGACGTTTATTCCTAATATTAGGAAGAAGGCAAGAATAATATTTTGTTTTTTAATCATGGTTTTCAATTATACATAACGAATTATGTATGGTGCGTTTTAATGCACTATACACCGTGTTATGGCTATTTTCTCTTTTTAAAACCGTTTTGTAAAGTTGAAGCCAAGGCCTGCAGTATTACCTAGTGTCGGGAAGCTGTAAACGTTCCAAGAAAACGATTTTTCCTTTAATTTTCTATTTGTTATTAAATTCCAACTGCTTAGAATCAATGTGCTTGTCCCAAGCCCAATGTTGATCAATGATAAATTTCTTTGCGAAGGATTTACATAAGTTCCACCCCAAGTCATATGCTCTTTTGGATAGTTTAATGCTCCAAGTGTAATTTGTCCAGCACCCGTAATTAGTCCTAAAATTGGAACTGTTTTACTGTTAGCTCCTTTTGAAATTTGAATACCATTGATTGTGTTTAATGACAAATTCAGTCCGCTAACTAATGATGAAGAAACGCCATAAGCAGGTGAAATATAATTGTCAGTTGGAGTAGATCCGTATGTTGGCTGAATCATTGCGCACTCTTCTTTTGTAAATCCGCTTGATTGAACCCATCTGTCAATTGTTTGGTCATTCATTGCAAGTAAATACTCGTATTTAAACTTTGAGTTTATTTCTTCTGCAATTTGTCTTCCAGCAGTTTGTTCAATTAAAAAACCAACCGCACAAACACTTCCATCTTTATCAATGAAGCAGGGAATTCTTTGGTCTGGATAATCATAATTTTTTGGAAACACGCCTGCTGTCCAATACTGGTTAAGCAAATCAAGCATTTTCAGTCTATTTTCTTTTTGCTCTTTCGTTAATGATGAGACGTCTTTACTTCTCAGTAGTTTCTCAACATACTTTAAATGTGTCTGAAGTCTTACGTTTTCATCAGTTTCATTGGTCGGTTGTTGTCCCAATATTTCCATAAAACTAATGTCGCCAATTAAAGCATTAACAGTTTGGTCCATTTCATTGGACTGTCTATTGCAACTCGCTAAAATTGTCAACATTAAAATTTTCAGGATCCATTTTGATGTTTTCATATTTCAATTTTAATGGTTTCTGAATCGTTTTAATTAGCCATAACGTTTGTGTATGAAATGTAGGGCTTTCAGAGTAACTTTTATGTTATCTGAATAAGAAGCTTTTGAGAGCAATGAACTTCCTAATACCTCTTTCAACCCCTATATTTTATACACTTTGTTAGGTGCCGTTTGTTTTCTTCTCCTTGAAGTCAATTTTTACATGTTCGATTTCAATCCGAGACATTTTCAAGAGCAATCCATATTCACGTCCCAATAAGTCCATTAATTTATCAAATTCATTTTTCTGAAGTTTGAAATTAAACTTGTTAGGTAAATCAATTTCTGTCAAAATGTATTTGTCGTAACTTGAATTGAGAGTATGTACTAATTGATTAAAGTCAGCATTTTCCAATTTTATTTCTTTAGAAGAAACAGTCGTTGTGGATGAATTTGATGAATCACTTTTATGCTGCATTAGAAGTGTTGTGTCCGATATTTGCAATTTCCAATTTTCCCGGAGAATATTGTCCTTAGTAATTGTAAAGCCATATGCGTTCTGTAATTCATTAAGAATTATCTGTTTTGATTTTAAGGGGTCAGAATAAGTTTTGAATGTCAAGTTAATTTTTTGATTTGACTTTTCGTCAGGATTGAATTCAATTAGTTTTTCTTTTTTATCAAGTAATTTGCTAATCAATGTCTTCAATTTAATATTTTCAAAAAACACTGAATCTTTTGTAAAAGATGAGAATTTAGAGTCTAATTTTCCGAATCCAATTTCTTCAATTTTTAATTTGTATTTGTCATTTGAAATATTCAACTTTTCAAGTGGTCCACTCATAAACACTAATGGAATTGCCAAGAATATTAAATTGTGCAGGGCATGCAAATAAAAACCCCAAATAAGACCGTATTTTACTCTAAGGTAACCCGTGAAAAGTCCTAATATTAACTGTGGAGCAACCAATATCGGAACAAAAATTAATAGTGTAATTGAGTATTTAAAATTCACAATGTGAACCAAAGCAAAGATCAAAGCCGATAAGTAAAAAATGCCTTTATAATATGCTTGCCACTTGCTTTCTATGTAAGTCTTGATATTCTCTTTATTCTTTTTTCCTGTTATTGAAGTAATTAAAATAAAAAGTCGTGCAGGATAGTTCTGTTTTAAGCGCAAATACAATCTGAAAATTAATTCTTCGATAAATGGGATGATGAACGCTCCAAAAAGTATGATAAGCCATGGGGGAAGCAGTTGTAATTGTTTGGAAATCTTGTGGCCTCCTAAGTCAATAAGACCTGCCCGCTCAACAGCGTAAATCACTACCATAAGTATAACCATTAACGGAATGTCTATAGCTAAAATGGAAAACAGCCGTTTGCTCTTGAGTCCTAATTTTTGTATTGAATCCTGTTCATCTTTCGGGTTTCTTAGAAAACCTGATAGGTCATTCCATGTATCTTTAATTGATTTTATCATTTTAATTTATTCAAATGGCACCTAACACCCCGCTAAACAACAATGGTGTTTAGTTGCTAATATATGACTTTTTCTAAAGGCTTGACGTCGTTAAGGTTTAAGCTCATTACTCTATCTAAAGGGCTTATTATTTTGCGCAAAGAGGTGTCAGAAATATGAGTATATATTTGTGTAGTTTTTATAGATGAGTGGCCTAGAAGATCCTGTACATACCTGATGTCGGTGCCGTGTTCTAATAAGTGAGTTGCAAAGCTGTGTCTGAGAGTGTGAGGAGTAACTTTTTGCGCAAGGCCGGCTTTTCGTGCTGCCTTCTTTACGATGTTTAGAACAGATGTGCTACTATATTTCTTCTTTGTGGGGCTTTCAAAAAACCAATATTTAGGATTGTAAATCTGGAGATATTCAATAAGTGACTGCATAAAAGTTTGTGAGAGGAGAGACACTCGGTCGCGATTTCCTTTCCCGCCCCTGATTGTTATCATCATTCTTTCATAATCGATATCACCCTTCTTTAAGTTTAGCAGCTCTGATCGTCTGATACCACTAGAGTACAATAAAGCTATTATACACCTGTGCTTTATGTTATTTGTAGAAGTGAGCATTCTTAAGATAGATTGTTCACTGATAACTGTAGGTAGCTTAAACTCTTTTTTAGGCCTTTCTATCCAATATGTTAATCGCTCACGATTTAAAACACGCTCGTAATAGAATTTAATGGCATTGATGATTTGGTTTTGAGTACTAAAACTAATGTTTTTAGTTCTGATAAGGCTATAGATATAACCCTCTATTTCAGCTTTAGAAATATCGTTAATAGCTTTATCGTTAAAGCGATGTAAAAACTTCTTAAATAGACTGAGATATGTTTTTTGAGTATTCACGCTATATCTACGCTGGATAAGTTTTTGCTTATATTGAAGTAAGATTTCTTGTTTCATTCAAGTATTCTATTCAAAATCGTGATATGTATTCTGAATAATATTTATTCGTGATGTCGCAGTTTATATCTGTTTGTAATTATGAACACGCCTTGCGAGTTGTACATTTGTAGCGATGGCAAAAGACTTAGAACCCGAAGATTTTTACACAACTGAGGAGGGCTTTATTGTGTTCACAGAAAAGTACCATTTAAAGCGAGGGCATTGCTGTGAAAGTGGGTGTAAACATTGTCCTTTTGATTTTGATAAAAAGACGGGAACCTACAGAAAATAGAAGTGATGACTTTAGAAAAATTTCAGGAAGAGATTTTAGCGGGTATTCCAGCGGTGCTTCCTTCAGCGAAAAAGCGTAGTGATGCGGTGTCGCACGCGCCGGTGAGAAAGGCGATTTTAGAGCCACATGAAAAGGAACTTGCGCTTGCAAATGCACTCAGATATTTTCCTTCGGAGCAACATGCGGAATTGGCGCCTGAATTTGCCCAGGAGCTTGAGTATTTTGGAAGAATTTACATGTACAGGCTTATGCCTGAGGGTGAGATTAAAGCGCGCCCCATTGATTGGTATCCAGCGAAATGTCAGCAGGCGGCGGCGATTATGCTTATGATTCAAAACAATTTGGACCCCGCAGTGGCTCAGCATCCGCATGAGCTTATAACTTACGGAGGGAATGGTGCGGTGTTTCAAAACTGGGCTCAGTATCGCCTTACGATGAAGTATTTGAGTGAAATGGAATCAGACCAAACCCTCACTATGTATTCCGGTCATCCGATGGGACTTTTCCCCTCTCATCCCGATGCCCCTAGAGTGGTCGTAACGAACGGGATGGTAATCCCAAATCACAGTTCTCAAGACGATTTGGAGAGGATGAACGCCCTCGGTGTAAGCCAGTACGGCCAAATGACAGCGGGTTCGTACATGTATATAGGACCGCAAGGGATCGTTCATGGAACTACAATTACTGTCCTCAACGCAGCACGCAAGCTCGGGGGAGACGGGACTCTTTCAGGTCGTCTTTTCGTAACTTCAGGACTGGGCGGAATGAGTGGCGCACAGCCGAAAGCGGCAAATATCGCGGGCTGCGTGTCGGTTACGGCCGAAGTAAGTCAGGCCGCGGCCTACAAACGCCACGAGCAAGGATGGGTCGACCATGTTATTGAAGATTTGAGCGAATTATCGGATAGGGTTCGCAAGTCTGTCGCGGCAAAGGAGGTCGTTTCGTACGCGTATTTGGGCAACATCGTGGACGTTTGGGAGGAGTTCGATAAGCAGGAGATTTTTATCGATATCGGCTCAGACCAAACCTCACTTCACAACCCCTGGGCTGGCGGATATTACCCTGTCGGCATCTCTTTCGAGGAGTCAAATCGAATGATGGCAGAAGAGCCGGACAAGTTTAAAGAATTAGTACAATCAACTCTACGCCGCCACGCAAAAGCCGTAAATCGCCACACTTCAAAAGGAACGTACTTTTTCGATTACGGGAATGCGTTTCTACTCGAAGCAAGTCGAGCGGGCGCAGACATAATGGCTGAAGACGGCATAGCGTTTCGCTATCCTAGCTACGTGCAGGATATTATGGGACCTATGTGTTTCGACTTCGGATTTGGGCCTTTTAGATGGGTATGCACTAGTGGCGAACCTTCAGACTTAGAGCTTACGGATAGCATCGCTTGTGATGTGCTGGAGGAAATGATGAGGGATTCTCCTTCGGAAATCAGAACCCAAATGCGCGATAATATCACATGGATTAAAGGGGCGGCCGAGAATAAATTAGTCGTGGGTTCGCAAGCTAGAATTTTATATGCTGATGCTGAAGGTCGCATGAAAATTGCGAAGGCGTTTAATGATGCGGTTGCCTCCGGCGCGCTTTTAGCTCCAATAGTTTTAGGTCGAGACCACCACGATGTGAGCGGCACGGACTCGCCTTATCGCGAGACGTCGAATATCTACGACGGGTCGTCGTTCACTGCCGATATGGCTATCCAAAACGTGATAGGTGATGGATTTCGTGGAGCGACTTGGATCTCCATACACAACGGGGGCGGAGTAGGTTGGGGCGAAGTGATTAATGGAGGGTTTGGGATGTTGCTCGACGGCTCGCCTGAATCGGAACGTCGTTTGAAGTCGATGCTGCATTGGGATGTAAATAACGGAATAGCTAGGAGGAGTTGGGCTAGAAATTCGGGAGCGGAATGGGCAATCGATAGGGCGATGAAACTAGAGCCTCGCCTTAAAGTAACACTAGCAAACCACGCATCTTCGGATGTAATAAAAAAAGCACTTAATGAACTCTAAAGGATCGAGCATTAGCGGATCGAAATTTAAGGCTGTAGCCCATAGAGGGTACGCTGCTAAACACCCAGAAAACACCATCATTGCATTGCAAGAAGCCGTCAATGTAGGTGCGCAAATGGTCGAGTTTGACGTACAACTAACGAAGGATCTAGTTCCTGTAATGTTACATGACGAGAACTTTAAAAGAACGACAGGACTGGACTTAAGTGTATTCGAAATCAATGTGGCGGAACTCGATTCAAGGGAGGAATTAGAAAATGTGAGTAGGGTAGAGGATGTAATGGTTTGGGCTGAAAATAATCCCGGAATAAAGATGTTTGTGGAGCTAAAACAAGAGTCTATAACCCGCCACGGTATGGGAAAATGCGTGAATGCCGTAACGCAAGTTTGCAAGAAATTTCAAGCGTTTTCACAATGCATATTTATCAGCTTTAATCCAAACGCAGTTAAAATGGCTCAAGAGTTGGGGTTTGAAATGTCGGGGTGGGTGGTAGTTGCATACAATGAGATGGGCGAGGAGATTTCACGGAAACTCAACCCAGAATATCTCTTTGCAGACACAGAAATTTTACCTGAAGGCCAAGGGCAGCTATGGGAAGGGAGCTGGGAGTGGGTGATTTATGAGGTGGTTTCAAAAGACGTTGCGAATAAGCTCTATGCACGAGGCGCAAAAATTATAGAGTCAAAAGAAATCGAGAAAATGCTATCATGACTCAATCGAAAACACCTCAGTCGAATAAAACATACGATTACGTCATTATAGGTGGTGGAATTCACGGAGTAGGCATAGCACAAGCTGCCGCAGCGGCAGGATATTCCGTGCTCGTTTTAGAACAGGCTTCTATTGCACACGGAACTTCTAGCAAGTCAAGTAAACTCATCCATGGTGGTTTGCGCTACTTAGAAACAGCTCAAATCAAACTTGTTTTCGAATGCCTCAGCGAACGAACGCTTTTATTAGAACTTGCTCCAGACATTGTGCGATTAGAGCCGTTTTATATTCCGATTTACAAGAAGACTACGCGACGCCCTTGGGAAATCTGGGCAGGCCTGACCCTCTATGCTGCGCTCGGAAAGCTAAATAGCGACGCGAGATTTGAGACAGTACCGGAAGAAGAGTGGACTAATCTTGATGGTATTTCGACTGAGAATTTACAAGCTGTTTTCCGATATAAAGATGGGGCTACCGATGATGCAGCTCTTACGAAGGCGGTAATGCATTCGGCCTCAACTTTAGGTGCAGAGCTCGTTATGCCTGCGACTTTTATATCTGCAGACGCAGACGTTGACTCTAACGTTGTTAATTACTCCGTTAATGGAACGATACATTCGTGTAAGGCTCGGCTGCTTGTAAACGCCGCGGGTCCTTGGGCTAATTTGGTCTTGGAAAAGGTTAATCCGACCCCGAAAAAGCGAGAATTCGATTTAATTGCAGGAACTCATATTGTGCTTGATTCACCTTCCCCTAACGGGATGTTCTATGTCGAAGCGCCTCAAGATCGTCGCGCCGTATTCGTTATGCCTTGGAAAGGAAAAACGATGGTAGGAACGACAGAAACCGTTTTCAAAGGCGACCCATCAAAAGTTCGACCACTCGAGTCAGAAGAAACGTATCTATGCGAAGTTATCGCTCATTATTTCCCTAAGTTTAAAGGTCTAACAAGAGAAAACATCGACTCCTCATTTGCGGGCTTACGAGTACTTCCCCACGCCTCAGGGAAAGCATTTTCGCGTCCTCGAGAAACCACATTCCACGTCGATAAAAAGATCGCCCCGAGAATAATTACTATATACGGCGGAAAATTAACGGCCTATAGAATTACTGCGGAGAAGTTTGTTGCGAAATTCGCAAAGAAGCTCCCGAAACGCAAACGCATAGCGTACACGAATAAACTGCCATTAACACACGTCACAAGCTGAAGATAATCACACTACCTACCTCAGCCCACCTACTCAAATTATATATCGTAGGTGACAATGAAGGTACAAACCCTCGGCCATAGCAAATTTTAACAATTGCTCGAACAACCTTTTTGGACTTTAGAGCGTTTAGATATTGATTAGAAAGTCAATGTCGCGTGATTTCGACATTAGCCCATTGATATTTCGGCTCATAGAAACGATCATCAAGGGTATTGGTTAAGGCTAGAGCGCTGTCCGAACGCGGACAGTGCTCTTTCTGTTTATAAGGGGTTAAATCCTCACGACTCGTTCATGAATTCTTGCGAGAAGTTCGTAGGGTAGGGTTCCAGCAGCGTGAGCGACTTCCTGAAGGGTTATCGTGGTTCCGAACAGTTCTACGCTATCCCCGGCCCTGACGTCATGTCCTGTAACGTCTATGGCGGTGAGGTCCATGCATATACGGCCGACTGTGTTTGGTCTAA